>JGI24699J35502_11133979_pt1 | contig 22406 bp, 23 predicted proteins | sample TergutMp193P4_FD_35502 | JGI IMG/M metagenome (IMG submission 35502)
CAAGGCAGCGTCAGCCCATCAAAGCCGGTCACGGACACATCGTGTCCCGGTTTCAGGCCGCGATCCCGCAAAGCCAGCACCACGCCAGCCGCCAAAACATCGGACTGGGCGGCAATGGCTGTCGGTCGGGCATCGGCGGGCAAATCCAATAACCCGTGCGCGGCAGAGCGCCCACATTCCACAGTGGACGACAGCGCTTCCCAAGTGGCGATTGGCTCTATGACCTGGCGTAGCCCATTGAGGCGATGCGTGGCGGCAACCCGGTCCGCCTGGGCCAGCCGCGCGGCATCCACCAAACCGCAGTGTTCGCCATTGCGATGCAGGGGGAGCGTCACCTCGCCAACCTTGGTGTGTCCTAGGCTCACAAGGTGTTCGCCAACCTCGCGCATCCCGGCTTCATCCTGCAAGCCCACCAACGCGGCACCCGGCACCAGCGGTCCCTCGCCAATTACCACCGGCACGCCGCGCCGCGTGAGAGCCGCCAGGTTTGGGTCATCCGAAATAACGCCCCACACCAATACCGCGGCATCCATTACTGCCGATGCCACCAACGATTCGCCATCTTGGCCGGGGATAAGCAACACGCCCAATCCAGCCTCGCCCAGCGCGCTGACCAGCCCGTCTAGCAGTTGGACGGCCACTGGGTCAGAAAATGCGCGGCCAGGGTTGGTACCCAACACCACGCCCACAATGCCTGAGCGGCCAGAGCGCAGCTGACGTCCGAGTGGATTAGGGCCGGAATAACCGAGCTCGGCGGCGCAAGCTAAAACTTTCTCACGAGTATCCGCGCTGATGGAGCCCGCGCCGGAGAACGCCAGCGAGGCGGTGGATACCGAGACCCCCGCTGCTTTGGCGACCTGCATTAGCGTCGTCCGCCCCTTCGTCACGGCTCCCATCCTACCAACCGATGCGCCGCATCGTCCCGGCAGCGCCAAAAAGCCCAAGTCCCAGCATCACCAAAAACCTCGCCAAGATACCAGTGCAGTACCCCAACGCCAGCGCCGAGCCATTGTGGGGTACTATCCAACGGTGACTTTTGCAGACGCGACACCGTTACCCGCCGAGCAGCCCCGCCTGGCTGACTTGACCACTTTCCATGTCGGTGGCCCGGTGCGGCAATTTGTGGAGACGACTACCGAGGCCGATTTCATTGCGGCAATCCAAGAGGCCGACCAAGCCGGATTGCCGTTGTTGGTGCTCGGGGGCGGTTCCAATTTGCTGGCTGGCGACGGGTTGTTTGATGGAGTGGTGGTGCGCGATGGGCGCAGTGGGCATCCAGAATCTTGGGTACCGGCGGCGCCTGCTGCTGTGGTTGGTGCTGGTGCTGCTCCGGTGGTTGAGCCTGTCGAAACCACCTCCACAAGAGCCACCCCTACCAGCGCAACAGAATTGGTAACCATGGTGGCTGGGCAAGATTGGGACAAGTTTGTCGCGTCCACGGTGAAGAAGGGGTTATCGGGCATCGAGGCGCTATCCGGGATTCCGGGCACTGTGGGCGCAGCCCCGGTGCAGAATGTCGGCGCGTATGGGCAAGACGTATCCCAGACCATCCACGCCGTGCGTGTGTATGACCGCGAAACCGGCAACATCGTCACTTTCGATGCGCCGGAACTGGAGTTCGGCTACCGGGCGTCCAAATTAAAAGCATCCATGTCCGACCCGGCCAGCATTTACCACCCGACGCCGCGCTACGTCGTGCTGGATGTCACGTTCGCGCTGCACAAGTCGGATTTGTCCCAGCCGATTGCCTATGCCGAGTTGGCTCGGCGTTTGGGCGTTGCTGTCGGTGACCGGGCGCCGCTGGCTGCCGTGCGTGATGCCGTGTTGGAGTTGCGGGCCGGTAAGGGTATGTTGGCGCCGGTGGGGGAGTTCGCCGATGACCATGACCGCTGGTCGGCTGGCTCGTTTTTCACCAATCCCATTTTGTCCGATGCTGCCGCTGCCACCTTGCCTGCCGAAGCGCCTCGGTTCCAGCATGGCGCTTTGACCAAGACCTCCGCCGCCTGGCTCATTGACCATGCCGGGTTTGGGAAAGGTTATGCGCTGCATGGCGACGGCTCTGCAGCCAGTTTGTCCACTAAACACACGTTGGCGCTGACCAACCGGGGCGCGGCATCGGCGGCTGACATCGCGGAACTGGCCCGTGCCATTCGTGCTGGCGTGCTCGTGAAAGACGGCATCACGCTTGAGCCGGAACCCGTCACCGTGGGCTTTACCCTCTAGCCAACTTTATGCTCTAACAAACTTAGCGCTCTAGCGAACTTGGCGGTAACGGCTACGCGCTTGCTCTCATGCTTAGTAATTGCTTTAGCAGGGGGCCGCAACCTGTCCTAATACAAGTTCATTTGCCAATATATTCGACAACGCTGCCCTGCCGCGTTTTGAGCCGATGGTTTTCAAACGCCTGACGGACGCTCGTTTTCGCTGGCTCAATTACGAATTCTACTCGGTCGCTATGGGGTAGCGGGATGGCGTCTGTAATTTCGGCAACGCCAACCACAAAACCTGCATATGTGGCGACGAGTGCCTTGCCGATATGGGTGTGCGGCTTGGCGACCCGCCAATATTTCCGGTAAGCCTCGGCTAAGGTTTTTCCGTCGTAGGTGGTGGAATATCCGATGGGTCGGCCCTCAACATCCTGGCGGGGCGCGCCGAGTTTTACGACTACCGCAGCTGGGCAGTCGGCAGTGTCAATAAATGGCCTTGATGCAAGTTCCATAAACTCGGCTTCGTCAAATACCGGCTTGCCATCCACAAAACTGTTTGATGGCCTCGCCATGCCCGATTCGAGCAACAGATCCAGCACAGTGCGGTAGGGGAGCGCTAGTTGTTCCGCACCGCGCGCTACTGAGGTGAATCGCATACCGTAATGATAGCCTGAATGATGAACCAATAAATGTGAACTTGCAAAAACAAAGAACTTGACAATTAGCTTCAATGGCGGTACTCTGGATACATGAACCGACCTTCGCCCACCTTGCAGTACCCGCAACTCGCTACAACTATCATCGAAGTTCCCGTCAGCGCCTCACCAGAGCTAGAGGTGATACCGCTCAGAGCCATACTGCCGGATCCGTCAATGGACAACGGGGTCGAGTGATATTGATGCTTGGCTGTGGTGGCTCGAAGTTTGGAGATTGCACTTTACCGGTCATCTTGCTTGATGTTGACGGAGTTATTAATGTATTGGAGCCAATAGATGCTGCTGGCTATGAATACGCCGATGTATCGGTGCATCGCAATTTTAGCGTGGAGGTCTTCCCAATTTATTGGCGGCAAGTGGTAGTTGATTATTTGAACCGGGTTTCCCGGGATGGTTTAGCGGAAATCCAATGGTTGACTACTTGGGGCCAACATGCGATAACAGCATTATCGCCAGCCTTGGGGCTTGATCAGTTTCAGGTGGCGGATACTATCGAACGGTACCGCCCCCAAGAGAGAATAGTCTGGACACCGAATTGGTGGAAACTGAATGCCATCCGTCGTTTTGCTGGTGTGCGTCGCTTCGCGTTTATTGATGATGACCTGAGCGAATGGACTAGAGCACAGATTGCCGCAATAGCGCCAGATAGCTTTTTGCTCCGGCCAGCCAGCCGGGTTGGGCTTACCGATGACGATTTAGCGAGCTTGGATGCTTGGCTCACCGGTCAGAATTGAGGAATGAAGATAAGATGAGTGAAAACGAAATACCTACAACGTTTCAACGTGCTGGTGTTATTACCGATTGCTTTGGTTATGTGTCTGAACCGTACGTTTACCTACCTTCTAGTTCCGCCAGAATAGTGGTGGCTGGTGACTGGCATGGTAATTTTAAGTGGGCGCGGCACGTCATCCGCCAAACTGCATCGGTAAAAGAAACTTTGGAAAGCAGGCCGGGTTTATTCTTTGAACACCATATTGATGTCATATTGCATGTTGGCGATTTTGGCATTTGGCCAGGTGCAAGCGGGCGCCACTATTTGGATGAACTGGAAAAGGTTTGCGCTCAATATGATGTTACTGTAGTGGTAACCCCTGGGAATCATGAAGATTGGTCACAAATACTGAGCCATCCGCTTGAGGATAGAGGTGATGGTTGGGGCAAAGTAGCGTGGTTCCGTGACCACATTGCTGTGTTGCCGCGTGGGCACCGATTTGCTTTGTTTGGTGAGCCAGGAAAGCTGCGGACATTTGTTTCCTTAGGCGGTGCGCCTTCACCCGACCTGTATTTCCGTAAACCCTATCGGGATTGGTGGCCAGAAGAGGCAATTACCGGTACCGATGTTGATTTAGTTGTGGCCGGTGGTAAGGCAGACATTATGCTTTGCCACGACACTCCGAATCCTACCGTACCTAAGGTGGCGGCTATTATCAGCCATAATCCTATTGGTTTCCCGGATAACGTTCTGGAATATTGCGCTATTGGCCGGGACAAGTTAACAACAGCCTTTAATGCTGTACAGCCGGAGTTGCTTTTCCATGGCCATTACCATGTGCGTGATACTGCTGTGGTCACTGGTGGGGTTGGCTCTGCCGGTTTATCGGCGGGTGCCGGTGGTGACCAAAGCACTGTATTCACCTGCCGCATCGAAGCCCTTGATATGGACGGCAAGCCGGGTAATGCCGTGGTGCTAGACCTAGACACCCTGCAAGTAACCAGCCTTGCAAAAGAGGTTAATACCAGTAGGTATAGCAATAGGCAGATGCCCGAACGGTATCTAGGTAATTCCTATTCCGCGAAAGGACAAGGCAATGACTAATTCCACTACCATTACTGAATTAGATTTAAGCACAGCGGCGCTTGAAGATATCACCGCGCAGCCATTACTCTGCCAATGGGGCGCCGCTGCGGGGTGCCGGAATGAGGCATGCTGGATAATGCGGTGCGCTTGCTTGGGCGATGGCCAAGAGTATGGCGAAACTTACTTATGTCAACCTTGTAAAGACTATTGGTATACCGAACCTTTCTGGTGGGATCCGGAAGGTGAAATTATGTGCGTCCCATCCGACCGCACCTGGATCGCCATCTAAATGGATCCCGATGGAACCAATATTCATATGCAGCCAAGGGCATCATCACAGGCAATCCATGTGCGGCGTGTGTGCACATAACAAATTAGAGATTTATGATAAGGTCGTGAATTCGAATGGAATATCACGTATTTGGATAGAGGACGATAGTTATTCGCCCTATTCTCCGCTATTTTGGAGCAGCGTAGTGGCGGTTGGTGATATTCGCGGGAACCTTACGGTTTTGCACCATGTCATTCGAGAACGTTGGTTTCTGACAGGCAGCGAGGAGATGGTGGACGATAGCTTTGGCATTATTCGCAAAAGCCTTGTTGCTTTTGGTATTTGGCAAGGTCGTGACGGACAATCATATTTGGCCGAAGTGGAAGACGCTTGCGCGCAATATAAAGTGACGCTTTTGGTCAACCTCCCTTGGCAGATATTTAACCACCCGCTGGAAGATAGGGGCAACGGTTGGGGTAAGCTTCATTGGCTCACTGAACATATAGCGGCATTACCGGGGGGTAATGCCAAGAGAGGGCAATGGCCTTTTTCGGAAGTGCGGACTATTCACCTGGGATGGTTATTTCTAGTACTGATGGTGAATGGGTTGTTGCAGCTGGTAGGTCGGACATCATTCTTTGCCATGATGATCGAAATTCAACAATGCCAACGATATGGAAAATAACTAACAATATCCGTTTAGTTTCTCAAATGATGTATTGGGATAATTCAGCGATAGGTATCGAATAGTCACTGAAGCTTTTGCACGGAGAGACTGCAAGTAGTATTCCACGGGAAAGGATCAGGATAGCCTCCGGACTTGCGCAGACGCGGTATTTTTTGCTTTCCAAATGTGCCAGCAATGTTGAAATGCGCGGCTGTGAGCACGTTCCAGATTGCTTTGACTATTATGCCTAGGAAATAGATGAGATTGGCCAAGACACCCGAATCACCAAACAAGAAGCCTCTCTGGCTCGTAACAAGCAAGAGCGCGAGACAATTCTGCGAATCATCAAACAATTACGAAACTACACACCATCCAACTGGAGCGATGGTAGGCCAACCCATCAAGTTGCAACCTCCGGGAGTTATCATAAAATGGTATTTATCAGCTGCTAATTAGTGACATGGAGACAGTACATATGAGTGAGAATACTCACCTTACTACATTGCCATACCTTAGCGTTTCTTCTTACGATATTGCGAAGGAACTTGCTTACTATGATAAAGCATCTGCAACCTATCGATATGATGAAGAAAGAACGAGCGCGCAAGTAAACGAAGCGATACTTGAACATATTGTTCTTTGCTTGCTTAACCAAACACGTCTTCCAAAGCAACTTTTTGGCTCGGCTGCCCCAAGCAACTGGACTCGTGCGAAAGGTGGCGCGATTGACATCAAGGCAGTTAATGATACTGGAATAGCATCTGATTATATTGAGGTCAAGCCTAGTGGTGGACCGGGATCCGGATGGAAGTGGAAAAAACAGGAATACATTTTCCCAGAACGATATCCACAAGGGTTTTGTTTAATCACGGACCGCTACAGTAAGGATAGACTATATGAGAAGTGGTTCAGCCTACACTGGCCAAAGTACTATAAGCATGTGATTGTACATACATATGGTGAGATAGCAACTCACTTAAAGAAACTAACGAATAAACCAATATCTATAGAGTTCGTTAAGGAGATATAATGAAGCACGGTCAAGTAATACCTTGGCATTCTGTAGAAACATGCCAGGTATGCGGTATTACTTTGGATTGCAGCAACGTCGAGAGCGATTCAAATCTCGAATCAGTCAGCAAAGACGGTTTTATCGAGATATTCGCGTGCGATGCCCCGGGGTGTTCAGGTAGAGCTGAAAGAAAGCGGCGCTTCCATCTTGAACCAGGTAAACCCCTCCCAGATGGCGTGGAGAAAGATGTTGGTGTTACCTGGTAGTTTCGGAAGAGGTATTGAGGGTCGGGCGGTTTTTAGGGGCTTGTGTGCGCCGCGGTTTTGTATGGTAACCAATAGGATTTTGAAGTCGTTGGACGAGGATCGTGAGATGTGCACTGAGCAGCAAGCCGAGGTTGATGCTGCCTGGCGTGCCGAGTTCCGCCGCCGGATAGACGACATCGAATCGGGCAGGGTGCAGCTGATAGATTACGAGGAGCATAAGCGACGCGTGCGGACAGCGCTAGAGGAAAGTCGGCGTCGCCGTGGCTTATCGGTTTAGCGAACACCCAGAGGCTACCGAAGAACTCGCGAGTGCTGTCACATTTGGCGACGAGGTTTCATATGGCTACGGTATTGCGTTGGCTGCGAAAGCCGACCATGCCATTGCAGCGGTACTGGCGGCTCCACAAACATAGGCCGTAGTTCTTGATTGGGATGGCCTACCCGTGTTGTGGTCAAAGCATTTTCGCACAAAACCGGATCGGTTCATTTACTTTGTGCGGGCCGATGAAGTGGTAGTTATTGCTTACAGTCACGAGCGACGGAAGCCAGGTTACTGGAAACATTGCGTCGCCGATGTTGCTTGGTGAGGGGCTGGTGCAGCTTATAATTCACGATGAAATGATGGCTCAACTTAGCGCCGAGTTAGTCGCACGGAGGGCTGTGGAAAAGGAAGGTTCCATCGTGGGAAAGCCAATTAGGTGAGGGATTGCACTACTGAGTCGGCAAGGAGTCTGCCTTTTGGGGTTAACCGCACTTGGGAATTGTTCGTTAGGGCGTCGGAGGAAATCAGTCCGGTTGCAATTAAGGTGGCAAGTTGTTGATTCATTTGCGCGACTGGATCAGAATTGGACTTGCTGTGGTCGCGGAGTTGGGATTGGTAATTAGTAAGGTCAGCGACTGAGATGCCAGTTGCTAATCGCAACTCCAAGAATACCATTTCGAGGGCTCTTTCGGCATCGGTGAGCTTTTCTGAGCCAGCAATAGGCAGTTCGCCTGCGGCTAGCATTTCGGCCCATTTACGCGGGTGGGCGACATTCCAGAACCTAGTGCCATTCAGGTGGCTATGGGCGCCGGGGCCAACCCCCAACCAATTGTGGCTATACCAATAGGCAAGGTTGTGCCGGCAAGCATTTTCACCGCCGATGCCGCCGCGTGCCCAATTCGAAATCTCATACCATTCCAAACCGGCTGTTGCCAAAACCGTATCTGCTAATTCGTATTTCGCGGCCATATCGTCGTCATCGGGGGCGGGGACGGTTCCAGAAGCTATGTGCCGACCGAGTTTAGTGTTGGGTGCAACAGTGAGCGCATAAGCCGATATATGGTCAACGCCGGTGTTGATTGCGGCCTCAACTGTTTGCTGCCAATCGGCGAGCGATTCACCTGGCGTGCCATAAATCAAATCTAGGGAGACTTTTAAACCCACATCCTGAGCCCAACCAACAACCTGCCCAATATTCGCTGGGTTATGGGTTCTGTCTAGGGCTTGCAAAACGTGAGGCACAGCTGATTGCATGCCAAAAGATATCCGGGTAAAGCCGCCATTCGCCAATTCCAAGATGGACTCTTTAGTGACGGAATCCGGGTTTGCCTCGGTAGTAACTTCGGCTTGTGGCGCTAACGCCCAAGTTTCGCGAATTCCTTGTAGGATACTAATTAAGTCACTTGGCGGTAAAACAGTTGGCGTGCCGCCACCGAAGTACACTGTTTGCACTGTTGGCTTGCTGGTAAAGAAAGCTTGATTTGCTAGAGCTATTTCTTTTCGCACCAGATTTGCATAGGACTTTTGTGCCGCCCCTCCGCCTAAATCGGCCGCAGTGTAAGTGTTGAAGTCACAATAACCACAGCGCCTAGAACAAAATGGCACATGAATGTATACCGAGAATGGCTCATCCACCGCTGTTACTTCTTTTTGTCGCCAGCGTCGTCGTTGGAAAGCGCGGCAATGAAAGCCTCCTTGGGCACCTCAACTGAGCCAATGGTTTTCATCCGCTTCTTGCCTTCTTTTTGCTTTTCCAAAAGTTTACGCTTACGCGAAATATCGCCGCCATAACACTTAGCCAGCACATCTTTTCGAATCGCCCGGATGTTTTCGCGAGCGATAATCCGCGCCCCGATGGCCGCTTGAATGGGCACTTCAAACTGTTGCCGCGGGATTAACCCACGCAACTTTTTGGTCATCGTTACGCCATAATCATAAGCCGCATCATTATGGACAATCGCGCTAAAAGCATCTACCTTTTCGCCCTGCAACAGCACATCTACCTTAACCAAGTTAGCGGCCTGTTCGCCGCTTGGCTCATAATCCAGCGAAGCGTAACCCCTTGTTCGGGACTTTAACTGGTCAAAGAAGTCAAACACTATCTCGGCCAACGGCAGGGTATATCGTAGTTCCACCCGGTCTTCGGATAGGTAATCCATCCCGAGCAGCTTGCCGCGCCGCTCGGTGCATAAGCCCATCACGGTGCCGACAAACTCTGAGGGTGCCAAAATGGTTGCCTTAACAACCGGCTCGCGCACCTCTTTGATTTTACCGCCCGGAAACTCCGACGGGTTAGTGACTAAAACAGTTTCGCCGCTATCCAAATCCACGTCGTATTCCACGTTTGGCATCGTGGCAATTAAATCCAAATCAAACTCGCGCTCTAGCCGTTCGCGAATAATTTCCAAGTGCAATAACCCTAAAAACCCAACCCGGAACCCAAAGCCTAACGCTACCGAGGTTTCCGGCTCATAATTCAGTGAGGCGTCATTCAACTTTAACTTATCTAACGCTTCGCGTAAGGCCGGATAATCAGAGCCATCTATTGGATAAAGCCCGGAAAATACCATCGGCTTTGGGTCAGCATAACCTGGCAGCGCATCTTTAGCTGGCCGCGCTTGGGCAGTAACCGTGTCGCCCACTTTGGATTGGCGCACGTCCTTAACGCCAGTAATTAAGTAACCGACCTCACCCACGCCCAGCCCGTTAGTGGGCAGCGGCTCTGGCGAAATTACCCCAATTTCCAACAATTCATGGTTAGCGCCGGTACTCATCATGGTAATGCGTTCGCGCGGCGAGAACTTGCCATCAATTACCCGCACATAAGTAACCACACCGCGATAAACGTCATAAACCGAATCGAAAATCATGGCCCGGCTGGGCGCCTTTGGGTCGCCAACCGGCGGCGGCACCACTTCGACAATCTTATCCAGCAATTCCGCAACGCCGGCCCCGGTCTTACCGGAAACCCGCAAAACGTCATCCGGGTCACAGCCTACTAGGCTCGCTAATTCGGCGGCATACTTTTCCGGTTGCGCGGCGGGTAAGTCAATCTTATTTAAGACTGGGATAATCTCTAAGTCGTTTTCCATCGCCAAATACAAATTAGCTAACGTCTGAGCTTCAATACCTTGGGCAGCATCTACCAGTAACACGGCCCCCTCACAAGCAGCCAGCGAGCGAGAAACCTCGTAGGTAAAGTCCACATGCCCGGGGGTGTCAATCATATTCAGTGCATATGGTGTTCCATCAAATGACCACGGCATCCGCACAGCCTGGGATTTAATGGTGATACCCCGTTCGCGCTCAATATCCATCCGGTCCAAATATTGCGCCCGCATATCGCGCGATGACACCACTCCAGTTAATTGCAACATCCGGTCAGCCAGTGTAGATTTCCCGTGGTCAATATGCGCAATAATGCAAAAATTGCGAATCAACTTTGGGTCGGTAGCCGCCGGTGCTATCCGAGCGAGTTCGGCTGCGTTCAACGAGTTCACCTGCACTTGTGTTCAGTATCGGAATGGAATAATAATTAAAATTAAACGAAAAACTCGGGCTATCGGAATAATGCACCCAGCCGAATTGGAATAGTACCATAATGTCCGAGTTTGATATCAGCGTCGGGATTGGACTTGTCAACAATCTGCTCCACCCGCCAGCGCTTACCAACATTTACCCGCATGGTTATCATTTGCACTTCGGTATCAACCGTCCAGTAGTAATCCACCCCTGCTTGAGCATATTCCTTATCTTTCCGCTCTAAATCTTCCCGCCAGGTGCTGGGCGATAGTACCTCTACAATCAGAATAGGCGGGTCAACCAGCCATTTCTCGCCGTTGGAATTTGGATCGGCAACGGTAATATCGGGTACCCGCAAGCTAAGTGTCATCCGGAAGCTATTTTCTGGCAAGACATCCAAATCGGGCAATGCGTCAATCAATACCGCAGTTAGGCGGCCAACGAACCGGTTATGTTTGCGAAAAGCGGCATCCATTATGAGCGCCACCCCATCAACCCATTCATGGCGAGGCTTTTCGGGCAGCCGCTCATACTCCGCGAACGACATCCGGCGGCGCGCCACCCGCTGCTCCATCGTGTCCGCGCCCAGGTGTGGCACCGGCATTTGGATTGACATAGCCATCCTCCGATATCCAGACGCCGGTTACCCCGCCGCCCACTAATCATTATCCTAGCAGTAAGCATCCCAGCAGCATCGCAGATACCTACCGGCCACGCGAATCCCATTTCCACAACCCTGTGGATAACGTTCTGTCGGCAAGGCTATTAACCCATCCGATTACCCGATGGGTTCAATGAATAGTGTTAAGATATTGGACGATGGTCACTTTCCCACTTCGAGGGGTAGGCAGCAAAATCGGCAATGACCCACAACAAAGTTAGCCTACGAGTTCAGCTGCGGTTCGGAAATCTTCCAGTAAAGCCCGGTTGTCGTGCACAAACTGCGTTTCCATTTCCAACCTAATCGCATCAACTCGACTGTTATAGTTAGTCGCTACCCGACAATCAAAATCAAGTAAAGCCACTTCGATTTCCCGTGCTTGCAATTCCGCCAATAATGCAGCGCCGCCATCAGCGTCGGGGTTTCCTTCCGCACGGCGGATTTGGATCATTGTTTGCGTTATGGAAAGTTCCTCCCAAATTGGAGAGGTAGCGTCCCTGGGCAGATTCAATCCTGGGTGACCGCCGTCAGCCATGCAATGAGCCCACTCGCTGTTTAGTTGGAACATTTCCGGGCGCTCGGAAACGGCAACCATCATTGCGCTTCGCGCTTCAAATAGCGGAGCAAACTGGTCATCCCGTTCCAAGAATAAAGGACTTTCGCTCATTGCTTGCACAATTGCCTGCCCAGTGCAACCGCGAGTTTTCATCCATTCGTCCCATTCGGCTTGATTATTGCTTCCAATCGGCTGTGGATTATTTGCTGGCCCATTTAGCGCTACCTCAAATGCTGCACGGGCTGTTTCAGAGAGTCCGGCCACATAGTCCCGATTTGGGTCATCCTCGCGCTCACCAAATGTGCTGCCAGACCGATGCCGGTGACCGGAAACAATGCCGAACCCGTATTGCGCTACCCAGTCCCATTCGTCTGGCTGGATATCATCAAATGCGTTAGTTCCGATGGTGAAACTAGTTGAGTTCAAGTCGGGTTGGTAGTTGAACCCGGCTTGGCGCATACATTGTGCGATCAACTCTTCACGGCGCATGGTAAACTCTTCAACCGCCCGCTGGTGCGCTTCCTGATTTGTCCAAACCGATTGGCCAAGAAACTCAGCTAAGGGGGAGACAAATACCGGAGCCGCGACTGGCGGGTTGGCGGTTCCAATATCTGAAGTAGTAGCGGTACAAGCACCCAAAGCAATAACTACAGCCGAAACACCCATACCTTTAAGTGCTGAACGTTGAAAAAACATTTTCGCTCCTATAGCAAAAACACTTGCTGCCCGGCCTCTCAAAATAAAGCCGGGCAGCAAATAGTCTATTTTCCAGTTTAACGTGGCGGTTCCCAATTGAAACTGCCCCAACCAACCTGTGGACAGGTGTCGTTGAGGGCAATGGCTTCCTCGCGGGTGAGGTCTGAGTTTATCCACCCGAAGGCACCCCATCTGCCTTGCATGGCAATCCACATCTCAAGGTTTGGCGGCTCTGGAATATCGAACCCCTGATGAATCACACACTCGCGGGTATCAAGCATCCGCTGATAAGCCGCTTCATCAAGCGACGCATTACCGAATATAGGCCTTTGATCCAGCTCATCAAATAGTGCACCACAAGTCTCAAACGCTACCAGAGTGGCTGACCAGTCCTCAGTGGTATTGTCATCCGTAATGATTTCGACCCAGCCATCACCAATCACCTCATTACCTTGGACATCGTGCTGCGCAAGACAATCTGCCCACCAATTCCGCCAATGCGCGGTATCTGCTCGTGCGGCAGAAAACCATGCAGGTTCCGTCCACTCTGCTGCTCGCGTAGCGGCGGTCGGAGAACTGCACCCAGCGAGAGCCGTAATCGAGACTATGGCAGCGAGACATGCATTAGTGGTGCGTTGCGTAGCCATTAATCGCAACGAGCATCACCATTTGCCGGGCCTGTTACTTCCCAACCGCCACGATCATGGATGCTGTGTACGGTTCTTGACGCACCGGCGTTGCCCGACCAACCCATAGTTCTTTCAACGGCGGTTACGGTCATGATGCCCGTTACCCGCAAGGTACCAATAGCTGAAACGACACCAAAGCCTTCGCAGTTGAGCCACCCGGTGGTGGCAAGTGGCATGATTCCAACTTCGTTTGCGTTTGCGGCTGCAGCCCCGCCGGCAACCATAGTTAGAGCAGCAGCAAGCGTGATACCGGATTTTACGGACTTCTTCATGGATATTGCTCCTTTGTTGGTGTTACTAAACCGCTGTTCGGCCTAGCGATTATGGCCAATGCATCAAATCATTGCAAGACAAACCTCATAGGTGTAGGAGATGGCGCTAAATGATCGGGACAGCCAGCGCGACCTGCTCGAGAATCAAGGTCAGCAAGCCGGTGACGATAGCGCTTTGACTGGAGAAATAGTGAATTCCGATCAAATTGACCAGACGCTCAAAAGGCTGGCGACGCAGACCAGTTATGAAATGGTAACGTTCGCGCCGGGTGGAGCATACACACCCGAACAGATTAGCGCGACCCAAGCGCGCAATAGTCAGATGTATGAAAGGGGCATCCATTCGCGAACGATTTACCTATCCAGCGTCCGGAACCATAAACCCACCCTAGAACATATCCGATGGCTCAATGACCGGGGATCAGAAGTACGCACAGTGCCCACCTTACCGTTACGGATGATTATTGCGGATAGGAAGATTGCGGTTGTGCCGCGCAATCTTACCGCTGGAATGGATGGATTGATTATTCATCGTGGACCGGCAGTGGTGACAGCGCTGCAAAGGTTATTTGAGATGACTTGGGATTCTGCGACAACCCTCGGCTTAACGATACCTAAGGACGGGTTTGCCTTATCCGCCGAACAACGCGCTATATTAGAGCAACTGGCATTAGGCAAGACAGACAAAGAGATTGGTAAAGTCATGGGTACATCGGAGCGTACTGTCAGGCGTAAAGTAGGTGTGCTGATGGAAATCCTCAACGCCGAAAACAGATTCGAGGCTGCATATAAGGCGGTGAAACGGGACTGGATATAGCTGAATCTGTTATAGGGTGGCGGATCCGGTCAGCCGATGGTGTTTGGGCTTATTGAGGATTATTGCGCGAGTGCGGTAAACTTGACTGCTGGCAGTGGGTTGCGCGCAATCGCGGACAGCATTAGGTCGCTCGGCTGTCAGCGAGTTTGGTGCGCCGCGAAAATTAGGGTATCGTAGTGGGTTGCGTGTCACCGCGCCGCTGGTTCTCCCGAGGTAATTGCACCCGAGTCCCAAGTTCGTAGTGACCACCAAAAACTTACCTACGCTTACACGTAAACATAATAAAGAAGGAAACCCGCGTGGCAAACATCAAGTCGCAGATTAAGCGCAATAAGACAAACGAGAAAGCGCGCCTGCGTAATAAGGCCGTCAAGTCTGAGCTAAAGACTTACGTGCGTAAGACCCGCGAGGCCGTAACTGCTGGTGACAAGGTCGCCGCGACCACCGCCCTGCAAGAGGCATCGCGCAAATTGGATAAGGCCGTTTCTAAGGGCGTCATCCACAAGAATCAGGCAGCGAACCGTAAGTCGAAGCTCGCCGCGCGCGTCAATTCGCTAGTTTAATTTTTCGGTTTTATCGCCCCTATCGTCAGTAGGGGCGATTAGAACTTGGTAACTTACCGTGCGTGTCCGTGGACGGTCATTGGTGGCGCTTTGCGCTGCCCTTTTGTTGGCAATGGTTACTGGCGGATGCCAGAATCCGCTTTCCGATGCCGGTAGTCCACCTGCAACAGTTATTTCAGACCCGGACATCGCAATATCCGATGACGATACCACCATTGTCAGCCAATCTAGCCAGCCCGCGCAAATAAGGTTCGGAGCACCAAGGGGTGCGGCAGCATTGGCATTGACGCAATTCTTTTTGGGCGATACCGGCGAGGGCACATTCAACGCCATCCCATTTAGCCTGGAATTAGCTGGAGCGCCCGACCAACTTACTGCTAAGTTGGCGACCGGAGAATTGGATGCCGCGCTATTGCCGGTCAATTTAGCATCGGTGCTATATAATAAAACAAATGGCGGCATCCAACTAGCAGCGATAACTGGTAGCGGCTTATTCTATGTGGTAGCCAACCCGTGGCAGTACATCATTTCGTCGCAGAGTGACACGAAAGACCCCAGAACAATAACGAGCTTTAGTCAACTTGATGGCCAGCAAGTAATCTCATTTGGCTTAGGCGCCACCCCGCAATATGTCATTGAATATCTGGAACAATACTATGGCGTTAACCTGGATATTACTTTTACTGCCGAAGCACCGGAAGCGGTCGCTTATATTTCAGGCGAACACATAGAATTTGGCATCTTACCGGAACCTTTCGTGACAACCTTAGTTACGCAGAACCCACAAATTGAGGTAGTGATGAGCCTCGCGGATGTTTGGGAGCAAGCGACCGGTTCGCCATTAGTAACTACGGCTTTAGTGTTCCGTACAGACTTCATAACAGCATATCCGCAAACGACGCAATACCTAATTGACGCGGTTGGCAGTTCAATAACCTGGGTCAATGAGCACCCCGCCGATGCTGCCGTAGTGATAGCGGACCAAATGATTCTACCCAGCGTCGAAATAGCCGATGCGGCAATACCGCGCACTAACTTAATCTGGTTAACTGGTGCTGCGGCTCAGACAGCCACAGTCGAGTTCTTGACGGTTTTAGCCAATGCGAATCCAGCGGCAATCGGTGGGCACCTTCCCGATGATGGCTTTTTCGTTGAATAGGTTTAATAGCTCGCAATTTAAGCGACTAGTCGCGCTCATATTCTGGCTGCTTGTCTGGCAACTAACTGCCATGGCCATCGGGCAACGATTCTTGTTAGCCAGCCCAATCCAAGTATTACAAGCCCTAATAAGGTTGGCACCTACCTTATCGTTCTGGCAAACCATGGCTACCACCGCCTTTCGGATTATCGGCGGATTCGTAATAGGGTTACTAGTGGGCGCTCTACTCGCTTATGCCGCCCACTTATCAGGTTGGGCAGCAGCTATTATCCAATTACCGATGCGGATAATGCGCAGCGTGCCCGTGGTGAGTTTCGTCATCCTGCTATTACTGTTTGCTGGCTCAACCGGGCTCACTATCACAATCGCTGCTCTGATTGTCGCCCCAATTGCTTATGCCAATCTTCAAACCGGGTTAAAGCAACAAGACCAAGACCTCGCAGATGTCGCTAAAGTGTTTAACGCTAACAAATGGCAGACTTTCCAAGCCGTAACCTGGCCAGCCGTATTGCCGTTCTTAGCCGCCGCTGTGCAAAGCGGATTTGGGCTGGCTTGGAAAGCGGGCATCAGCGCCGAAGTCATTGGAATCCCCAGCGGTAGCATCGGTGAGCAGCTTTACCATGCCCGGCTCACCCTCGCCACTGAAGACGTGCTTGCTTGGACGCTGGTTATCGTCGTCCTGGCCTGGGCAGGCGAGCGCCTGCTTGACCGGTTACTGACTAGAGCCTAGGGCAGCTTACTATTCGCGCCGGTGTTGGTATCTCAACGTCCGCGACCGCCGCCACCGCTGCGGGGGAGCAGCACAACCGCCGTCATCGGGCCCCAATTTGCGCCGCCCACCACAAACGAATACGCGCTCCCGGCACCTATGTCAGCAGAGGTAAACGCCAGTTCCGTCGGCGTGCTGGCCAAGCTAAAGCTGCCCAATTCAGCGCCGCCGGACCCAATAACTTGAACCGTCGAACCAGCACCCGCACCGGTGCCAGCAATCCAGCCTTGCCCATGCGTGATGACATCGTTGGTGGTGGGGTTGCCCGCAATCAGCATCGTACCGCCCGTCAATGTGACCGTGCCATTGGCATCTATGCCGCCCGACCCGCGTCCACCGGTGCTCGTCTCTAGAATTGTGGTGCCACCCGTCACCAGAATCAGGCCGTTCGAATCGAAGCCGTCTGTCACCCCCACGGCATGCAAATACCCGCCGGTGATGGACAGCGCCGCGCCGGGTTGATTCGCGTTCGAATCTTGCCCCGTTACCGTGGCATTTAAGGCATCCTCTTCGCTCACGATGTCCAGGTTACCGCCGCCTAGGTTGATGTTTGCCGCTTCGATGCCCTCGCCGGCCGCGCGGATGTTCACCTCGCCGCCGTCCATGACAAAGTCGGTAATTGCGTCAATGCCGTCCGATTCAGCGGCGATATTTACCGTACCGCCTCGGATGGCGATATATCCCGTTGCTGGGTCGGTTTGGCTGTTCGCCGCCAACCCGTCATCACCCGCTTGCGCCGTAATGCTGCCACCTGTGATAACTAAAAAGTCTTGCGCCGCGATGGCCTCATCTACTGCGCCGATGGTTAGGGTGCCGTCCGCGATAACCAGTCCGGCATCCGCGCTGATGCCGTCGTTCCAGTTCGCTTGGAGATTGAGGCTGCCGGTGCCGGATATGACCGTATCCGCCTTGGTAGCGAGCGCCGCATCCGGCTGGCTACCGTCCCCAGGTGGGGCCGAATTACCAATCCCTGCCACTAGCCTATTGTTGCTGCCCGATGCCAGATAGATTGCCACGGTGGCGGCATTGGTTATTTGCAGGGGCGAACCGGTGCCCGATGAGATGTCCGCGCCAGCCAAAATCAACCGCACAGCGCCGGGCGTGTCCACCACTACCTGCCCGTCCGACATCGTGCCGCTAAGCCGATAATTGCCTGGTTGGCTGATGGTGACGTGGTTGCCCGCCACGCCGACGCCGGTGCCAGTTACCGCAGATGCCGCATCCGTAAGCTCAATGACGACCTCGCTGCTGGCATCCCATTCAGCGGCTCCCAGGGTTTTGAGCGGGGTGTAATCCTGGCTCCACGCCAACACCTCATCGGCGGTGAGACCGGCCATATTTACGGGCCGTTCGCCAGTTGGCGCTGGTGGCCGCGCGGCGGGCTGATTCCCAGTAGGGGGCGGTGTCGGTGAGCCAGCAGGGGAGCCGCCCGGCGTAGCGTTTGGATTAGGTATTGCAGTCTGGCCGCTCTCGCTTTCTGACACTGGCGACCCTGCTGGAATAACCGGATTAGCCGCGCAACCCGTCAAAATGCCAAGCGCAGCAACGCTGACAATGAACCTTTCCCCCTGCCTCCTGAAAGACGCAGCATAAGGCTGACAATTCCTTCGGTGCAATGGCCGTGTCATAACTCCCAACTGTAGCAGTGAATGAGACACGGGTAGGACAGGGTTCAGGTGCAATCGGAGCCAACCCTAGCTGCCGTCGGCTCCGCGTGCGCCACATCACTATGGCCGGGCGGCAAACTGGATGGGTGACAAATGCCGCGCCCCGGTTCGAAACGATGCTGAACGCCAACCCCAAAGGGGGCACGCCCGGTGTGTTCACCGCCGAAACCGGCGTGGCCACCATCCGCACCCCTATTACACTCGGCGAAATTACCCCCGGCGTCGGGCTCGCCAATGCCCTCAAACAGACCCCGGAACAGGTTATCGAAACCATGAAAGCGTCCGGCATGAAAGGCCGCGGCGGCGCTGGGTTCCCGGCTGGTATGAAGTGGGAATTGGCGGCCAAAGCCGAAGCCAAGGATGGGCGGCGGTTCATCATTTGCAATGCCGATGAGGGCGAACCCGGCACGTTTAAAGACCGCGTACTATTGAGCGTATTACCGGATTTGATTTTTGAGGGCATGACCATCGCCGGTTATGCTGTGGGCGCGCATGAAGGCATCGTATATTTACGCGGGGAATACATCTACATTCTGGATGAGCTTGAAGAGGTGCTGGCACGACGCCGGGCCGAGGGGTTATTGGGTTCAGATGTTTCCGGTAGCGGTTTCGCTTTTGATATTCGCATTTTCTTAGGCGCTGGCGCTTATGTTTGTGGTGAAGAAACCGCGTTAATCGAAAGCATTGAGGGTAGGCGCGGTGAGCCACGGAATAGGCCGCCATTCCCGGTGGAAAGTGGCTTATTCGGGGCGCCGACCATCGTTAATAACGTGGAAACGTTTGGTTGGGCTTCCGCGATTTTCGCGCGAGGGCCACAGTGGTTCGCTGCCATTGGTACCGGGCAATCTACTGGCCCCAAGATGTTATCCATTTCTGGCGATGTGCGGAACCCTGGTGTTTATGAATTTCCGTTGGGCGTCTCTATTCGGGAGTTATTAGCTGCTTGTGGCGGTGAGGATGCCAAGGCCGTTATTGTGGGCGGGGCTTCTGGCACTTGCGTGCCCGCCGAGGATTTTGACCGCGCTATTTCTTATGAGGACGTTTCGACGGGTGGCGCCATCATTGTGTTAGGCCAATGGCGGGATTTATTGGAAGTTGCCGAAAACTTGCAATGGTTTTTCGCTAATGAGAGTTGTGGGCAATGTGCGCCCTGCCGAGTTGGTACTCTCAAGTTGCTAAATGGCATTCGTAATTTGCGTAATGGGCGTAGTTCTACCGCTGAATTACGGGATTTGGTGAAACTCGGGGAATCCATGGAGTTTGCGTCAAAGTGCGGTTTGGGGCAATCGGCGCCGTCGGTCTTTTTATCTTTGGTGCGCAGTTTTGAGTCAGAAGTTCTCGGGCATATTCCACATTCGGCGCGGGAGGACCAGGCGGCAGCCGATATCGCGGCTTCGATTGACGATGCCGATCGCGATTTTGCGGCGGTGGCGACGGCGGCGGCGAAACACGCGATGTTTATTCCCGCCGATGCCCGTGGCCTAAAGGCGAGATAATGCAGGGCTTAACATTTTCCGGCAGCCGCAGGCTTGACTTTTTCCGTCATTGCAGGCTTGGCTTTTCCCGTCATTGCAGGCTTGACTTTTTCCGTCATTGCGGGCTTGACCCGCAATCTCACGATGAGGATACAGAACGATGGTAGATATAGCAGTATCAGGTGATTTAGCAAAAGACCACAGCACCGTCCGGGCCGACAGCGCGGCGCCACTGGTCACGCAGGCCACCCCGCGTGCCACCAGTTTTGGTGCCGATCATCCATTGGGTGCCGGTAGCCCACGGCCACCTAAGGGCGCGAAGCCGAAGCCGACCGTCATCGTGTCCATTGACGGCCATAAAGTCGAGGTACCTGCTGGCACTTCTATTTTGACCGCCGCGCAGATGTGTGGTCGGCGTATCCCCACGTTATGCCACCATCCCGATTTGCCCGATGTCGGTGTGTGCCGGATATGCGTGGTTGAGGTGGAAGGCCAATGGGCGTTGCAAGCCGCCTGCGCATATCCGATAACTCGGCCCATTAACGTAAAAACGTATTCGCGGCGCGTGCGACAAGCCCGCACCAATGTGGTTGATTTGTTATTGTCTGAGCATTATGGCGATTGCCGTACTTGTGGCCGCAGCGGCAACTGCGAATTGCAAGATTTAGCGCAAGAATACGCTTCCGACCATGATCGCTTTGGGGTGGTACAAGCGCCTACGCGGCCATTCGACTTCTTTGGCCCGGCGATTATCCGCGATATGAATAAGTGCGTCCATTGCACGCGCTGTATTCGCACTTGTGCCGATTTGCAGGCTGTCGAAGCGCTCGGGGTGCTTAACCGTGGCGACACAGTCACGATGTCCACGTTCGGCGCGCTGCCAATATCAGAAACCGTTTGTGTTTCGTGTGGCCAATGTGTGGATCGTTGCCCAACCGGCGCGTTAGTCGAGATGGACGATACCAACCGGGTATGGCGGGCGTTGGAGGACCCCGATAAGCACGTAGTAATTCAGATCGCCCCGGCTCCGCGCGCGGCGTTGGGTGAGGAGTTTGGGTTAGCGCCGGGTACGGCGGTCACTTGGCAGATGACTACGGCTTTGCGCGAGCTGGGTTTTGATGGCGTCTTTGATACCAGCTTTACGGCTGACCTAACGGTTATTGAAGAAGTCACCGAATTGTTAGAGCGTTTGCATGAGAATCTAGTTAAGGATGACCACTCGCGGCCCTTACCGCAATTTACGTCTTGCAGCCCGGGCTGGGTAAACTTCCTCGAAAAAAGATATGCCCGCTATTTGGATCACACCTCTAGCTGCAAATCGCCGCAGCAGATGTTCGGCGCGTTAATGAAAACATTTTACGCTGACAAACTTGGGTTAGACCCCGCTAATATCTTTACAGTTTCGCTGATGCCATGTACCGCGAAAAAGGGTGAAGCGGCGCGGCCTGAAATGCGAAGTTCCGGGTTCCGCGATGTGGATGCGGTACTGACTACCCGTGAGATTGCCCGGATGATCAGGCAAAATGGCGTCCACCTGCCTGACCTGCCCACCTCCGACTTTGACGACCCGTTCGGTACAGCTACGGGCTCCGGCGTTATTTTTGGCGTCTCCGGTGGCGTCATGGAAGCTGCGCTGCGCACCGCCATCGAACTGCTGACCGGCAATCCGGTGGAAAAGCTATTCTCTAACGCCGACATTAACCCAGTGCGCGGGTTTAGTGGCGTAAAGCAAGTCGAATTGACGTTGCCAAACGAGTTAGGGCCAGTACCACCATTACTAGCTGGGCGTTTTGATAATTTCGATTTCCTCAAAGGCGCAACTTTGAAACTGGCCGTCGTGCATGGTACCGCAAACGCCAAAGCGGTTATGAAAGATATCGCTGAGGGTGGCGCCTTTAGTGAATTCCACTTTATTGAGTTTATGGCTTGTCCGGGTGGCTGCCTATCTGGCGGTGGGCAGCCTATTCCAACTAACGCGGCGATCCGTGCTGCCCGGGCCGAAGCCCTATACGGCGAGGACCTCCACGCTGGCCGCACGCGCGGCGACAGTGTGTTGGTTGGCCAACGCCGGGGTGTGCGCAAGAGCCACCAAAATAGTGCCGTGCTGAGTCTGTATAGCGGCTTTTTGGCGGACGGGCCGTGCGGCCACAAGAGCCACGAGTTGCTGCATACCGAATACACCCCGCGCAATACCTTCATGGATGTGCCAAACGCAAACCTCGAAGTGGTGGCGTAATGGGTGCGGGGATGTGCTGGCGCCGCGAGATGTTGGTATGGAACGTGAGTTTGGCGTGGAATAACGTGGGGTTGGGGAATGAGGTTAACGCAAGATGAGTAATTATGTCCACGGCGGTTCGGGGG
>JGI24699J35502_11133977_pt1 | contig 22353 bp, 24 predicted proteins | sample TergutMp193P4_FD_35502 | JGI IMG/M metagenome (IMG submission 35502)
GGAGATGCAAAAAATGTGTCAATGTTTCAAAATATTCGTCTTTTTTTGTCCCGCCGGGGACATTATATCGGTAGAAAACACCACATCCCTTCACCCCTTGTCCCGCCGGAGACAAAATGTTTTCTGCTCACATTACGTCCCCGACGGGACTTTGGTCTCCGGCGGGATTTTCCATTCTACCGATATGTTGTCCCCGGCGGGACAAAAAACGAATATTACATTTTTACATCCCACTTGGGGGATAGATAGGTGCAACATCCGATAATCATTATTTTTATTCATTTGATAACCGGAAGTATAATGCTGATTAAACCCCTTATTCTCAAAAGATTCCCTTATTTTCAGGGGTTTATTTTATCATCATATATTGTCCTGAAAATCTGAAAATAAGGGAATAAGGGCGAGGTTAGTTCGTGTCACCTCGCCTACTAAGGGAACTTTAAAAAATAAGGGTTCATTGTACGTGCTTCCCCTATCCGGCGGGAAATTAAATACACGGATAAGAATTTTATTCTGCCATTTATGATTAAATTTGCCTTCAAACAATTTCACACGTATGCAAAACAGAATCACCAATTTATTCGGCATTCAATATCCGGTCATATCCGGAGGGATGGTATGGTGCAGCGGTTGGCGGTTGGCCGTTGCCGTAAGCGATGCGGGAGGACTCGGTCTGATCGGAGCGGGGTCGATGCACCCCGAAACATTACGGGAACATATCCGGAAAGCCAAAGAAGCAACAGATAAACCGTTCGGGGTCAATGTCCCGCTTCTTTATCCCGAAATCGAAAAAATTATGTCGATCATCGTCGATGAAAACGTGAAAATCGTATTTACCTCGGCGGGAAATCCGAAAACATGGACGTCTTTTTTTAAAAATAAAGGCATCACGGTCGTGCATGTGGTATCGAGTTCAAAATTCGCCCGAAAAAGTGAAGATGCAGGCGTAGATGCCGTCGTTGCGGAAGGGTTTGAAGCCGGCGGACATAACGGACGCGAGGAAACTACTTCACTTGTTTTAATACCCCAAGTAAGAAAAGCGGTCAATCTGCCTCTGATTGCTGCCGGCGGATTTGCTTCGGGCGCCGGCATTCTTGCGGCAATGGCATTAGGCGCCGAAGGAGTGCAAATGGGTACCTGCTTTGCCTTATCGCAAGAGTCGTCGGCGAGCGGGGCCTTCAAAGAAAAAGCAATATCCTTATCCGAAGGAGATACCATGCTGTGCCTCAAGAAATTGACGCCTGTCCGTCTGATTAAAAACGATTTTTATAAATTGGTGGAAGAAGCCGAAAACAAGGGCGTCGATCCGGAAGAATTGCGGGCATTGCTCGGTAAAGGTCGTGCAAAAAAAGGCATATTCGAAGGAAATTTAATCGACGGAGAATTGGAAATCGGACAAATCGCCTCTGACATAAAAGAAATTAAACCGGTCAGCCGGATCATGGAGGAATTGATTGCCGAATTTAATCGTTCCGCTGCTGAAATCGCAAAAATACATTTTATTTAAGAGTAAGTACCTGACAGAATTTGAGATCTGTTATTTTAAACGCGAAGATGCAAAGACACAAAGTCACAAAGAATTTAAGCTTCGCGTCTTTTCGGCTTTGCGACTTGGCGTTTAAAAATATAAACCGTTTTTCGCGACATACTTATAAACTTTGAAATATATGAAGAAAATTTTCTATCTCACGTCATTTGCCTTATTACTTGTGGCATGTGATACAAATCAAAAACAAAAAGAATCCGAACCGATGATCAGTAAAAAAGAAGTGAAATTGACGAGCAAAATCATGACGCCGGAAACACCATGGTATTTCGGACGTCTCGGAGAGGTAAAAGTCTCTCCCGACGGAAAATCAATTGCTTATATCGTAAGTTGGTATGATATTGAACAAAATCAAAGCAATTCCGATATTTATATCATGGATACAAACGGAGAAAATCAAAAACAACTGACCCGATCCGCCGAAAAAGAAAACTGCCTGCAATGGCGCCCCGACGGGAAATACATCGGATTCATACGAAACGGAAAAATAATTGAAATAAAACCCGACGGCTCCGACGAACGTGAAATAACATTTTCAGGATTTAAAAAAGAAATTTCTGAATTTACGTATGCTCCCACCGGCGACAAAATATTGTTGGCTGTTGAAACACCGGTCGAAAAAGTTTTGGGAAAAGACCTGTATCCTGATTTGCCTGAAGCAAATGCATATACTTCCGATGATTTGATGTATCGGCATTGGGATACTTGGGAAGACGGTTCGTACAGCCATCTTTACATTGCCGGTTATTCCGACGGCAAATCGGGAATCCCGGAAGACATCATGCCGAATGAGCCGTGGGATGCGCCTACCAAACCGTTTGACGATATAACCGGTGAAACATCATGGTCGCCCGACGGAAAAATATTGGCTTATTCCTGCAAAAAATTAAAAGGAAAAGAATATGCGGAAACAACCAATTCCGATATTTATCTTTATCGGCTCGAAACAAAAAAAACGGACATTTTAACCCAAGGCATGAACGGATACGACAAGCATCCGTTATTCTCGCCCGACGGAAAAAAATTGCTTTGGCTGAGCATGGAACGTGAAGGGTACGAAGCCGATAAAGCCCGCATTTTTATATACGATTTTGAAACGGAAAATAAAAGCGATTATTCGAAAAATTTCGATTCGAGTCCTTCGAGCATCGAGTGGGCCGAAGACGGAAAATCACTGATCCTGACCGCTTGTTTTGACGAGACATTCCGTGTTTTCCGAATGGAGCTGCCGCCGGTTAAAGTTTCCGAAAATACCGGTTTTTCCACGGGTGCAATGCCTCCTGCCTTATTTACGCAAATCAGCAAAGACGGATTTTTCGATTATCAAAATGTGCAATCAACCGATAAAAACGAATTGATCGTCGTTCGTTCCCAAATTGTACGCCCTTCCGAAATATACAAATTGGATCCGGCTACAGGAGAATCCGTGGAACTGTCATTGATCAATAAAGACATCTTGGATCAATTGGATTTGCCCGGCATGGAACAACGTTTTGTCAAAACGACCGATAATAAAGAAATGCCGGTATGGGTGATTTTACCTCCGGACTTCGACAAGAGCAAAAAATATCCCGCCATATTGATGTGCCCCGGCGGGCCGCAAGGAGAAGTCAGTCAATCGTACAGTTATCGTTGGAACTTTGCGTTAATGGCATCGAAAGGATATGTGGTGGTTTATCCGGGAAGAAGAGGCGTCAGCGGCTACGGGCAGGCGTGGACGGATGCCGTGAGCAAAGATCACGGCGGACAACCCGAACGGGATTTGCTTTCGGCTGTCGACAATATTGCCGGAGAACCGTGGATCGATAAAAATCGTTTGGCTGCCGTAGGAGCAAGCTACGGCGGATTTTCGGTTTATTGGCTGGCCGGCAATCACGACAAACGATTCAAAGCCTTCATCGCTCATTGCGGAATTTTCGACATGAAATCGATGTACACGACTACCGAAGAAATGTTTTTCGAAAATTGGGAAACAGGCGGGCCGTTTTGGGATGAAAACAACCAAGCTGCTCAAAAATCATACGCTCAGTCTCCGATGAATTTTGTCAAGAAATGGGACACCCCTATTCTGATTTTCGAAGGCGAACGAGATTACCGGGTGCCTTATACACAAGGATTGGCCGCTTTCAATACGGCACGGATGCTGAATATTCCTGCCCGTCTGGTTGTTTTTCCCGAAGAAACCCACTGGGTATTAAAACCTCAAAATGCCATTCTTTGGCAACGGGAATTTTTCGGATGGCTGGAAAAATACTTGAACTGAAAAATACATCAGTACACCTTATCTTTATCCGCTTATTTTCAGGGATTTGTTTTGTCATCATATATTGTCTTGAAAATAAGGGAATAAGGGTGAGGTTAGTTTGTGTCACATCGGCTGTTAAGGGGACTTTTAAAAAAAGGTTTTCGGTTAAGATTTTTAAGGATAAAAAAGAATGTCCTATCTATTTTTTTTGACAAAAAAAGTATACTTTTACCACGAATAAACATTAATGTCCATTAAAAGATAAAAAAAGTTCTTTGAAATTATTGTATATCTGTATGTTATAGTCATATTTTTGGCGTGACGATTTGAATTGATAAGTTTATCATCTTCAAAAGATTGCTTATAAATTCAGGGAAATATGTTTTTGCTCAACTTGTTGAGTTTCTGCCTCAACGGGTTTTTGATACCATTGTGTCTCGACATCAAAGCGACAAGTATGTTCGACATTTCAGCTGTCGGAACTAATTGCTTTGTATGGTTATTCGTTCAGTTGACTCACAGGGACAGTTTGCGGGATTTAATCGTTGTGTCGGATGCTCACAGTAAAAGTCATATCATTCAGGCTTAGGAAAAAGCGTTACTCGAAGCAATCTTTCCGAAGCCAATGAAAAGCGCAATTATCGGATTTTTGAAGAGTTTGCCTGTCATCTGATTGCCATTGCCCGACAAAAGCGGGCAAATGAAGATTTTGAGATAAAAGGCAAAGTCTATGCTTTTGACTCATCAACGATTGATTTATGTTTGAGTGTATTTTGGTGGGTAACTTTTCGCAAGAAAAAGGCCGGTATCAAACTGCATACATTCATTGTACGAGATCACCACTCAAATACCTGCATTTATCCATATTACGGAAGCAACCGTAAATGATATGAACGCAATGGATGTGATTCCGTATGAAACGGATGCTTGTTACGTCTTTGACCGTGGGTATGTTGATTATACCCGACTTTATCGCATTACTTTACACGAAGCTTATTTTGTGGTTCGCGCAAAGTCAAACTTAAAGTTTAACCGGATGCGTTCCGGAAAGATAGATAAAACAACCGGTGTTTTATGTGATCAAATCGGAAAATTATCGGGAACTCAAACCATAAAGCAATATCCGGATAAAATCCGGAGGGTCAGGTTTTACGATGCACAAACAAAGAGAACATTTTATTTCTGACCAATAATATGGATTTGACCGCTTTGCAAATTGCATTTCTATACAAGAATCGTTGGCAAGTGGAGTTGTTTTTCAAATGGATTAAGCAACATCTGAAAATCAAATCTTTTTGGGGTACGACTGAAAATGCTGTCAGAATACAAATTTATCCAGCAATTATCGCTTATTGTTTGGTTGCGATAATGGGTGCTCAATTAAAAATTGAACACTCAACCTACGAAATCCTACAAATTGTAGGCACATCCTTGCTTGACAAAACGCCTGTAAATGAACTGTTTACAAATACAGATTGGCTTTAGTTTAAAATAGTGTTGTTATTTTAAATAAAAGTATTATCTTTGTGTCGAAAGACAAAAAAACAAGCGTTATGAGGTTTCAAGAGGTATGGGCATTAGCCAAATCATTATCAAAAGAAGAACGGTTGCAGTTGGTTATTAGTTTAACTCAGTCAAATTCGAATGAAACAAACGTGTTTCGAAGTCGTTGCAACGCGCTGATAAACAAGCAGTCAGTATGCCCTTTCTGTGGCGGAAAACATTATATCCGTTTCGGGAAGATGCGTGGTTCCCAGCGTTTTAAATGTAAAGATTGTGGTCGCACATTTACCGAATATACAGGTACATGGCTCGAAGGGATACACAAAAAATCGCTTGCAGAACCCTATTTATTGCTGATGATAGAACATTGTCCGTTGGATAAAATACGTAAGCAATTGAATATGAATAAAAAAACGACATTTGACTGGCGCCATAAAATTTTATCTTCCTATGAACAGGATAAAGGCAGTGAATTTGAAGGAGTTGTGGAGAGTGATGAAACTTTTTTGAACAATCTGAAAAAGGTAACCGTCATTTACAGCGAAAAGCCCGTAAACGCGGCGGCGAGGGCAAAACTCGTGGAATTGGCGCAAATAAAGCGGCTGTAATTGTGTCTGCAGACCGTAACAGGAGTTTGAAAATGACTTTGAGTACACCGGGTAAAATTACGAAATCGGACATTGCGGAGAGTTTTGGGAAACCCCTGCCACGGGAAACAATTCTTTGTAGCGACGGGCTTGTGAGTTACAAGGGTTACGCAAAGGATAATAAATTAAAACACATTGTTTTAAGAGCCGACTTAAAGCAATATATAAAGAAGGCATTTATCATATTCAGCATATAAACGAACTGCATAACCGCTTGAAAAAATGGATTGACGGTACATTTTGGGGAGTTTCAACCAAGTATTTACAAAATTATCTCAATTAGTTTTATATGCGTGAAAAATTGAAAAACAAAGGTTTTACAACAGAAAAAATGGCGTTAGCCTCTTTACAAAACCTCCATGCCATAAAACAGTATCGATATAACAATTTTGCATACAATATGCTTCTAGCAACACAATTTTAAACTAAAGCCATACAAATTACAAAAATGTCAAAGATCTAATTTATAGCCAATTGGCTATAAATTGGATTTAAGTGGACAATAGTGATGAATAAAGACATAAATAGATTACTATTTAAAAAAATAATCGTGTCATAAACAGACCCGATTTGAAAAACAAATCATTTGGCAAATGAAAAAAATGAACAGCTCTGACTTGATTTCCGGTGGAAGCAGCCGAGATGCAAGGCTGTGGAATTGTCGGATCTCCCGCGTAAGTTGTGTGGATAAGTCGTTTATTTTCAACGAGTTAATAGGAGTTAATAAAAATATAGTTCGTACAGTCGTATCGGATTGGGGGGCTTTTTTGTTGTGTTGAATCACTGAATAATTGAATCACTAGATTAAATTGGCTCATCCACAGACAGCATAGTGACAATGACAGAGGGATGGCAATTTTAAGAGGGTGTTTGAAATTATGCTACCTGCTAAAATTTTAAATGCTTATCTGCAAAAATCCCCTCGGGAGCGAAAGATGCAGGTCTATTTTTTTGAAAATACGTTCTTTTTGTATTGCCCTTATTTTTAAAAAGGCCCCTTAGTAACAGAAAGTAACATACACAACTTTCGCTTTTTCTCCTTATTAAGGAACTGAAAATAAGGGAATAAGCGGGAGACTGAAAGGACTGCTGAGGCTACTGAGAGTATTTTAGGGAATAAGGGTTTTCTTGAATATATAAAATCTTTATATTAAATGTTTTTTATTTTTAAATATAAATAAAAACTTCATCGTATGCCCAAATAACTCAAACAACTTCTAAAACAAGTTATCTCAATTATAAAAAATACTAAAATTATATGAATATACGAAGATTAAAAAAGGCGATTAAACGAATTTTTTTATTACCTAAAAATAAATATTTATTTAAATATTTAGCGAATAAATTGAAATATTTTTGTTTCAATTTAGCAAAATCAACAAAAGTTGCTTTTCCTTCAACAATCATGTTGGAACTTACAAATCGTTGTAATCTTGCTTGCACAACGTGTCCACGAGAATATGAATATGGCAAGGCAATGGAACAAGGTGCAATTTTGGTTAATCATGCAAAGAAAATCATTGATGAACTTTGGTGCTATTTGGATTCTATTGGTTTGACAGGAATGGGAGAAACTTTTTTATATAAAGAAATTGAAGAAATAGTAAATTATATAAAATCAAAAAATCGTGGGATAATTATTTCGGTTTCGACAAATGCAATTTTGCCAGATTTTATTGAAAGAGTTAAATTGCTAATTGGAAAAATTGACACAATTCAAATTTCAATTGACGGATTAAATGAAATTTATGAACAAATTCGTAAAAATGCAAAATTTAATAAATTAGTAAATAATTTACAGCAATTAATAAAACTTTCAGATAATACACCTACTGACTTGATGTTGAATATGGTTGTAACAAAAGAAAATTATTTTCAAATGGCTGATTTAATCGATTTTGCAGAAAAAATCGGTATAAAATATATAGATTTTACAAAATTTAATCTTGCTTCGGTTACAAAAATTGATTTGTCGTATTATGATTTTTACAAAACTCCAGAGTTTAATTTGGCTTTACAAAAATTAGAAGATAAGATTAAAAGCACTGAAAATATGGTAATTTCTTATCATTCTTTTTATGATAAAGGTTCTTTTCAAAACTGCAGATTTCCTTTTTCTCATTTTTATATTTGCTGGAATGGATTTGTAGTACCTTGTTGTGCAAAACCATTTCCAAAAGAGAAAAATTTCGGAAATGTCTTTGAAGGTTCTGTGATGCAAATTTTAAATGGAAAAAATTATCAACAATGGCGCGAATTGTGGTTTAAGAACAGAACGCCCGATTTTTGTAAAAAATGCCATATGGTTGAGTGAAAATAATATAAAAACAAATGGACGAGTGGCTATAAGCGGTTGGGTAGTGTTGTGAGAGCAAATAGAATGACAGCCAGTGGCTAATTGTAAATTAAAAGGGACCTCCTGCAATTGTCTTACAGGAAAAGGTTGTAAGTCAGTGAATGCTGCTGATTTCGGAAACGGCTTGGTAGTGGACGATACATTCAAAAGGCAGTATGAGCTGTCAGGTACAGATACAGGAGATGATCGAAAAGGAACTGTTGAAGAAGCATCGAAAGCTCGTCAGATGATATCAAAACTGATATACTTTCCGTCGTGGCGGACAATGTTGTCCGTCCACTATTTTATTCAAAAGGACATTGTCTGATAAAAAAAATGGTTCAATTAAAATAAAAATCATTTTTTGTTTATCGGTTTTTTAAAAAAGATATTTTTAGAGAAGCCGGACTGCAAGTTTTTTTTGAATAATTAAGCAGACGGATGGCATGTCTGCTGCGACGGAGGATACGATTTTTCTTAGCAATTCAGCCGAAAAACACACTTCATCACCTCTTTTTTCCGGGCGAAGTTTCATTCATCCTTGTCAGGCACAGCGTCCTGTTGTGTCCAAGCAAAAAGTACGAATTGAAAGTTCACTACGACGCTGTAATTTTGGCATTAGGAAAATCATCCAAAATGGTTTTTACTTTTATGCCGATGGTCTTATTGTGCTTGTCTTTTGCGCTTTGTTGAGGTAGGCAATGATTTCCTCATTGGTCATTTTTGAGAACATAGCATCCAATCTGTCGCGTTGTTCCCGCACAAACTTTATTGCGTCAAAAGATTTTTCTTCTGTGTTGATTGGTTTTTCATTTGTTTTCATAAGCAAATTCTCTTGGTGAACGAATTTCCAGCAAGTGGTATCCATTCCGTAAATTAATAGTATTATATCCTCGTATGCGCTGCACATTGACGATATGTTTGAAGTTCCAACTAATCGAGTAATCAGCATTGTGGATTGTGGCTAATGCGATATGTACGCAGTCAGAAAGACTTGTTTCTCCAACAACATTTTCAGTAATATATTCTCGTGCCAAAGTAACTGCCTCATTGGTAGTTTCGACAGTTTGAGTAAAATTATTTTTGATAAGCGGTATTAAATCTTTCACGTATTGTGGCGCCGCTTCGAGTTCTTCTTGTATAAGAGCGGAAAATATCAATATAAATTCGCCGGCGATAATTCTTTCAAAAAGCGGTTTCGTATATTTCTCAAACTCTTTGTCGAAAAATCCGCCAAAAACGGAAGTGTCTAAATATATCTTGGCTTTCTTTGTCATAGTCAGTTATAAATCTTTTTGCAAAGGTACGATTTTTCTTAGCAATTCAGCCGAAAAACACACTTCATCACCTGTTTTTTCCGGGCGAAGTTTCATTAATTCTTGTCGGGTATAGCGTCCCGTTGCGACCAAGCAAAAAGCAGGCTCCTCTGCTATCGTGCGATCAATGCCATTTAAGTTAAGTATTAAAAACTTTTAATCAACGATATATATAATGTTGCTTATCGTCTAAAATTAATGTCGTAAACATTGTGTATTGGCAGGAAAATGCAATCCTCATCCGGTTATTGTCCCGTGGAAACAAAATTTCATATTCCGTCCTTACCGGGACGGTCGGGAGATGTGGAATATTATTTTTCTACCGATATTTGACCCCTCCGAGGTCTGAATAACATCATTTGTATTTCCTTTATCATTCTGATTTGTAAACCTTTATTAATGGCATTGATCGCGCGACGGCAGGCGCGTTTAGCAGCAGGAAAATAACATTTAACACTACCCTTATTCTCTTCTTTTTCGGATCGGCCCTTTTGACAAAACCTTTATACAAAAATAAAGGAATAAGGGAAATTAGTGGTATAGATTTTTGACTTGCTATTAAGCGGACTTTTTCAAGAATAAGGGTTTTATCTGATTGGCATGATGCCAATCAGATTCTTTAACCCCGAAATCGGTGCTGCTTGATAATGTACCTACGGATGTTGTGCGATTGCCGAGATATGTATCGTTCTACCCAATATTTTGTTCTTGACGGAACAATGTTTTTCTTAACCTTAATCGGATTTATATTCTGTCAATTTCATCGGAGGCTCTACTGCCTTTATATCTGTTTTTTGTCGCATTAAACCGGTAAGTAATGCCCGCAGAGATTGATTGACTGTGCATATCATTATTATAAAAACTGTTTATATTATTAGATATATAGTTGACTTTATATTTATTTGTATTGAAAATATCATTCATATTGATATTAATCAATAATCTATCATCTAAGAATGATTTATTTAAATAAGCGCTTGCCTGCCAATATTTATCCCTATATTCGACAGATTGATTTCCGTTCGATGTGACATAAAAATCCATGCCGAATTGCCAGCCGGTAATATTAAAATTATTTTTGAAATTTAATGCAAACAGCGGTTTATTATAGGTTATTTCCGGAGATCCCCATTTGATGAAATCTTTCATAAACATTAATTCTAATCTTGGCTTCCATTTGTCAATCGTAGGAGCATATCCGATACTTGACGAAATATTTTGACTTTTATTTATATTAATGGGTTTGAGTAAAATAGAATTTTCTAAATACAAAAGAGGAAAATATACAATTTGGTTTTTATAATGTGAATAGGAAGCCATGAAAGTAAAATTTTTCCACATCAGCATATAATTTAAGTTATTCGAATAGATCGGCTCCAACAATGGATTCCCGCTATAATAACTGTAGGGAGCCTGATATATAATTGTGCTTCGCAAATCATAATAACTTGGTCTGAATGTTGTATTTCGATATGACAACCGCATTTGAATATTATTTTCAGTATAGGATATATTCATATCAGGAAATAACCGGTTAAATTTTTTACTCTGTTCATCTAATAAATTTTTTTCTTGATAATACTTAAATTGAACATTTTCATATCGAACTCCCACACTGAAATTAAACTTGCCGAAAGATTTAAAATAGGATATAAACAATGCAATCAGGTCTTGTTTTACCTCGTTATTACTTGGAATTAACCCGGGTGTTCCGGAATCTTCCCACACGTAAAAGTTTTGTATATTCTTCGTATGAGAAGCTTCTGTTCCATACGTTAAATTTCCGCCGAATATAGGGGTATCAAGAGTTAATTTGCCTGCATATAAAGAAGAGGTAGATTTCTCATACGTTTCTATCGGTTTATTTATACTATCCGAAATATTAATGATGTCGGTATTTGTTTTCTGTTCTACAGATTTATAATCAAGATCTAACTTAACCGTCAATTTATCGGATATTTTTCCGTTATAATAGCCGTTAATATAATGACTGTTATCTTTGCCCGAAATATCCGCTTGAGAAAAAGAATTTTCCTCTAAAATATTCTTTTGGAAAACAGTAATATCTGATACTGATCGTCCATAAGTATCAAACATGTTATTATTTTCATATCTGACTCCGACAGAATGATTTGTCCCGAACAGATAATTCAGTCCGATTTGAGAAAGCAGATTTTTATATCCATCATCTTCATCCCTGTTTGATTGAATGGTTATCAGATTGTTATATTCCAGCTCAATATTATTTGTTATTTTTCTATATTTCGGATAAGACATTTTTCCGAATTGGATTCTTCCGAAAATATCTAAATTTCCTTTTCTGTAATTTATGGCGGCCCAATCAACATTCGACCATGTTTTCCGGTACATTTCAAATGAATGTATAGCGCCGCTGAATCCTTCTCCTTGCGGCCTTATCGTTTCAATTTTGATGATGGCTTTTACCGAAGCATCATATTCAGCGCCCGGATCAGTAATCACTGTTATTTTTTTTACATCTTTGGAACTGATTTGTTGTATTTCATTTTCGTCCCTGACTAATCTGTTATTGATGTAAAAAACAGGAGTTCCTTTTCCGAATACCGTGTAGGTGTCCATATCTTTTAATACGAACGGTAACTGTCCGAGTATATCAGGGAGTGTCCCCATATTTTTTAACGGACTGTTTTGAACATTCGCCGATATGCCTCCGTTTTCCATCTTAAAAATCGGAACGTTTCCTTTTACCGTTAACTCAGGAAGTTCAAATGAATCGGGATGAAGACTGATTGTCACCGTTTCTGATTCGTCTGCCCGGATTAACCGGGATTCGTAACCTAAAAATGAAACCTGCAATAAGTAGTCACCGGGTGAATATTCACTGAAAGAAAAGCAGCCGTTCACATCTGTTGTTTTCCCTGATACAAAAGTTGAATCCGACCGGTTTAGTAAAATTACATTCGCAAATTCGACAGGCTTGCCTGATTCTTCATCAATTACCTTTCCTGAAAGGGATTGAGCAAATAGTGCATCGGAAAAAGATAACAACAAACAGGAACTCGCAATAAAAATTAGATTTTTCATTATACCTTTAGTTTTTAATGTTTAAAAAACAAAATTCGGTATAACGGGCGGATAAATCGATTTATATCTATGTGTTTTTACTCTATATTCTAATTTTGAATACAGCTGATAATCAATAGGTTAGTGTAACCAATTTGTTAAATAGTTTATATTGTGAATAAAATAGACTTATCAGGTTTGAAATTATAAAAATCATTGCAGATCTTCCTTTAAAAATAGAATAATATCTTCCTTTTCATCCATATTGAGTTTTTTCCTTATTGATGATTTACGTTGATAAATTGTTTGTATGCTTAACTGCATAATGGCGCTGATCTCAATTGTTGAAAAGTTTGCACATAATAAACAACAAAGCTGAATTTCTTTTCCGCTTAATAAATATCCATATTTTTCTGAAAGTGAAGTATAGAAATTGTTATATATAGAATCAATTATTGAATATAAATCTTTCCATATTAACAGTGATTCGGTTGAAACTGTTTCATTTGAAATATTTATAATTTGACGCAGTAATTCTTGGCTGCGCGGAACTGTAGAACCTGCTATTAATCGCATTATTCCTAATTGCTGTAACAAGGTGTTTTTAAAAAGAAGTGAATTTTTTTCTTTTTCATCTTTTACGTTTAATGCTTGTCTGTATAGTGTTTGAAGTGTTTCTGTCCGTTCTTGAACTTCTTCAAATCGTCTTTTCCGTTTCAATAAGTATAGATAAAAGAATAGGATTAATACCACTGCACTAAAAATTGATATAACAAAAGCTGTTTGAATTCTATATTTTGATATGGTCAGCCGCATATTTCGTGTCTCTAAATTCAATTGGTCTGCTTGTTGTACATTCAATATCTCATTTTTTCTTTCAATCGATGAAATAATAGAATCATTAAATGCACAAATAGAGGATACGTCTATAACTTTACCTTCTTTAGTATCTATAACGGCTTGTAGAATGGAGTTAATGTTCGTCGTCGCTATTGAATTCAAAAGGTCATTGCTGTCGTTAAGGTTTTTTGCATTGCTTTTTGATATTTCCGATGCTTTATTAAGATATTCCTGAGCTGCTTCAATATTGCCTGAAGCTATATTAATTTGTGAAAGCAACAAGTAAATTAAATCTGTGTTGGCACATTTTGGAGACAGTTTTTTTATTTGTCGAATGCTTTCTTCTGCTTTATGATATTCTTTATTGATATAAAGAATTGAAGCATAATTCCGCAAATAATGACATGTCGCTAAAGTATCTTTTCTATATAAAGCCGACTCAATACTTTTATCTCTATAATAAAGAACCGAATCTTTATTATCGTCTTGTAACGCTAATATATAATAAGAGAACGGATCCGGAACTTGCGCTATGATTTTTTTATACGTATTCACTGCCTTCTCTTTTTCTTTATTTTCCAAATAAAAGAAGCCGATTTTACGTAAAGAAGTAATGAGAAATGCTGTATCTTTAACAGATTCGGCATATTTCCACGCTTCAGTCAGAAGTGAAATCGTACTGTCTCTTTTTTCAATCCATTTATAACAGTCTGCCGCAAGCAAATAGGTTTCTTTTATTTTGGCGGTATCATCTTTTGATTTATAATAGTTCAAGGAGAACAGAACCGGTGAATCATTTACCATGGCGGTATGCTTAAGATTATGAGCCAAACTTCGTATTCTCCAATATTCAGCTTTGTTTTCATCTTTCAGTTTTGACGGGTTGTCTATTAAGGACAATAAATAAAGAACGCTGTCGGGATTTGAATATAGAATTTCATTGGATTGCCATATATATGATGTTTCATTATCATTACATGAAAATGAAATAACAGCCAAAAGTATAAAAATAATATATTTTGGTTTCATTATAATATTTTAAATTATTTTTATTTTCTATTCTATTGAAGATGGAGCGTAAGAGAATGAAAAAATTTCTTCGATGTTTACATTGTATTTATTCAGTAATTCGCGGGCGTCGTCGAATGACTGTTTCATTTGCGGGAATGCCGATTGTTTTATTTTGTCGGACCGGTTGTCGTAAAACGATGACGGAATCAGGGTATATTTAAGTTTTCCGTTTTCGGTGTATTTGTACCTCCAAATAAGGCTGTACCCGCAGTCGGTGATGGAAGTGATTTTATTTTCGTCTTTTTGCAATTCGATTTTTACCATGGCTCCGCTGTCTGTGTACCGGTCTTTTTGGTTGGAGATGAAATTACCCAATGAATAAACCACCACCCGGTCGATTTTTCCGTCACTGTTTTTTTCGGCTTCCATCGGTTCGATCACGTGTGGATGCGACCCGATGACTATTTTCACGCCGTTGTCGATCATCAGTCGGGCCAGACGTTTTTGCCCGTCACTCGGCAATCTCCGGTACTCGATCCCCCAATGCATGCAGGCAACGATAATATCCGGGTTATAACGCTTAGCTTCTTCGATGTCTTCCAAGATGGTTTTGTCGTTGATGACATTCACATAATTCGGAGCGGTAACCGGCATACCGTTAGTGTTGTATGTGTAATTGAGAAAAGCAAGCTTGAAGCCGTTTTTAAAAACAATCAGCGGATAGAACAATTGGCGTTGAACGGTGTCTTTGAATGTTCCGGTATGTTTTACATTCAGACTGTCGAATACCTTGATGGTACGTTCAATGCCTTTTTTGCCTTGATCGGCGCAGTGATTGTTGGCGGTAAGGAAAAGGTCGAATCCGGCATCTTGCAAATCGGCGGAAAATTCGTCTGGAGCGGAAAATGTGGGGTATCCTTTGTATGGTTTTCCCGCATGGGTGGTTTCCAGATTGACGACGGCAATATCCGCCGCCCGGATGTCATCTTTAATATATTCGAAACAATTTTTATAATCGTACCGGCCTGTTGCCGTATGAGCTGCCGCAATTTGAGGCGAGTGTTGCATGGCATCGCCCACAAACAGCAGGGTCAGTTTTTGTTGAGCCGGTGCCGGTTGCAAAATGCAAGATAGGATGAAAAGAAAAAACAGACGAATCATAGAATTAAAGTAAAAGATATGGTTAAGGTATTTAAAATTTGTTTTCAGGTCGTATTTGCCCGGTTTTTACCGTGCCGGCGGCTTGAGCGTTCGGGCTAGGGTATCGGTAAGGTTGTGTTTGTTCGGGCGTTATGTTATTTTCCGACAAACGATTTCTAAACAATTCCGGCAGCGTAGATTATTTACCCGACCGCCATAACCCTATTACCACCTTGATAATATCTTTGTCTTTGTATGACAGCAGTTTATCAAGATATTCCTTTCTTTCGATTAAATTTTTCATACTGTAAAGGTGCAACAAATTATTAAAACTTGTATGATTTATAAGTTTTAATGATTTGTTTTTGTGCTTTAATCTCCGTCCTTCTCTAAGAATTTTCTTAAATGCTTTGTAATATGGCTATCCTCTATTTTTAGTTATTTACTCCAAGCTTGCAGTGTGCAGTCCGCGAAGCTGATCGCACACTGTATCGGGCCGGCGTTTTTTCGTCACGGGTTTCACTAAAGCTCGGACGAGAACTAAAAGTACTGTTACGCACAAAGTGTCGGATGAGTATACGCCCTGCTTGTGTAAAATTGCTCGTTACCTGCCGGTGGTTTTTATTCATTGTTAATATAAAAAAAGTGTTATGATTCCACCTCCAACAATGAAAGTTGTTATAGTAACTGTCAAAATCATTGTCAGGTTGCTGATGGAATAAATAATTTTTATTTTCTCTCTACTAATTGTATAAATTATTCCTGTAAAGAACGCGAAACTCAAAACAAATATTGTCGGTGACATTTGAGGATTGCCAATCGAAACAAAGCCCGAATTATCCATATTTATAGCCATGATAAATCCTCCTATTGCTGAAACTGCTTTAAATGTAAGAAATATTGTCAAGAGTAGCCAGCCTATTTTTTTTCTCATATAAAAAATTGTACCTGTTGGGATAACGATTAAGGGCAAGAAATAAAGCACCATACTAAAATCCCATTCCGCATCATTGTCTGTAGACATAAATTTTAACATTCCGAACTCTATGTATAGTTGAAATAGGAAAAGTCCGCCGAAAAGAATTGAGATAGTTTTTATCGTTTTTTCCGATTCTTTTGTATGGGATTTATTTGGTCAAAAATAGATTTACCGACATTTTTAACTTTATTTTCAACTACTTTTTTTTGTTGCTCTTTTCTTGATTTTTCCTGTCTTTCAATTTCAAGTTCGTCTTTGGCAATTTTGATTTCCCTTTCAGAAAGTTGTCTTTCCGAAAAGATAATTTTTGCCGTTTCAACCGCTTGATATTGATAATCGTCAGGGTTCTCAATTACTCTCAACAAATCTGTATTTGAATAAGTTTTAAATTTTTCGTTGAATTCCATTGTTTTCAATTTTTAAATTCGTTCCCCGCTACGCTGTCCTCCGCTTGCAGGTAATGTCCGGCGGCTTGGCATTCGGGCGGGGACACTAGTGTTGCGTCAGCGATGAGATATTGTATTTAAATATTTTTAACGCTAAGGCGCTAAGTTTCCAAGACGCTAAGTTTTATCCTTTTTCGTGGCTTCGTGACTTTGCGTTCAAAAAATATGATGCGGACACATTTTAGCCTCTACTCATCCTTGACGTGACACTAGGGGTGCGACGAGTGGCGAACTTCCAAATTACCACTGAACTGTCCGCGAGGAGGCACCCCGCCTGACATCAACCCGCTCGTTGCAGGCAGGCGTCAATTCGATTTTTTAGGTTTCCAATAAATTCTATCAATTTCAAATTTCCTTGTTTTAGAGTTGAACTTATATAAAATAGAATTCCCTTTTAAACAATCTTTAAATTCTTCTTTTGTCAGGTACCACGAACTTTCAATTTCTACTATATTTTTATCTGAAAAGTCGTATGTGAAAATAGGGTCGTCAAGATCTATGAATTTTTTATCACATTCCTGCGGTAAATTATCAAGTTTAATTTGTTTTCTGTAATCTCCGAACAAGGATTCAAAACTCAAACTTTCAATAATTTTATTGTTTTTTACTTCAAATATGTTAATCGTGTTTCCGTCTCCTGCAATGTCATTTGTAATTACAATGAACGAGTTGTCAAAAGTCTTATATGTAGAAATTGTCCAAGAACCATCTACAATTTGAAAACAGGCTGTGTTTGGTCTGAAATAAATCTGATTAAAGAACATAGTGTCTTTGTCTATCCAAAAATTGTTCGATTTGATTTCATTATACCACTTTTTCCGATCTTCAATTTTCCAATCCCAAGTTGAAAAAGCAGAGTCCGGCATAAGCAAAATAATATCTAAAAGTTCTTTGTTTAAAACATAATTTACTTCAATTTTGTTATGATTTTCATCAAGTTGTTCTACATTCAGTTGCTGTTCGGCCGGCACTGTATCTTGTTTGCCGACAAGTTTGTTATTTGTCGTTTTCGTCTGTCTGTTTCCGCAACCGACTGAAAAAAACATTATTGCACTTAAAATGATTCCTGTTTTTCTCATTGTTTCATTTTTTACTTTTTACTCCAATCTTACGTTGTCAGTTCGGCAGTACTCTGTCCCGGCTTACCAAACCGCTCGTTGGGTGTTGCCCTTTTTTGCTTCATTATCATTTATTGGCTCTGTTTCATCTGTTTTTTTGCTGAAATCACAATATAAGGTGAGAGAAAACGACCTTTTATCGGGAAAAATTTCAACGCATAACTAAGCATTTTGACCATTTTACGCAAAAATGGCGAAACGGTTGCTTTTGGTTCAAGCCAAACGATTGGTTTGCGGTTGTATTCAACGCACACATTATCAAGGTTAAAACATCTCAAAATTTCCTTCAAATGCGGAATTTCCATTGATTTGAGATTGTGCGCCTCAAAGTTTTCTCGGTCGAAACGACGTTGTATCCGGCCATTCAAGCCGAGAAAATTGGGCAAGATAATCAGCAAATTGCCGTTGGGGGCCAGCAAATTGAGGTGTCGTTTGATGACATCTTGCGTATCTTCGAAATGCTCAATAAAACCAAATGAGAAAACAATGTCGTATTGTTTTTCGGCTTTGAAAGCAAAAAAATCGCTTTCAATACATTCCACCGTTCCCTGCGGAATTTCGTTTGTGCTTTCAAGTTTTACCACCATTTCTTTGTCAATATAAAAATCAAGCAAAGAAACAGCAGCCTGATATTTTTTATAAAAATAGATGGGCATTGTGCCGGGGAAACCGCCAATTTCGATAAATGATTTTCCTGCCATTTGCAAGGAAATATATCGGTCGAAGAACATTTTTTGCGGCACTTTGCGGTATTCGTAGCTTTGCCAATAATCTTTCCAATAGTTGCGGTCCGTAAGATTATTGGACATATTCTGTTTTTCAACCGTATGAATTAATTCTTGCATAATCTCATTATTCATTTTATTTATAACTTTCTTGTCTAATTTTTTTTTCTACTATTTTTTTCTTTTTGTCAATTATTTCTTAAAATTCTATCATTGTCTTGTTTATTTCTAATTTGCTCTGTCGCTCACGCCTTTCCGCTAACGTCCGTCGGCTTGGCGTTCGAGTGGGGTTCACTAAGGGTGTGACGGACGGTGAGCTTCCAAATTACCACTAACCTGTCCGCGAGGCAGACACCCCACTTGCGCCAAACCGCTCGTTGGCAGCAGGCATTCTTTCTGTTTGTTTTGTTTTCTCATAATTAATTTTATTTATTATCCTCTTCATTCGCTGCGGACGGGCGATGATATTCGCCTATTACCCACGGCGATTTTGTGTCTTTTCTTGTTGCATAGTGCATTGCAGGCAAGGTAGTCAGCAGTGGCACTACCGACTTGTCTGACTCAATCATTGCTGCAAATGATGTAAATCTACTGTGTCCTCCTATTTGAGCTTCTTGACCTAAGAAGTACCAAAAACCATCGCCGTAATTGACAACAGACAAAATCGGATAATGGTCATCTACTATATTGGCTGATACAAATTTATTTCTGACCGATATATCCAAACTGTCAGGCAGGTTGTAATTCTCATACATTTTTTCCCTTCTTTTTTGGGATTGCGGCGAGTCGTACTGAGGAGCAGCATAAGATGCTTTTTTTTGCAAGTAGTTTATCACGGGAATGATGGTTACCGGCAACAGATAAATGATAAAGCAAATCCACGACAATACGGTTCTTTCCTTGATAATCGCCGTTATCGAAAAAATAAAACCGACAATCACGATAATGGCTATCACAAGCAACAATGGCAGTACCCATTTCAAATCGCTAAGACCGCTCAACCCTGCGTCGCCCTTTTCGGAAAAGGCAACCACAATAATAAACAAGATTATAGCCGTTAGGGCAAGTATGCACGATATTTTGGTAGCATTCATAATGTTTTACTTTTTATAATGTGTCATTTTCATTCATTTGTTTTGTTTTCACATTTTATTGTCGACTGTCGCCCGCTTGCGTGCAATGTGCTGCCCGCTTGACGAAGTTGCGACGAGCGACAACCTTCCAAATTCTCACTAAACTGTCCGCGAGGAGACACTCCACCTGACGCAAAACTGTTCGTTATCAGCCGGTGTTTTTATGTTAGTTGTTAATCGCAATAATTTCATTTCCGTTAATCCAAATTTCCCCGTTACCAAGCATTATACCTTGCGAATTGTAGAACATATTACAAACACAATGTTTTTTTATTTCCTCCTTGTACGCAGGATAGAATATTTGCTCAAAGTTGTCGATAAGTTGCTGTTTATTTTTAATTGTTATCTTTTCCTGTCCGTTGAGTGTTGTTTTTAGTGGATAGCGAATGTGGCTTGCAATCCATTCTTCGTCGCTTTCTGCAATGGATAGTTTTACTTGCCTCATAAACTTTTCAACATCTTTATCACTTGCCGAAAAATCGGAATAGCGTTCATTAGGTGAAGTGTAACCGACAGACGACATAAGCGTAAGTTTAAATTCAAGTTGTCTTGTACTCTGAACATTTGTCCAAATTCCTTCAAATCTATCTTTATCGTTTGTAAAAAATCTTCCTTTGAAATATCCTGCAGGTTTATCGTCAAGAAATTCCGTCAATTCAATTTGGTCGCCATTAAACTCGCCTGCTAATCGAATTTTATTAAATTCTTCTTTTTTGTAACAATAGCTTCCTGTCAAATAATCAGGGTTTTTGCCCATACAAATCGATAGTCGGATTGGCGCTTCGCCAAGAGTGCCTTCAAAGTCGTAGCAAGTGTTATCTGCAAAATTGAAGTTTTTTTCGGAATTTTTGCTTTCTGTTTTTTCGTTATCCGAAACATTTTCATCTTGTACTTTTTCCTGTTCTACGACAATTTCACTGTTTGCCGTTTCTGTCTGTTTTTTTGTTGCCTGTCCGCAACTGCTTGCGATGAGCGCAAGGACACTTAAAATTAGAATTATCTTTTTCATTGTCCTATTGAATTATCTTTTTACAAATGTATTTTTTTCTTCTACTTTTTAAATTTCGCTTCGGTATCCTGCTGTGCTGTCGCCCGCTTGCTGCTAACATCTTGCGGCTTGGCGTTCAGGCGGGGGCTCACTAAGGTTGCGACGGGCGGTGAGCTTCCAAATTACCACTACACTGTCCGCGAACAGACACTCCGCCTGATGCTAAACCTCTCGTTACCTGCCGGCATTTTTATGTGTCTTGTTTTGTTTCTGCATAAGTAAATCCTCTTGCTTGGCGTTCGTCTTGAAGTTTTGACCATGCGTCCATGCCTTTTTCGCGAAGGATTGAATTGTCGTGTTTCAGTATAGGGTATCCTTCAAAAAATTTTGTAAAGTTCTTGCAAGGGTAACTCTCGCACAACGCGCACATTTCAACATTTTTTTCTTTTGCACATATTCTGACTTGACACCCGGGATTTCCGCTTCCTTCTTTACATGAGGCACACACACCTTCGACAGCCATGCCTTTCAGAAACGACCAAAATTTATTGCCGTCGGGAAGGAAATATATTATTTCTTCAAATCCTGCTTTTTTCATTTCCTCATACAGAATTTTTGACGCAGGTTCAACTTTTACTTTAACCGCACAATTTTCGCAGTAAAGTCCACAGTAACAAATGTATTTTCTATTCATATATTTGACTTCCTGTTTTTTAATTTTATGTCCTTTCGGACGGTTAATATTTCGTTTAATATTCAATTTTCTACTTCATTGTCCACCTGCACTGTCAGCCAAAGTGCTGAACTTTCAAAGTCGAACAATAGTGTCCACACGAAACTGTTGTCCGCTTGCAGGTAGCGTCCGGCGGTTCGGCGTTCTGGCAGGGAGTCACTAAAGTTGCGACGGGCGGTGAACTACCAAATTACCACTAAACTGTCCGCGAGGAGACACCCCGACTGACGCCAAACCGCTCGTTATCGGTTGGCGTTTCTGTTTCCATTACTTAAAAACTGTGTCCTATATAATCACTTTTTATTTTAACCCACTTGTTTTCAATTCGCTGATACAAATCATGATAGTATGATATGTCTAATTGATATTTGGCTTTCCAAAAATCTTTATTAGGAAAATGTGCCCAACGATATTTCCAACTATATTTATACACAGTTTTCATACTTCTTCCTATTAAAGCATATTGTCCGTTTTTAGTAAATATAGGTTTGCTGAACGTTCTGTCTTCCGCTCTTCTTCTTTTTCTTTTGGGAAGCTTTGATATATCATCAACAAAAATCAGATTTCTGTACTTTGGCAATTGAAAAACAGGTGCGTTTTCGTTCC
>JGI24699J35502_11133976_pt1 | contig 22347 bp, 24 predicted proteins | sample TergutMp193P4_FD_35502 | JGI IMG/M metagenome (IMG submission 35502)
ACGATACGAAATTGTACGCCCCGCCTCCCGGCGAAACGGGCAACCCGCAAAAGATACTTTCCCTGGGAAATGCGGATGTGACGGCATTTCTGCTGCTCTCTTTTTTCACCGCAGGCTGCTACCTTGTAAAACGGAGACACGCACGGTAAACAGTAGACGGGTAAACAAGTTGACGGGTAGACGGGTTTCGGGTGTTACAAAGCCGGACTCGTCTACTTGTCTACTTTCGTCTACTGATTTAATATTTTCGGTTAAAAATCTCACTGTAAATAATTCCTTTTTTGATTTCGGAGAGGTCATTTAATCGAAGGTCGATTACAGAAAATTCAGGTTCGGATTCTGTTGCCGGGTTCTGTTCTGCGATTTTTTGTGAAATGAGAGACTGAACCGGTTTTTGTATTTCGTTCGTAATTTGCGAAGAAACCTGCATGGAACTTTGGGCCTGACCCTTCGGCTGAATTTTGGTTCGATGTGCCGGTCGGGATTGAGGTTTTTCCGGTTCCTTTTCTTCGAGAGATTGCAGAATATCGATCCATGAAGGAGCTTTTTTCGGTTGTGACCCCGCTTGTCCGGAACCGGGAACCCGGGTTTGAGCCGGCTCTTGTGTTTGACTTGCTTGTTGTTGTGGTTTGCGCATCACGGGCGGCACGGTGTTTTCTTTCGGCTTTTTTTTCGTTACGTTCGAAATCAGCGAACTGATGATGGCAATACCGATAAATATTATATACAGCCAATCTCCTATTTTGTTCATAGCTTTTTGTAATTTTGCAGTAAAATTAATGATTTACCTTATATAAAAGAAAAAAAATGAACAAAAATTCGGAAGCGGACTTTAAATCCGTAACCGGTGAATCGTCCAAAAAATTATTTATCGAAACATATGGTTGCCAAATGAATGTCGCAGACAGCGAAGTGGTGGCTTCCATCATGCAAATGGACGGTTATGAACTGACCGGAATGCTTGACCATGCCGACGCCGTTTTCGTCAATACCTGTTCCATTCGTGATAATGCGGAACAAAAGGTATTGCAGCGATTGCAGTATTTTAATTTATTGAGAAGGAAAAATAAAAAACTGATCATCGGGGTGTTGGGATGTATGGCGGAGCGCATCAAAGAAGAATTGATCAGCAGGCATCATGTCGATTTGGTGGTCGGTCCGGATGCTTATCTTGATTTACCGAATTTGGTCGGCGCCGTGGAAAGGGGTGAAAAAGCCATTAATGTGGATTTATCCGTAACGGAAACCTATAAAGAAATAATTCCCTCTCGTGTGGCGGGAAGTAAAATTTCGGGTTTTATTTCCATCATGCGCGGGTGCAATAATTTCTGCTCGTATTGCATTGTTCCGTATACACGCGGACGGGAACGGAGCCGCGATCCGCAGAGTATTTTGAACGAATTGGCGGATCTGCGGGCCAAAGGATTTAAAGAAGTGACGTTATTGGGACAAAACGTAAATTCGTATCGATTCGGGAAAGACGGGCAAATCGTGAATTTTGCCGCTTTGTTGTCTTTGGTTGCCGATGCGGTACCCGAAATACGGGTGAGGTTTTCGACTTCGCATCCCAAAGACATGAGCGACGGAATCATTCAAGTGATTGCAAGCCGCCGGAATATTTGCAACCACATTCATTTACCGGTGCAGTCGGGCAGTTCAAAAATTCTCAAACTGATGCATCGGGGATATACCCGGGAACAGTATTTGGATCGCATCGCCGCCATTAAAAAATATATTCCCGATTGCGGACTCAGCACGGATGTTTTTTCCGGATTTCATTCCGAAACCGAAGAAGACCATCAACAAACGCTTTCATTGATGCGGGAAGTCGGGTTTGATGCCGCGTTTATGTTTAAATACTCCGAACGGCCCGGAACGTATGCCGCGGAGAAGCTGAAAGATGATGTTCCCGAAGAAGTGAAGACAAAGCGTTTGCAGGAAATCATCGATTTGCAGAACCGGCTTTCGGCCGAAAGCAATCGCCGGGATGTGGGGAAAACATTTGAGGTATTGGTGGAAGGATATTCCAAACGTTCGAAAGACCGTATGTTCGGACGAACTTCGCAAAATAAGGTGGTTGTTTTCGATAAATCAGACAGTAAGATCGGTGAATATGTGCAAGTGAAAGTCATTTCTTCCTCTTCCGCCACACTGATCGGCGAAAGAGTCGGGCCGGTTGCATTTGACAAATTCAGACCGCTGTGGTCGGAAAGTTTGTAAATAATTTGTAAATATAAAAAGAAGCGGCCTCAAAAGTAATTGCAACTACTTTTGAGGCCGCTTCTTTTTTTGAGCCTCTTGTCGGATTCGAACCAACGACCCCGAGATTACAAATCACGTGCTCTGGCCGGCTGAGCTAAAGAGGCAGGTGGGTAAGCTGACTATATCGCGCCGCTACAACCTGCGACCCTTGCTGCGGTCAAGCCCTGGGGGAATTGACAGGGAGCTGGCCGTATAGGACTTACCCGGGCGCAAAGGTAGTCAAAAATATCGGATGTGCAAACTCTGCTTTGCAAAAATATCCTGCAGAAAAAAATATCGTTTTTTGGCCGTTCTTTTTTATTTTATATTTTTATATCTTTTTATATTTATATACCTTTGCCTTTTTTATTTCAAATTCACGATATGTCCGAGATTGTCAAAATAAAGGATAAAACATTTAAATTATCCATAACGGAGAAAGAAATAAGTCACGCCATCGACCGGATCGCCGGCCGGATGAATGAAGATCTCGACGGAAAAGATCCTTTGTTTATTGCCGTCTTAAACGGAGCATTCATGTTTGCCTCCGAAATCATGAAAAGGGTAAACATTCCTTCTCAAATAACCTTTGTCCGTGTTCAATCTTACTATGACGAAATACAGACGACCGGCAAATATAAAGAGGTATTCGGTCTGACCGAAGACATTGAAAACAGAACGGTGGTCGTCCTTGAAGATATTATTGATTCCGGATTTACCATTCGAAACATGCTGGAATTATTGCAAGCGAAAAAACCGGAAAAAATAAAGATTGCCGTATTGCTGCTGAAACCCGATGCGCTTCAATGCGAGGTGAAACCCGATTATGTGGCGTTTTCCATCCCCAATGATTTTATTGTCGGGTACGGATTGGATTATGCGGGATACGGACGGAATTTGAAAGATATTTATTCGATCGTGGACGAGTAAACAAGTAAACAAAGTTCGGATGTCACAAAGCCGGACTCGTCTACTCGTTTACTGTTTACTGTCATTAATTAATAGTTTTTTAACGGATAAAAAATAGTGAATATTGTAATTTTTGGGGCTCCGGGCTCAGGTAAGGGTACCCAAAGCGAATTGATCATTGAAAATCACGGGTTGCATCATGTTTCCACCGGAGATGTATTGCGGGACGAGATTGCCAAGCAATCGGATTTGGGGAAAATTGCGGATGGTTATATTTCTAAAGGATATTTAATGCCCGATGAATTGATCATCAATATTTTAGATCGGTTGCTTGATGAGAAAATCATGAAGAAAGGGATTATCTTCGACGGTTTTCCGCGAACCGTCAATCAGGCCGAAGCATTGCAGAAAATGCTGAATAAATACGGTCAGGATGTTTCTGTCGTAATCGGTTTGGAAGTGCCTGAAGATGAATTGATCACCCGGTTGGTGAAAAGAGGCCGGATTTCCGGTCGTTTCGACGATAATGAAGATACCATCAAGCAACGCATTCAGATTTATCATAAAAATACCGAGCCGTTGGCAGACTACTACAAACAAGCGGGAATTTATTATCCCATCAAAGGCATCGGTACGATCGATGATATTTTTAAACAAATTGCCGGAGTTTTAAAATCCGTTTCGGATAAGGAATCCGGAAGGCAACCGGCATAAATTCGGTCGATTTTTAAAATAAGTACACGACAGAATTTAATTTATTTCAACCGTGAAGATGCCAAAGTTGCGGAGAATTTAAACTTGGCGTCTTTTCGTCTTGGTGTTTAAACTATAAATTATTTTTTGCGACATACTTATCACTGTCAACTTTTAACTTTTAACCTTCAACTTTATGTCCGGTAATTTTGTCGATTATGTAAAAATTTATTGTCGTTCGGGGAAGGGCGGAAGAGGTTCCATTCATTTACGGCGGGAAAAGTATATTCCCAAAGGAGGTCCCGACGGCGGTGACGGCGGAAAAGGCGGTAACGTTGTTTTACGCGGCAATCGGAATTATTGGACGTTGTTGCACTTAAAATTTTCACGGCATGTTTTTGCCGGTGACGGAGAAAATGGTTCGGCAAAAAAAAGTTTCGGAAAAGACGGTGAAGATAAAGTGATCGAAGTGCCTTGCGGTACGGTGGTGTATAATGCCGAGACAGGTGAATATGTTTGCGATGTTACCGAACATGAACAGGAAGTGATCTTGCTGAAAGGAGGTCGCGGCGGATTGGGAAATTGGCATTTCAGAACATCGACCAATCAAACTCCGAGGTTTGCGCAGCCGGGCGAACCGGCGCAAGAGATGAAAGCGATTTTGGAATTGAAACTGTTGGCCGACGTCGGACTGGTGGGATTCCCGAATGCGGGAAAATCTACGTTGTTGTCGGTGGTTTCCGCTGCTAAGCCGAAAATTGCCGATTATCCTTTTACGACCTTGGAACCGAATCTCGGAATTGTTTCCTGGCGCGATGAAAAATCGTTCGTCATGGCCGACATTCCGGGAATCATTGAAGGGGCCGGTGAAGGGAAAGGATTGGGGTTTCGCTTTCTCCGCCATATCGAACGAAATGCTTCTCTGCTTTTTTTGGTGCCTGCAGACAGCAGTGATATTGCTGTGGAATACCGGATTTTGTTGTCGGAATTGGAAAAATACAACCCGGAACTGTTGGATAAACGGCGGGTATTGGCCGTTTCCAAATCGGATATGCTGGATGACGAATTAATCGCGGAAATCGAAAAAACATTGCCCGACGTTCCTCATATTTTTATTTCTTCCGTAACGGGTCGTGGAATTACGTCGTTGAAAGACATCCTTTGGAAAGAGTTGAATAAAGATGCAGATTCGTCTTCTTCCGAAACGCTGGTTCATAAGTCGATCGATCCCCGGCAGGTGACGTCGGAAGATAGCGAGTATAATTGGGAAAAAGATTCGCTCGACAAAGACAGGGACGATTTGGACGATTCTTATGATGATGACCTGTACGAATCATTTTAATTAAAAGACAAAGAATAAGCGCGGTATTTTTTGTCTTCCCGATCGGTTTACTGTTTTTCATTTTCCGGACAATGTCGGCCCGAGAAGGGGAATCTAAAAAATAATATCATTGATTTTTTCGGAAAAGTATTATCGACCGGGGGGATTCTATTCCTTGCATCGGGAGAAGAATTTACGACCTCATCATTTGGCTCCGTCGAACGTTGTTTCAAATTGTCGCATTTTCGTTTTTAAACATTCCGTCAGGCAACACGCCGTAGGCGTGAAATGTCTTAAAACTAAATGATTATCGGATGTTATGCCCGGTTTTCCCGGCAGGTGAGGTATAAAAATGTACTATTCGTTTTTTTGTCCCGCCGGGGACAATATATTGGTAGAAAGGAGAATTTCTCCGCCGGCCAAAGTCCCGTCAGGGACGTAATGCGGGAAGGGAAAACATGTTGTCCCCGGCGGGACAAGGGGTGAAGGGCCGGTGTTTTTCTACCGGTATAGCGTCCCTGACGGGACAAAAAAGAACGAATATTTTTTTGAATATTGAAATATTTTTCATACCCTCCTACACGGGGATAAGTAGGTGCAACATCCGATAATCATTTAAAACTATTATAACTTATTTATTCCTCATGTATAAAATATTATAAATCAGCGGTTTACCCTTTACTTTTTTATGTTGATACGGGAACGCACTGTTTATTGCCGGTGAACTGTTTTTATTGCTGCGGTTTTTGTTCTTAAAACTTGGATATATTATTTTTCTTTCCTACTTTTGTAGGGTTCAAGCGTATAAGGTATTAAATTTCAAATGCTTATATAAAATTCAACGATGTATTGCAGAAATTGCGGAAATGAAGTCTCGGATAAGGCTGTGATCTGTGTAGCATGTGGGGTTCCTCCGAAATCGGGGGATAAATATTGTTATAATTGTAGAGCGGAAACGTATCCCAATGCTCAAATTTGTACGTTAGCCGCCACCCACGCGACAGTGTAAAGCAGGGTGCAGAGGGAAGGCAACTCTAAATTGGTTTTATATAATAATTTAGAAGTTGCGCCCGACACGAAGCAGGGATAAAAAATGGTACAGTTTGAAACTCAAACAGCAAAATGAAGGTTGGAGACCATTCAAAAAACGGGGGCGAGTCCGAAAAACCAAATGAATAGGAGAAATCATTTACCTCTATCAATTAATTTAGTATGGAAAACAATTATGATTTGAATGGACCCAAGATTGATCTTCCCAATGCCACCATTGTATTGGTTTTAGGAATAGTATCTATTGTAGGAAATTGCTTTTGTTTTGGTTTTATAGGACTTATTTGCGGAATCATTGCATTAGTATTAGCGAAATCTGCAAAAAATCTTTATATTTCTAATCCTGACCAATATACGGAAAATTCGTTTAAAAATGTGAATACAGGAAAAATATGTGCATGGATAGGGGTATCCTTAGCTATTTTAGTTCTAATCGTAGTAGGGATTTTAGGGGTTTTGGGTGCTTTTTTTGAAGCTGTTATGCCTTTGGTGGATGGATTTATATCTTGGTTTTAAAAAATGAGATTTATTGCATTTAGAAAAATACGAACACGAAGAAAAAGGGCAGCGGTTAACGAGTGGTAGTGCCCCGCCTGCCGTCAAGCCGCCGATACGAAGTGCGGAGTTGCCTTGTCTTCAAAACAAATAAATGATGCAGTGGGTAAAGATTGGTTGAGTACTTTTTTACTGTGTTTCTTTTTAGGAGTATTCGGCATTCACCGGTTTTATACCAGGAGCATGAGGGTGGGGAGTGACACAATTTCTGAGGGGCAGTGGTTGCGGTATTTGGGCATTGATTGATTTCACAATGATATTGACAGAGGGTTATAAGGACGGGAACGGGAATCCTCTTATGAGAAGGAATTAATTGTTTTTCGGGAACTGAATGTCACATTTTTGAAAATAAATTATAATAAATAATTGATAAAAGTCGGCTTATATTTTTTTAAGCACTTTATAAGTGGAGACCGGAGCCCACTTTAAAAAACGGGGCGTAACTGAAAAGCCTGATGAGTAAGACTTTTAAAATTAAAAATTTATTTTTATGGCAGAACAAATTCCTGTATTTAAAAACAACCCGGTAATGGTACTCGTTCTCGGTTTCGTAACTTGCGGACTTTACCTGATTTATTGGAACATGAAAGCTGCGGAAGTGATGAATGCCGTTGCAGAGAAAGAAGTGATCGCTCAGCCGATTGCAATTATCGGCGGTTTTTGTTTCGTTGTCAGTGCTTATTTTTATTATTCGGCGGGAAAAGAAGCTCTTCCTTCACTGTATAAAAAAGTAGGCGAAGCAGATAAAGATCAATCCATCTTGTTATTGGTTTTGGGACTCCTCCTTTCTCCTGTTGCTGCAATGATTGTTCAAGGTGATATCAATAAATTATACGAATAAAGTATTTTTACGCCGAAAGTTAATGGGAATGGCCTGTGCATTTTTAATGCTGGCCGTTCCCTGCTTTATTATGGTCGTCAATAAAGACGATCATAACGTGCAGCATCTTGAAGAAAAACAGTCGCTTTGTCCCTTTAAAATGCTGACGGGTTTTCCTTGTCCCGGTTGCGGAATCACCAAATCCTTTGTTTGTATTTACGAAGGAAATTTTGAAAAAAGCCTTCACTATCATTTGTTCGGTATGCCTGTCATGGCGACAGCCGCATTTTTGTTGGTGTTATTCGGTGTGGAGATTGTTACCGGAAAAGATTATCTGCATCATTTTTTATACAGTAAGAAAACGGCTTATGCCTGTGCGATTGCCCTTGCTTCTTATCATCTGATCCGGACGATTTATTTTTGTTCTACGCATACCTTAACGCAAATTTTGCATGAATCTATTTGGAGGTGATGCTCTTTTTCCCTTCTTTTTGTTTTGATTGATTAAAAAATAACGCATAAAGCTTATCTTTTATTAATTTTCCGGGAAAAAACTTACAGATTGTTTGCTTGTGTTTAAAATTGCTCTACCTTTGCTCAAGTTTTTTAAAAGATCGTTATTACAACAGTAAAATGATAAATATATCTTTCATATTGCTCGGCAGCCTTATTATTATTCTTCTCGACAAAAGAAAAGAAGAGGGAAAGGCGCATGTAGGTATCTGAAGATATATGAAGAAATATGGAAAACCTTTCTCTCCAAAAAGAGAAAGGTTTTTTTTTGAAACTTTGTAACTAAATGTGAATATGTTTGATAGATTATTTATTTTTGACACCACATTGAGAGATGGTGAACAAGTCCCCGGCTGCCAATTGAATACAGTTGAAAAAATTCAGGTGGCGAAGGCGCTGGAAGGATTGGGAGTGGATATTATTGAAGCGGGATTTCCCGTATCGAGTCCGGGCGATTTCAACTCGGTCGTGGAAATATCAAAAGCCGTGACATGGCCCACGATATGCGCGCTTACCCGCGCCGTGGAAAAAGATATCGTTGTGGCAGCCGAAGCATTGCAGTATGCCAAGAAAAAAAGGATTCATACCGGAATCGGAACATCGGACTATCATATCAAGTATAAATTTAATTCGACACGGGAGGAAATCATCGAACGGGCTGTGGCCGCCGTGAAACTTGCCAAAAAATACGTGGAAGATGTCGAGTTTTACGCGGAAGATGCCGGACGTTCCGACAACGAATATTTGGCGCGGGTGATCGAAGCCGTGATCAAAGCGGGCGCTACGGTTGTTAATATACCGGATACCACCGGTTATTGTCTGCCCGAACAATACGGACAAAAAATCAAGTATTTGACGGAACATGTGAAAGGCATCGAAAAGGTAGTTATTTCGACACATTGTCACAATGATTTAGGGATGGCGACCGCCAATACGGTGAGCGGTGTGCTGAACGGCGCACGGCAGGTGGAAGTTACGGTTAACGGAATCGGTGAACGTGCCGGAAATACATCGCTGGAAGAAGTGTCCATGATTTTTAAAAGTCATAAAGACCTCGGCATTGATACGAATATTAATACCACGAAAATTTACGGCATCAGCCGGATGGTATCGAGCCTGATGAATATGCCTGTTCAGCCGAATAAGGCGATTGTGGGACGAAATGCGTTTGCGCATTCTTCCGGAATCCATCAGGACGGTGTGTTGAAAAACCGGGAAAGTTATGAAATCATTGATCCGAAAGATGTGGGAATCGACGAAAATTCAATCGTATTGACTGCCCGCAGCGGACACGCCGCATTGAAACATCGTTTGGAGGCTTTGGGCGTGAATTTGGATAAAGATCGGTTGGATAAGGCTTACGAAGAATTTTTGAAGCTTGCCGATAAAAAGAAAGATATTAAAGACGACGATGTGTTGATGTTGGTCGGAAAAGAACGATCCGATAACAACCGCATTAAACTCGAATATTTGCAGGTGACTTCCGGTGTCGGATTGAAGGCTGTTGCAAGCATCGGCTTGAATATTGCCGGCGAATGTTTTGAAGCGGCTTCTTCCGGTAACGGCCCCGTGGATGCCGCAATCAAAGCGTTGAAACGAATCATCCGCCGACAAATGACGTTGCAGGAATTTCTCATTCAAGCCATTACCAAAGGCAGCGACGATGTGGGAAAAGTTCACATGCAAGTCGAGTACGAAGGAGTCAATTACTACGGGTTCTCTGCCAACACCGACATAGTGGCCGCCTCTGTGGAAGCCTATATCGATGCGATTAATAAATTTGTAAAATAAGAAATCAGGCAATTTAATGGCTGGATTATAAAATAATTAAACTTATGGCTAAAACATTATTTGACAAGATTTGGGATGCTCACACGGTGACACAAGTTGAAAACGGCCCTACACAATTGTATATCGACCGGCATTTATGTCATGAAGTGACAAGTCCCCAAGCTTTTGACGGTTTGAGAAGACGGGGATTGAAAGTTTTTCGTCCCGGTAAGACAACGGCAACGACTGATCACAACATTCCTACGGAAAATCAGGATTTGCCGATAAAGGATCAGGTATCTCGGTTTCAGGTGGATACGTTGACCAAAAATTGTGAGGAGTTCGGAATTACACTTTATGGATTGGGAAATGAGAAAAACGGTGTGGTGCATGTGATGGGCCCCGAAAACGGATTGACGCAACCCGGAATGACCATTGTTTGCGGCGACAGTCATACTTCCACTCACGGCGCTTTCGGAGCCGTCGCTTTCGGTGTCGGAACCAGCGAAGTGGAAATGGTGCTGGCCTCTCAATGCGTTTTGCAATCCCGCCCCAAAACCATGCGCATTACGTTCGAAGGTAAACTGAACCCCTTTGTTTCGTCAAAAGATATTGCATTGTATATGATTTCTAAGTTGACGACGGGCGGTGCCACCGGTTATTTCGTGGAATATGCCGGAGAAGCGATCCGCAATTTGTCGATGGAAGCCCGGATGACGCTTTGTAATTTGAGTATCGAAATGGGCGCCCGCGGCGGATTGATCGCTCCGGACGAAACGACTTTCGAGTATGTGAAAGGGCGTGAATTTGCTCCCCAGGGAGCGGATTGGGATAAGGCGTCGGCGTATTGGAAAACATTGAAAACTGACGAAGGGGCGAAATTCGACAAGGAAATAACATTCAATGCCGGCGAAATCGAACCCATGATTACTTACGGAACCAATCCGGGAATGGGCATGCCGATTACGGGTACGATTCCTTCGCCGGAAAGTATCGGGGAAGCCGGACGCATTTCTTTTCAACGATCGATGGAGTATATGGGATTCAAACCGGGAGAAAAGATGTCGGGTAAACCGGTCGACTACGTTTTTCTGGGTAGTTGCACTAACGGACGCATCGAAGATTTTCGTGCATTTGCAAACTTTGTGAAAGGCAAGAAAAAGGCAGGCAATGTAACCGTTTGGTTGGTTCCCGGTTCCCGTCGGGTGGAAAAGCAAATCCGGGAAGAAGGATTAGACAAAATATTGAACGAAGCCGGATTCGTATTGCGCCAACCGGGATGTTCGGCCTGTTTGGCCATGAACGACGATAAAGTTCCTGCCGGAAAATATTCGGTGTCAACCTCCAACCGCAACTTCGAAGGCCGCCAAGGTCCCGGCGCCCGCACATTGCTGGCAAGCCCCCTCGTTGCCGCCGCCGCCGCCGTCACCGGTAAAATTACCGATCCGCGGGAGTTATAGCAAGATTTGTAATAGAATTGTCCTCAAATTATAATATTATAAATACATGGTAGAATTTAATATCTATTATTTTAAATGCGAAGATGCAAAGACGCAAAGTCACAAAGAATTTAAACTTCGCGTCTTTCCGACTTTGTGCCTTAGCGTTTAAAATATAAACCGGTTTTTACGATATATTAAATAGTTAGAAAAATGAATAAATTTCAAACATTAACATCAACTTGTGTTCCGCTTCCGATGGAGAATGTGGATACAGATCAGATCATTCCCGCCCGGTTTTTGAAAGCGACCACACGTGAGGGATTCGGCGATAATCTTTTTGCCGACCGGAGATATGATAAAGAAGGAAAGCCTGTGGCAGACTTCGTGTTGAATAATCCGTTGTATAAAGGAGAAGTGCTGGTCGCCGGAAAAAACTTCGGCAGCGGGAGCAGCCGGGAACATGCTGCCTGGGCAATTGCCGGATATGGTTTCCGGGTAGTGGTGTCGAGTTTTTTTGCCGATATTTTCCGGAACAATGCATTGAATAATTTTGTGTTGCCGGTCATAGTGTCGGATAAATTTTTGTCGGAATTGTTTGCCGACATCGATAAAGATCCGAATACGACGGTGACCGTCGATTTGGAAAAACAAACGATCGTCAATAATGTTTCGGGAAAATCGGAGACATTTGAAATCAGTGCCTATAAGAAAAATTGTTTGTTGAACGGATACGATGATATTGATTTTTTGTTGAGTAATAAGGATAAAATAGAAGCGTGGGAAAAGCAATGGGTATAATTCGTTAAGGATGTCGCAAAAACCGTTTTTTTATGAATAGGCATATCGAGATCATGGATACCACCTTGCGCGACGGTGAACAAACATCAGGTGTTTCATTCGCTCCGCAAGAAAAAATGAGTATCGTCAGATTATTGTTGGAAGATTTGAACGTAGACCGTGTCGAGATTGCTTCCGCCCGTGTGTCGGAAGGCGAGTATGAGTCGGTGAAAATGATTGCCGATTGGGCGCGGAAACGCGGACATATTCAAAAAATCGAAGTACTCGGATTTATCGACGGACGAGAATCGCTCCATTGGATACGGAATGCCGGTTGTTGTGTCATCAATCTGTTGTGTAAAGGCTCTTATAAACATGTTACGCAACAACTCCGCAAAACTCCCGGACAGCATCTGGAAGACATTGTAAAAGTTGTTTCCAACGCGCAGGACATGGGAATTGAAGTCAATATTTATTTGGAAGACTGGTCGAACGGAATGATTCATTCTCCCGAATATGTTTTCTTTTTGACGGATGAATTGGGAAAACTGCCGATTCGGCGCTTTATGCTTCCGGATACGTTGGGAATTTTGACGCCGATGCAGACCGGTGATTTCTGCCGGCAAATGATTGACCGTTATCCTGATCTTCATTTCGATTTTCATGCCCATAACGATTATGATCTGGCTGTTGCCAATGTGCTCGCAGCGGTGAACGCCGGCGTGAACGGGATTCATTCAACCATCAACGGATTGGGCGAAAGAGCCGGAAATGCTCCGTTGTCCAGCATTTTGGCCGTGCTTCACGATCAATTGAAAGTCGATACCAATATTCGTGAAATGAATATCAATCGGGTAAGCCGGGTAGTCGAATCGTATTCGGGCATCCGTATTCCCGCCAATAAACCCGTGATCGGGGAAAATGTGTTTACGCAATGTGCGGGCGTGCATGCCGACGGCGACAATAAAAATAATTTGTATTGTAATGATTTGTTGCCCGAACGTTTCGGACGTACACGCGAGTATGCGTTGGGCAAGACATCGGGAAAAGCGAATATCCGGAAGAATCTGGAAGCATTGGGTATTGAGTTGGATGAGGCTTCCATGCGGAAAGTGACGGAACGGATCATCGAGCTGGGCGATAAAAAACAACTCGTCACGCCCGAAGATTTGCCGTACATCATTTCCGACGTGCTGAAACAAGATTTGCAAAATGCCAAAATCAAAATGCTCGGATATGCTTTGTCGGTAACCAAAGGATTGCGTCCCACGGCAACCGTCAAAATAGAAATCGAAGGAAATGTTTATCAGGCAACGGCAGCCGGAGACGGTCAGTACAATGCTTTTTCCAAAGCGTTGTGGAAAATATACAAACCGTTGAATAAACCGACGCCCATTTTGATCAATTATGTGGTGACCATTCCTCCCGGCGGGCAAACCGATGCGTTGGTGCAAACCACCATCTCTTGGAATTTTAAAGGAAAAGATTTTAGAACGAACGGACTGGATCCCGATCAAACCGAAGCGGCGATCAAAGCAACGATGAAAATGTTGAATATCATCGAAGACATGTGACCGGGAAATTTTACTTTAACAAATATCGGTAGGTAATTGTTCCTGTTTGGTTGTTGGCGGCAGTGATGGAATTGAATTTTGCTTTTTTGGCGGCATCGACGGCCGATTTTCTCATGGTTGCATCGCTGATGTCCGTTCCTCCGCCCACTTCGGCAAAGAGGACATTTCCTTTCGGATCTACGGTGATGTTTACGACAATGCGGCCTTCTTCTTTAATGGCTGCGGTCGGACGGGGCAATCCGTCGACTCCCAAAGATCGTCCTTGCAAGGAAAAGCTTGAACCGCCTAATCCTCCGACTCCGGAGTTGCTGCCTCTGTCGGAATTTCCGAACGGGTTGCCTTGATTACCCTGCCCTGACGACGATCCTTGACTTCCTTGTCCGGTTCCGGCTCCGAATGCGCCGGCTGCCATGTTGTTGATTCGGGCGGCCTTGGCTTGTTCTTCCCGTCGTTGCTTGTCGGCTTCGGCCTGTAGGCGTTGTTGTTCTTGTCGTTGCTTGAGCTCCTGTTCTTTTTTCCGTTTGTCTTCTTCCTTCTTTTTCGGATTTTCGATATGCACGGTTTTTTCGATCTCTTGGGAAATGATGTTTTGTTTGACTTCCGGTTCGGGAATAACGGGAGCAGGTTCCGAGGGTTCGGGTATGACCGCTTCGGGGTTCTTGTTGTTCGGTTCGAAAAGCCCTTCGGCTTCGTTTACATTTCCGAAATTGACTAAAACTCCGCCCGATTCTTGAATGACCGGACTTGTAAAATAAAAAATAAACAGGCACAACAAAACAATCCCGTGAAAAATCAAGGTACCGATAAATCCGTATAATTTGTTTTGATCCTTCATTTTTGATTTTTATCAGTCGGTCGGACGAGTTGCAATCACCAGTTTAAACCGGTTCCGGCCCGCAATGTCCAAAATCTTCACAATGTCCTTATATTGAACACTTTCATCCGCATAAAGCGCCACGTACATGTCGGGACTTTTGGTTTGACATTCCCTCAAAAACGGCGTTATCTGCTCGAAAGTAACCTGTTTTTCTTTTTCGTTGCCGAATGCCACGTAATAATTCAAATCTTTGTCGATCATAACGCGGGAAAGCGGTTGTGCCGAAGTTTCTTTTTTGCTTTGCGGCAGATTGAGTTTGATGGTATTCGGCATCACGACGGTTGCTGTAATCATGAAAAAAATCAACAGCAAAAAGATCACATCCGTCATGGATGCCATGCTGAAATTAGTATCTATTTTTGCTCTTCGTTTTAAAGCCATCTTTTCAGTTAAGAGTTAAGAGTTAAGAATTAAGAGTTAAGAGTTAAAAATGGTAATGATATACAAGTTTACACCACATAATAAATAACAAGGTATTGTTGATCTTATATAGATTTAAAATAAAAACCTTGTTCCTTAAAAGTTCCCTTAGTAGCTGATATAATGTTAAGTGGTTTCACCCTTATTTTCCTTATTTAAATACAATAAATGTCAATAAAATTCCCTGAAATGAATAAGGGCAGAGATCAGATATATTCCCGGGCTGCTAAGGGAATTACAAAAATAATGGTTGTCTATATCTGTTTAATAATGCCAAATTATTTTTAAATCGGTTCGTTCAACAAATCCATAAAGTCCATTGTGCGGGCTTCCATTTTGTTGACAACGTTGTTGACCATGGAAACCAGATAGTTGTATGCAAAAAGGGCGATGATGCCGACAATCAGCCCGGCAACGGTGGTGACCAAGGCTTCGTAAATCCCTTTGGACAAAACGCTCATGTCCAGAGCGGCGCCTGCATTAGACATGTCGAAGAATGCCCGCACCATTCCGGTAACCGTCCCCAAAAATCCGAGCATCGGGGCGGCGGCGGCAGCCGTCGCAACCAACGGAAATCCTTTTTCCAGACGCGATATTTCAATGTTGCCCACGTTTTCGATGGCGACCAAAACGTCTCCCATCGGACGCCCCAAACGGGTGATTCCTTTTTCGATCATCCGGGCGGAAGGCGTGTCGGTGGTTTTGCATAAATCCAGTGCCGAATCTATTTTTCCGCCGTGAATGTAATTTCTGATCCGGGACATAAAATTTTTGTCTTCTTTTCCTGCTTTTCGAATGACAAAATATCGTTCGAAGAAAATAAATATAGCGATAATCGATAATAATCCGATGGGAATCATAACAATGCCGCCTTTCAACGTCAGATCGAAAAGATTCATTTTCGCTTCGGGTGCAGGTGTTAAAGATACGGATTGATCTATTGCGGTTGTCGCGTCTAAAATAATGCTTAAAAAACCCATATTATTAAATTAAAAATTACGAATTGAAATCTTGGTGTTTAAGCAGATAATTAATTCATTCTTTGATTTATCTTAAACAATTTTTGTAAGCTTCGATTGTTTTCTCGATACCTGAATACAACGCATCTGCAATAAGAGCGTGTCCGATTGAGACTTCTTCCAACCAGGGAATGTTTTCCGACAAATAATGCAGATTGTCGAGATTCAGGTCATGTCCCGCATTGATTCCCAATCCCATTTGACGGGCAAATTTGGCTGCTTCGACAAAAGGATGTATTACTTCGGCGGGCGAGAGTTTGTATCCGGAAGCATAAGGCTCGGTGTATAGTTCAATGCGGTCGGTTCCGACTTTTGCCGCGTATTCGATGTTGGTCAAGTCGGTATCGATAAAAACAGACGAGCGGATCCCCGCGTTTTTCAGTAATTCGACGATTTCCGTCAAAAACGATTCATTTTTTTTGGTATCCCAACCGGCGGAAGAAGTGATGGCTTCGGGCGGATCGGGCACCAAAGTTACTTGTTCGGGATGAATTTTCAACACCAGATCCAAAAAGCTGTCGGAAGGATAACCTTCAATGTTAAATTCGGTTTTGAGAACCGGTTTAAGTGCATAAACATCCTCATATTTGATGTGCCTGCCGTCGGGACGGGGATGTACCGTAATTCCTTCCGCTCCGTACTTTTCGCAATCCACGGCAAACCGGATCACATTCGGAACATTTCCTCCCCTTGCATTTCGCAGGGTTGCCACTTTATTGATATTTATACTCAACTTCACCATAAAAATTAAGGATTAGACGTTAAAACTAAGAATTAAAAGACATCGAAATAAGAGATTTTTTCGGATGTATTTATTTTAAAGTATTCAAAACAAGAGCTTTATCTAAATCGTCCGTTTAATTCTTAATTCTTAATTCCTGATTCTTAATTTTTTTTGTAACCTTTGCAGTTTCAAGGTGCAAAATTATAGTAATAATTGAATATTCGCCTCAAATGTTTGCAAAAGAATTGATATCGGAAGAAATTCCCGTTCTGCATCAAAACGATACCGGAAATCGAGCCTTGGAATTAATGGGAGATTTCAAAATCCGTCATTTGCCGTTGATTGACCACGACGAATATGTTTGTTTGGTATCGGATAAAGATGTATTCGGAATGAGAAAAACAGACGATCCGATCGGGAAAGTGAATATTTTTGCACCCGCCGTCCGGGAAGACAGAAATTGGACGGAAGCGTTAAATATAGCCGATCGGTTTAATTTAAGTTTGGTGCCGGTTGTCACGGAAAATAATGTCTATTTAGGATGCATCACTCTAAAGACACTGATCGCCAAATCAGCGGAAATGTTCAATGTTTCGGCTGAAGGAAGCATCTTAATTTTGGAAGTGAATCCGCAAGATTACACCCTTTCGGAAATTGCCAAAATCGTTGAATCGAATAATGCCAAAATACTTTCATTGTTTACCGGAATCATTGGGAATACCAATAAACTCAGAATCTGGATGAAAATAAATCTGGAAGATGCGTCACCCGTTATTCGAAGTTTTGAACGGTTCAATTACAATGTTTTGTTTTATTTCATGCGTCGATCGATCATCGATGACCTCCTTCAAAAACGGTTGGACGAATTTTTGCATTACCTGAAAATTTAACTTTTACTTAAGTATGCCGCAAAAAATAATATCTATTTTAACCGCCAAGTCACAAAGACGGAAAGACGCGAAATTTAAAATTTTTGCGGCTTTATACCTTTGCTTCTTCGCATTTAAATTAGTAGATATTAAATTCTGCCGGGCATTTAACTTTTAACTCTTAATTCTTAACTCTTAACTCTTTAAATGAAAGTTGTTATTTTCGGAAATACCTATTTTCACGATAAATTGAAATGCATTCATCCGTTGATTGATTTTATGCAACAATCGGAAGTGGAAATGTATGTCGACAAATCATTTTATGATTTTGTATCCGCCAAATTAAACATATCACCCGAAGTTGCCGGATTTTTCGAAGATTCGGAAATTCCGTATGCCGACATTGCATTCAGCATCGGCGGCGACGGAACTTTTTTGAGAACGGCCGCACGCATCGGAAAAACCGGTATTCCGATATTGGGAATCAATACCGGCAGATTGGGTTTTTTGGCGGACATTTCGGGAAATGAGGTAAAAAATGTTCTGCCGGAAATCATTGCCGGGAATTATCAGATAGAGAGTCGGACTTTGCTTCGGTTGAGTACGGACAAAAAATCTTTTTCGGGGTTTAATTATGCGTTGAATGAGGTGGCTGTGCTTAAATTGGATGTTTCGTCGATGATTACGATTCATGCGTATATCAACAACAATTATTTGAACTCTTATCAGGCGGACGGATTGATCATTGCCACTCCCACAGGTTCCACAGCTTATTCCATGAGTGTGGGCGGGCCGATTATTGAACCGACTTCTTCCAATATTGTTCTTACTCCTGTGGCCCCTCACAGTCTGAATGTGCGCCCTTTAGTCATCACCGACGATTCCGTGGTCACTTTGAAAGTGGAAAGTCGTACCCGAAATGTAATGATTTCTTTGGATGGCCGTTCGGAAGTATTTGACAGTGATACAGAAATTATCATTCGCAAAGCCGATTTTGCAACCAAAGTTGTCAAGCGGTTTAATCATACGTTTTTTGATACGATTCGCAACAAACTGATGTGGGGAGCCGACAGCCGATAAATTAACCGGAATCAGAAGGTTGTTTAATGCTTTAATAAAAAAGGAATCGCCTATAAAAGTTGTGAAATCCGGACTGCAAGTCCTTTTTGAATAATCAGGCAGACGGACAACATGTCCGCCACAGCGGAGATTATGAAAATACGTTGTAATCGTATTTACGTAATATCGAAGAATACAAAATCAATAGAAAAATATGTGAAAAAAACGGCTTTGAATCAGCGTTTTCTATAAAATCTGTTATTAAATGTACAGGTATTTTTACTTAATTTAAAAAATGAAGAATTTAGCCTTTCGGGGGAGTGGAGTTAAACGGCCGCCGGTTAATCCCACTCCGTAGAGACCATGCCACGTCTCTACATATTGCGGCGTCACAATGTCGATAAACCGGTTACCGGTTGCCATGTACCTAAACCAAAAGTATTTTTGTGGAAACCGGACTGTAAGCCCTTTTGAATAAACAGGCAGACAGACGGACAGCATGTCCGCTGCGCCGGATTAAAACAAAACTCCTGTTTTGCGTCTTTCCGTCTTTGCGGCATGGCGTTTAAAATAGATATTGTCGGTTAAGATTTTTTAAGTACAGAAAAAGAGTATTTTATCTGTTTTTTTGACAAAGAAAGTATACTTTTGTCGAAAGAAAGGCAATTTTGAAAAACAGATGACTTGGCAAATGGAAAAAATGAACAGTTTTGACTTGGCCTGCGGTGAAAGCAGCCGACACAGTGGATTGCCGGCGTGTTGCAGCCCCTGCGTGGGGAGGGGGGTAAATCACTTATTTTCAATGAGTTAGTAATTTTAGAATAACTATATTTTCATACAGCCGTATCGGATTGGGTTCCGGTGCGGCTTTTTTATTTTATAAACAAATCAAAAAATTGGTATTATGAAAACAAAAAATTTACTTTTAACAGTGCTCATAGCTTTTGCTGCCATAAATGCAACAGCACAAACTTGGAATTGCGGCTATCCGAATGTAACGGATGTAACGGCTACGCTCAGCGACGGTACAATGACAATCAGCGGAACGGGAGAGATGGGGGAGGCCCCTTGGTACAATGTAAGTAATCAAATTCGAAATCTGGTAATCGAATTCGGAGTAACATCGATAAGTAGTAGCGCTTTTCATAATTGTAGCAACCTTACATCCGTTACGATTTCGAACAGTGTAATATCTATCGACGATTGGGCTTTGTTTGGTTGCGGCTTTACATCCATTACCATTCCCGAAAGCGTGACGAGTATCGGAAGTGGTGCACTTGCCGGTTGCCTTTTTTCTTCCATAACTATTCCAAACAGTGTAACAAATCTTGGTGACTATGCTTTTGAAGATTGCGAAAATCTTACTGCCGTTACTATCGGTGCCGGCGTGACCCGGATTGGCGATTGGGCTTTTGTAGAATGCACCGCTCTTTCCTCCGTTACTTGTCTGATTCCGGATCCTTCCGGTATTACCATGGGCGATTATGTCTTCGATGGCGTAGATTTGGAAAATTGCGTCCTGATGGTTCCCGACGGTTCTGTTGATTTGTATAAGAATGCGTCGCAATGGAAAGACTTTAGTACTATAGAAGAAACAAACGAGGGAGGAGGAGTCGTGGATACTCATCTTGCGAATTTAAGCGTCAATGCGGGAACATTGTCTCTGGAATTCAGTCCGACCAAGTATGTATATACTGTAGCCGTTCCCTACAGCGTTGAAAAGATTATGTTGACGGCTGTTCCTGTCGATGACGGCGTTGTTGTTTCAGGCGACGGGCTGAGAAATTTGAATGTAGGAGAAAACCGCTTTGAAATAACGGTCAGCGCATCGGAAAGAAATTCTGTTTATATGGTAATTATAACCCGGGATATTCCTCATCTTGCGAGTTTGACCGTCAGCGCGGGAACATTATCTCCGGAGTTCAGTCCGACTGCGTATGTATATAGTGTAGCTGTTCCCCAAAGCGTGGAAAGTATTACGCTGACGGCTGTTCCGGCAGATGATAATGTCGTTGTTTCGGGCGACGGGCCGAAGAGCTTGAATGTAGGGGAAAACCGCTTTGAAATAACAGTCGGCACTCCGGAAGAAAATTCCGTTTACACGGTAATTGTAATCCGGATGGCAAGCGATTATCTGCTTGAACTGACCGGTTTCGCTGAAAAGACAACAGGGAATCTTATCACGACTTATTTCGACCCTGTTACGAATCGTAATGCAACGGCTCCGGTGATTGACCGGTATGAATTGGAATATGTTCTGTCAACCGGTAGTTTATCGGGAGATATTCCCTTGCATTTCGAAATAGAAAATGGACGATACATCTGCGACAAAACAATCAATGTCAGTCCGAACAGTATTTACACATTTACTCTTTACTTAGACGTAAACTACCGTGAGTATAGTGATGATATTACGTTTACTACACATTTTGACAGTTACGGCCGTCCTTCTTATGTCACGATAGGCTACAGTCGCCATTTGTGCAATGTAATTGCATCGGACGGCAATAATGTATTATCGGCAGACGAAATAAATATCACCGGAAGCAGTATGCGGGATATTTCCGTTTCCGACCCCGTTTTTATCGGAACCGGTAATTTCTCCTCGGTAAAAGAATTATCTGCGGTTCCGGGCATTACCGTTTTCCCGAATCCTGCTACGGATTATATTACGATTTCCGGCTTGCAAGGCGGCGAAACGCTGTATTTCTATACCATCGGCGGTCAATTACTGTTCTCCCGCCAAGCCGCAGGTGAAACGGAACGGATTGCAGTCGGTCATTTGCCGGCAGGCCTCTATTTTGTGAAAACCGGCGGAAAGACATTGAAGTGGGTGAAACAGTAAAGTTAAGAGTTAAGAATTAAGAGTTAAGAGTTAAAATAAGAACTGAACAAAAAAATGGTATGAAAAACAGGATATAGTTTATTCGGCTGTACCCGGAAGGCAGCGTGTGCGTTCGTTGTGATAATCAGCTGTCCGCCCGCTGTTCTATTCGGAAGGACATGTTGTCCGATAAAAAGAAAATGCTTTAATTAAAAATAAAAATCATTCTTTGTTTATTTGTTTTTAAAAAAAGGTATTTTTGTAGAAGCCGGACTGCAAGTCCTTTTGAATAAACAAGCAGACGGACAACATGTCCGCTGTGGCGGAGGGACACATATTGTCCGATAAGTAACATGTAAAAAATAACTTGGCAATTTTGATGGTAAACTGCTAATAATAAATTAGTTATATGATATAAATTACTATCTTATTTTTTACACATTACTAAATTGATATAATTATCCGATATGCTGTTTTTGTCGGATATGTGGAGGAAATTGGACAAATTGTCCATGTTTTTGTTATAACAATACAATCCGTTTTTCCGCTTTGTCTATTTTTAGCCTTGCCGGAAAAAAGGGTTTCAGTTGTAAAGTCAATTCAGATGAAATTGATTTACAAAACATGGATGCCGGTATTTATATTGTAAAATTGATTATTGAACAAGGTGAGCTGATCCGGAAGGCGGTGATAAAAAAAGGGATTTTTCGGGAAAAACAATAAATCCTGCAATATCATCTGATGTTGTAAAATTTATTGTATTTTTTCGGTTTCTTTGCGGATTGAATAATTTTTTATGATTATCGGATGTTATGCCTACTTATCCTCACAGGTAGGGTATAAAAATGTAATATTCGTTTTTTTGAAAGTTACATGCTAAAAAATATTGT
>JGI24699J35502_11133975_pt1 | contig 22273 bp, 16 predicted proteins | sample TergutMp193P4_FD_35502 | JGI IMG/M metagenome (IMG submission 35502)
CCGATAGGAACAATCGTTTTTTTTACTTTACTTTTTGAAAAATGACGGCTATCATCTTGGGAGAAGTAGGCGACATCTTGGGAGAGGCTGCCCGACAACTTGGGAAAGGCTGCCCGACAACTTGGGAAAGGCTGCCCGACATCTTGGGAGAGGCTGCCCGACATCTTGGGAGAGGCTGCCCGTCATCTTGGGAGAAGCTGCCCGACATCTTGGGAGAAGATAGGCGACAGTAGAAAAAATGATAGGCATCAATATTTAAAAAATCAAAAAATAGACTACTCTAATTTTTCGGCTAAAATTCGGAAGTGAAATTCCTTAAAAATATTTAAAAATACATTTTTTTTACAAATAATACATTCTTTTTTAGCAAAATGTATTTCTGTTTCTTATATTTTCATTTGGATTGCTATTGCTATTATCGGAACTATTGGAGTTTTATACAGGGAAAAAATTAAATTCGATAAACAGGGAAAAATTGCTTTTGGGGCTTTTTACTTTTGGAGCGATTTATTATGCTTCGACTATTTTTATGACTCCTATTGAGCTGCGTTATTGGTTGCCAATGGTGTGTATTCAATTTGCATTTTGTTGTATCCTGTTAAACAAATTTTCGGAATATAAAATTTTTAATTTCCGCATTAAATAAATATTTCTCAAATTAAATATTTCTCAAATCTGTATCTACCCTTCTCCTTTTTGTAGCAATATAGCAACAGGAGTTGTTAAAAAAACATGTAATACAAGTTTTTTTATAAAATATAATTTATTCAAAAAACCAAATATAAAACATAAAAAATGTTATTTTTAAATAGATTTTACTATAAAATTACTGACAATTTAATGATATAATAAGAAATAGGAAAAAATCTCTCCCATGTAACATGTATGACAAATTTGTAAAAAATTTGGTTAAATAAAATTAATTGCATATTTTTGCATTTTAAAATTTAATTTAAACTAAATTAATAATTCTGTAATGAAAAAGAAAATCTATTTTAAGTTCTTTGACTCAAAAATTCCCAAGCTGGGAATTTTAACGATCTTCTCCCTGTTTTTAGCAATAGGGAATGGATATGCAGCCGATCTGCTTATTAAAGGAAAAGTAACCGACAGTTCCGGTGAAGGGTTAATTGGCGTAACCGTATTAGTAAAAGGTACGTCGAAAGGAATGCCTACCGACATTGACGGGAATTACGAAATTTCTGTTCCCAGCCAGTCGGCAGTTTTGCGTTTTTCTTATATCGGTTTTATAGCCGTAGAAGAAACAGTTGGTAACCGTACAGTGATTAACGTTCAATTGCAGGAAAACAGTAATGTACTGAACGAAGTGGTAGTAGTTGGATACGATACGCAACGCAAGGTCAATCTGACCGGATCGGTAGCTAACATAAATGTAGCTGAACAATTAGAAGGGCGCCCCATCACTGATGTTGGACGCGGTTTGCAAGGCGCTACTGCGGGTTTAACGGTAACTACGACCTCAGGACAAATAGGTGCAACTCCCGAACTCCGCATTAGAGGAAATTACGGATCGTTGCTAAACGATGCTAATGGAGCTTCCCGTCCCTTGATTTTGGTGGATAATGTGGAAATTTCCGATTTGAATCTGGTAAATCCCGATGATATCGAAAATATTTCTGTTCTGAAAGATGCCGCATCTTCTTCTATTTACGGATCGCGGGCAGCTTTCGGCGTTGTATTGATTACAACTAAAAGCGGGAAAAAACAAGAAACATTTACGGCGTCTTATTCAAATAATTTTGCATGGACAACTCCAACCGTAACGCCTAAGATGGCGAAAACTTACGAAAATGCAGAGATACTTTTAGAATCTAAGCGTCGCGCGTCGCCCGGTCTTACGGAATATGCCATTAATGGAATAAGATTTAATGCCGATATTATCGACCGGATGAAAGAATGGGACCGCGTATTCGGCGGAATGAATCTCGGACAGGAAATGGTATTGGGACGAGATTTTGAAATCGTCGATGGCAATCCGCAATTCTACCGCGGTTGGGATCCGGCAAAAGAATATATGCAGAACGGCTTCATGCAGCAACACAATCTTTCGGCTACCGGCTCTTCAGGTAAAACAAATTACCATTTGGGTCTCGGATATATGGGTGATCGCGGGATGTTGAAAATTAAACCCGACCATTGGAACCGCTACAGTGCATCGTTCAATACCGATACGGAGATAACAAAATGGTTGAGCGTCCGTTCAAAATTAATGTTTGCGCGTACCGATCTGGAACAACCTTTTGAGTATAATTCCAATTCGATCAATGGTTGGGCTTTGTATTATCTCTATCGCTGGCCTGCCAACTATCCTTATGGCACTTACCAGGGAGTTCCTTTCCGCAGCTCGATGGCTGATATTGAACAAGCTAATACAACAACCGACAGAAAAAATTATACTCGGATTACATTGGGCGGAACATTGACTTTTACAAAAAATCTATCTTTAGATGCCGATTACACCTATATTATGGATAACCGCTTGCGTCAAGAGCGAGGAGGTCAAGTGACCGCTTGGGATTTCTGGAACGGAGGCATGAGGCAAATCGTAACTTCTCCGACTTCAAAAAATGTATACGACCAGTACAACTATTTGACGGAGCATCATACCGCCAATATTGTTTTACGCTATAAAAAAGACTTTTCGCAAAATCATAAACTGAATGTTTTTGCAGGATATAATATGGAATACGAATATTACAATATGATGGACGGCTGGAAATTCAACTTGTTGGATTTCAGCAAACCTTCGTTTGATACGGCTGTAGGAGAACAGCATATTGCTGGAGATCAAAGCGATTGGGCGTCGTTAGGTTTCTTTGGGCGCATAAATTATTCATTCAAAGATCGTTATTTGATTGAATTAAATGGACGCTACGACGGTTCTTCCCGCTTTCCCTTAGATCAGCATTGGGGTTTCTTCCCTTCCGGTTCGCTGGGTTGGATTCTGAGCGAAGAGTCGTTTATGCAACCAGCTCAATCGTGGCTGAGCTTTGCTAAAATCCGCGCTTCGCTCGGTACGATAGGCAATCCTAATATCGGCGATTATCAATTCCTACCTATTATGCAATATGCCGCTTCAAATTGGCTTATAAACACCGTACCTGAAGGCACTTTTGGAATGCCGAGAGCGCTTTTCGAAGGATTTACTTGGGAAAAAATTGAAACGCGCGACCTTGGTTTGGACCTGCGTTTTCTCAACAACAAATTGGGAGCAACCTTTGATGTCTATCAGCGAATCAACAGGGGAATGGTAGTAACCGGCGATCAGGTTCCCGCTACTTTCGGCGCACCGGCTCCTTACAGGAATATCGGAGAAATGACCACCACCGGCTGGGAATTATCGCTGGATTTCAACCATTCATTTTCTAAGGATTTAAAATTCAGGATGAATGTAAACTTGTCGGACGCACAAACCAAGATGACGAAGCATCCTTACAAAGCGGCATTGCTCGACGGAACAAACTACGAAGGCAAAATAATGGGCGAAATCTGGGGATTTGAAACTGACCGTTATTTCACAGAAGACGATTTCATTAATGTAGATGAGGGCATATTTAAAGACGGCATTCCCGATCAAAGCCGGTATGCGTCTCTTGCATATGGATTTAGCAGATACCTACCTGGCGATATCAAATACAAGGATTTGGATGGTAACAAAGTAATCGACAGAGGCTCCAACCGTTCAGACGATCATGGCGACTTGAAGCGAATCGGTAATTCCACCCCGCGTTATGAATACAGTACACGTATTGGCTTGGATTACAAAGGATTTGATTTAGACATCTTTATTCAAGGCGTTGGCAGCCGTCAGATGTGGGGAACCGGTCAGATGATAATTCCCCGCTGGAACTTCAGTGAAATGGTTGTTTATGCTCATCAAACTGATTATTGGACGCCTGAAAATCCAAATGCTTTTTACCCGCGTCTGTCGGAAATGAACCAACCCAATCAATATAGTGAAGCTGCTGGTAACTTTATGGCGCAATCCAAATATTTGTTGGATTTGTCGTATTGCCGTTTGAAAAATGTAACATTCGGTTATTCCATTCCGAAACCCATTCTAAAAAAAGCTACGCTTGGCAAAGCCCGTGTGTACCTAAGTCTTGAAAATTTGTTTGAAATAACCAATTTGGGCAATATTCCAATTGACCCTGAAACAAATACTACTACAGGTGATGGCGGTACTGCCGGTTTCGGACGCATCTATCCTTATATGAGATCCATTTCTTTTGGCTTACAACTTTCATTATAAACTAAATAGCAATAAATTATGAGAACATATAATAAATTTTTATGCCTATTGTTGGGAGGAATCTTTTTTATTTCTTGCAGCGATTTTTTAGACAGACCGCCTATTGATCAATTTACCGACAGTGAATTTTGGCAAAATGAAGATCATGCTCGATCTTTTATGAACAATATTTATAGTACCCTTTTCCCTGGTTATGAAGTTGGCGTACTCTTTCCTACTTGGATAAATGACATAGGCGACGACGCCGTATCCGGATCTGATCAAACTGCTTACTCTCCCGATGTTATTCCGACTTCGGATGCTTCCTGGACATTTACGAATATCCGCAGAGCAAACTATGTGATTGAAAACGCGCCGCGAATGGATGAACCGGAAGCAACCATCAACCACTGGGTAGGCATCGGGCATTTCCTGAGAGCGTATTTTTACAGCAGCCTCACATTCCAATACGGCGATGTACCTTATTTCGACAAAGTTCCGCAATATAGTGACGCTAAGGAAGATGTGGATTATCTGTACAAAGACCGCGACCCGCGCAATTATGTAGTAGATAGAATTATTGAAGATTTCAATTTTGCGCTGGCAAATGTTCGCACTAACGACGGCGCTTTGCAAATAAACCGTTATGTAGTAGCTGCAATGGCTTCAAGGTTGATGTTGCGCGAAGGCACATTTCAGAAATATTATTGTAAAGATAACGACATGGCTGTAAAATGCCTGCAATTGGCAAAGACAGCTTCTGAATTGGTAATGAGCGGTTCATATTCGTTGTCGCCAAGTTATAAAGCTTTATTTACTTCCAACGATTTGTCGGGCAATACCGAAATAATTATGTGGCGTAAATATTTGGATGGCGTTTTTCAACATGGGATGGTAACGTGTAATTTTTCCGAAGCCATTGGCGGCGTAAGCAAGTCGTTTGCCGAAAGTTTCCTGCGCAGCAACGGTCTTCCGATTTATTTCGACAATGTATATTGGATGGCTCCGACGGTAGATGATTTCTTTGCCGACCGCGACCCGCGCATGACCGACATATTGCGTCCAAAATATTGTTTACAGGGCGGAAGCAATGCTCCTTTTAACTATTCGCTTTCGGGCTATTCATGGCGCAAGTTTATGGACGACACATGGACGGAAGACGGCAATCCGATGAAAAACAGTCCTCTGCTTACTGGAACAAGGAATGTTACCGGAGCTCCGGTTTTGCGTCTTGGCGAAGTTCTGCTCAATTATGCTGAAATTTGTTACGAACTTGAAAGTATAACCGGTGAGGATTTATTTAATCAGGGAATATTGGATTTGACCATCAACAAACTGCGCGACCGCGCCGGCATGCCCCGTCTGCAAGAAATGGGAGGAGTACCTGCCGTAAACGGCATACCTTACGACGACCCGCGCCGTACTCAATGGGAGCCAGCCAACGATGTATCTCCGATGTTATGGGAAATCCGCCGCGAACGCCGTGTAGAACTCTGTTTCGAAGGCTTGCGTTCCAACGATTTGAAACGCTGGGGCAAATTAGATTATATTTGCAATTTACATAATCCTGATTACCGTTACGGCGCATATATCCGTTATAGCGATTATCCGGTTGATGTAGTTAGTAATGTGAAATTAGCGTATAAGATTGATCCGATTACGGTGGATACGTTGTCTGCTGATGGAACTCCCGTCAGGGAAGGTTATATCATTCGGAATATTGGAATTGGCAAACGCGGATTGCCGCAACCGAAAAATTATGTAAAACCCATTCCGATGGATCAGATTGCGCTGTACAATAGTAGAGGCTACACGCTTACTCAAACAAAAGAATGGCAATAAAATACTAAATAGATTGAAATATGAAAACAGTAAAATATTTTCTATATTTATTAATGCCGCTACTGGCAATAATATCTTGTAATGACGATTCAATTGTTAAAAATCCTTCGGGCGAAACCATTATATATAGCGTTTATATATCAAATGGTGGCTTGTCGGGTGGAGAACGGTATGACGGCGTTGTTGACGAAACAAGCCACTCTATCATTTTTAACAATGTGGCTGCTGAAACTGATATACAAAATCTGAAGTTCAACGGTAGGATATCTTTAGGCGCGAATTTTGACCAGGATTCCTACAATTTTCTGGAAGGTCAATCCAATCCTAACTCCCAAACGCTGACTTCAAGAATAGGTCTCGTAAGTGGTAATAATGCAACCGACTACACGGTAACGCTGAATATGAACGATCCGCAATCGCGACCTATGATGAGCAGAATTGAAGTGCTAACAGCTTCGGGAAGAACCGTTGCCGGAACTATCGACTTAACAGAAAGAATGATTTATCTGAATACGCCTGATGAAACGTCGGTTACGTTGCAAAGCGTTTCTTTGATACCCGCACGGACTGCTTATACTTTTACTAATTTGTCTAATAATAAATTATATAAAGATAATCCTGGATATATCGAACTCAATTTTCTGGGCATGACCGACAGGTATGAGATTTTCTTCGATCAAGCACCGGCAGCAGGCATCAATTTCGGAGCGCCTATTATTCACGATTTTTCGTTGAAAACAGGCAATTTATATCCCGATTTTGTAGCGGAAAACACTCGGAGCGCCGATTTCGACGGCGAGTATATCCTGATTGTTTCACGTGAAGGAGGCATAAATCCGAAGTTATTGCGTGCAACGGATGTGTTGGCAAATAATGCCGGTTCGCCTATTGCTTTGAAAACAACCGGCATTACCGGAGGAACTTACGTTATTTCGTCTGGTCGCTTGGCACAAGGACATATTTATATATGTAACCTTTCAACCGGATTAGCGGATACCGATGCCGGAAAACTCAAACTTTATTATTGGGAAGACCCGCAGTCGGATCCGCAATTGATTTTGGATTTTAATGGCATTATCAACGGAGAAGTAGCAAGTACAGGACGTTTTGGAGATAATATTTCCCTTGATTTGGATGAAGACGGAAACGGTTATGTCTATTTTGTCCATCAAACAGCCAACGAAACCTTGCGTTTCACCATCACCGGATTCACAACTGTAGGCGAACCGCTGTTAATGAAGCCTGGCGACGCTACTTACTATGCCTTCTATAACCAAGTCGGAAGCGAAAACGAATACTTGTACACAAGTACGACAGCCCCCATAATCAAGTTGTTGGACAAAGACGGCAATGAATTGACTCAAATTGATAAATTAAAGTCTGAAGGCATGGACGCTACACACGGTACCGACGCGCATATCATCAATTACAATAGCGGGCGCTATTTGATTATGACTTCGGGACGTCAACAAAGTTCCTGGCCTTTCCCCGCTTTGTTTATCTACGATATTACGGAAGGATTTAACACGACAGCAGCTTTAGTCAACTTCAAAAATACAGCCCCCAACCCGGTATATTTCTATGAAATGGGCGAATCGGCTGCATCAAGCGGTTGCGCAGCTATCGCCGCATGGGCAGCGGTAGAAGGCAGGTTATGCGTATTGGCTGCAGCTCCCCGCTCCGGATTTGTGTTGATTGAATTTCCAAAGAATCAGCAATAATGAATAATTGAAAATGTTCAAAAAGGTTTTACAGCCTTTTTGAACGTTTTCTTTTTAAGAATATTAATATTAAATTAAAACTTATTTCGCATGAAAAAACAAATTTTTACTCTTTCACTCATGCTCTTTTGGGGCTTCTGCCTCTATGCTCAACCAAAAGCGGTTGGCGAACCAAGAATAGTTGCAAAAATGAACCAACCGTTGATGAAGCCAGTCTGGTCGCCAGACGGTACAAAATTATTCCTTACTTCATTAAAAAATGATGGACTATGGGAAGTTTCAAGCAATGGAAGCGGCTTCAAGTTGATTTCTGCCGAAGCAGGCGCAGGTAATCAGCTGAAAGCCATGGCTGCAAACCAGACAAATCCTCTATTGCAGCAAATGATTGACAATCCGGCTAAAGTAGCTTCGCAGGTCAAAGAATTGCAATCGCTTAGCGGATGTTTGATTTTCAATCCCGTGTTGTCGCCTCAAGGCGATAAAATCGTATTTCAGGCAAGTAATGGTAAAGGTCTGTTTATTTGCAATGCCGACGGTTCCGACCTTCGCCAACTCGGCAAAGGCGAACGCGCTACATGGACGCCTGACGGTCGATATATCGTAGTTATGATTACCGAAGATAACGGCGATGTCGTTACAAAAGGCGAATTAATCAGTATTGATGTATTATCCGGTGCACAAAACACTCTTTTATCTTCGGATAAATACGTCGCTGTCAGTCCGGCAATTTCTCCCGACGGGAAAAAACTTGCTTTTGAAGAATATGCCAGCGGAGCTATTTATATTATGGATATTAAATAATGGAGGGAAAAGTTATGAAAAAAAATCTATATCTTATCGCATTCTTGTCAATTGCATGTCTGTTTCCGGCTGCGGCTCAAAACAAGGCAACCGGATTAAGCGAAATAAAACTTTTCCTCGATCCGGGACATTCACTTAAAGAAAATATGGGTATATACAATTATTCCGAAGCGGAAAAGACATTGCGCGTGGCGCTGGCTGTCAAGGAATATTTGCTTACTTATACTGATATGAAGGACGAAAATATCCTGTTATCCCGCTTAGATGATAATACGCAGGTAACGCTGACTCAGCGTACCGATATGGCAAACGCATGGGGAGCCGATTTCTATTATTCTATGCATAGCGATGCCGGCGATCCATCTGCTTCTTCAACCTTATTTTTGTATGGAGGACGAAGGCTTGCTGCAGGAGATACTCCCATAGAAAAATTACCGGAAGGCGGAAAAGCGTATGGCGACATTCTGAATCCAAATTTAACAGGTGTTATGCGTACTGGTACCAGAGGAAATATAAATGATTTGGTATTTTACAATTCCTCTTCGTTAACTCCCTATCTGCATGTGAATCGCGAAACAGAAATGGCTTCTCATCTGAGTGAAGCGGCATTTCATACCAATCCGGTTCAAAATATGCGCAACATGAATGCCGAATGGAAACGCTTGCAAGCCTATGCTGCTTATCAGTCCTTAGTTGAATTTCTGTCGGCAAAATACGGAGCCGGAGAGGTTGAACCCGTGCAAGTTGGTATTACTACCGGATTTATTACCGATGGTGAAACCGATCTTCCTATCAACGGCGCAACGATTACCGTCACAGAAGGTGAAACGGTGAAAACATATACTACCGACACTTATGAAAGTTTGTTCTATAAATATTCGAATAAACCTGAAGAATTGCGCAATGGCTTTTATTGGATTGAAGGCTGGACTCCAGGCGCAACCGTTGATGTTACCGTCGAAGCTGATGGATTTGAAACCCAACAAGGACAAATAACAATTCCTGCAACCATAGGCACTACTACAAGTGAAGGTTTGGGCATTCGGGATTTTCAATTATTGAACCTGCTGCCTGCAATAGTAAGCAGCATAGACGTCGATAATTTGAATAATGTAGTAATTAGAAAGCCAATAACATTGACCTTCAGCCGTAAAATGGATAGAGAAAGCGTGGAAGAAGCTATTAGCTTTTCGCCAAATGCATCTGTAACTTATAATTGGACTAACGATTTTACCTTGAAAATCGATATTTCACAATTGAATTATGAAACGGATTATGTTCTAACAATAGATGGAGCAATTGCTAAAAATTCATTAACGAATAACTTTCTGGATGGCGACAACAATGGTACGGAAGGCGGCAACTATGTGCTGAATTTTACAACCGGCGAACAGGATTTAATTCCTCCAGTCATTGTTTCTTATGATCCTCAGGGTATTCAGGAAGAATCTGTCCGTCCGATTGTGCGGATTGAATTCAATGAACCGTTGAACGAATCGACCATAGCTCCCAATCAAATTGTTGTTGTGGATAAAGACGGTGAAACCGTAGGCGGAAATCAATATTATGTGATGGTGAACGAAAAAAGCGTATTGCATTATATCTTCACTGCCGATTTGAATCCAAATGAAACCTATACGGTAAACTTGGCTTCAGGCATCGAAGATTTGAATGGCAATCAAATGCCTGAAGGCTTGCAATATACTTTTACCGCTCATCCGCGGGAAACAACACTAACGACTGTGTTGGATAATTTTAATACAATGAGTACTGCTTGGTGGCAACCAAACGGATCAGGTTCAACCTTAGGTATTAATACAGATACAACCAGAATTTCCATTGACACAAATATACTGGCTACGGCACAAAATACAGGTAGTTTCCGGTTGAATTATCTGTGGTCGGAGGAAGATGTTACCCGAAGGATTCGCATACATAACACAGCTACTACACCAAAATTCTCAAAAGATAATATAGTTCAATTCTATCTCTTTGGCGATGGCAGTCATACTAAGTTAGCGATAGCCTTGAGAAATGGAGCTTCAGGTGCATTCTGGACCAATGTGCCTATTGAAATTGATTGGGTTGGATGGAAGTTGGTCAATTGGGATTTGACTGCAGATCCATTTGATAATTGGGCAGCATTAGGTACCGGTACAAGCGACATGCCGGAAGGAAACAATCTGAATCTATCAGCAATAAGAGTAGAACCCGCCCCTGTTGAATATCTTGTTTTCACTCCTAGCACTTTATGGCTTTCTCAATTGCAAGTCGTGAAATTGGGTGATTATATTACCGGTATAAAACAAATCTTGGCAAAAGAAGGTATAAACATTTATACTGCTAATGATTATATTCAAATTACAGCTATGGATGCAATTAAAGACGCTAAGGTTTACGCAATAACCGGTGCTTTAGTGAAATCTGTTCAACCCGGACAGGCTTCGTGCACGATTCCGACTAACAATCTCGCTCCGGGCGTATATATTGTGAAAGTATCTACAGGAACCTCACAAGCAAACATGAAGGTAATTGTAAAATGAAGTAATTAAATGTAGAGATGCGGCATGCCGCATCTCTACATTATTTTTTCCAGCAATTTCTCAATCTGAGGAATTAATGCTTGCTTGTCGTCATTATAAATAACATAATCGGAGAGGCGAATTTTTTCTTCTTCCGGAAGCTGGCTCTGAATACGGGAAACGATTGATTCGCGGGACCATCCGTCCCGAAGTTCTACTCTACGAATGCGCAAATCTTCTGGAGCTGTAACCATAACCGAAACATCAACCGAATTGGAAAAACCGGATTCAAATAAAATAGCCGTTTCAATAGCCAAAATAGTAGATTGAGATTGTTGTGCTTTCCATCTGTCGAAATCGTTTTTGACTTCCGGATGAATTACCGAATTAACATAGTGTCGATTATCATCATTTCCGAAAATAAGGGAAGCTAATAAAGCCTTATTTAACTTTCCTTCAGCATATAAATCAATTCCAAATTTTTCTGTTAATTTTTTCTTTATAACAGGAGATGTTTCAGTTAGCCGTTTCGATTCTGTATCGGCAATATAAACAGGGATGCCCATTACGCCTAATAAGCGGGATATTATAGACTTTCCGCTGCCAATTCCTCCCGTAAGTCCAATTAGTATCATCAGTCGTTTTTTTGTTCAAACAAGAATTCAATAACATCAGGGGCAATGCGATAAATTTTCAACCACGGCGGTTTTCGAGTTAAAGTCAATGAGCAATTCGCAGAGTCTTTATCTTTCAAATCATTATAATCAACAGCAATTTCAAAATTCGCTGCCGAAAGCTGAGAATATTCGCTTAAGCCTACTCTAACATTTAATTCTACCGTAGAAGGGAAAAAATGAACTCTTATGTTAGATGGTAAATTGTAACAAACAACCGGAAGTTCAAATGTTTTTTCGGTAAATTCTTCTACCGTTACGCTTAATTTTACATTATCATTTGATAAATTAATTCCTTCAGGTATTTGTAAATTGGTAAAACTTGACCAATTTTTATCAATATTATTATAATCTAATGGCAATGTTTTGATTTCCTGAAGCGAATCCAAAGCCTTTTTATTTCCGTAAGCAACCACTTTAGCCGGTTCAATCAGTATAGAATCCAAAAATAGATAACCGGAAGCAGGAGAAATCGTTCCAGCTATGACTACCGGCAATTCTTTTTGCGCCAACAAGGAATAATTAATATCGAGTCTATCAGGAGAAAATGATTTTAGTTGTGTTGTAGAAAACAATTTTTCATTAACTAAGCTACTCAGGACAGTTTGTTCCACTACATAAGACGTTTTTGAAGGAGAAATAGTTTCCAGATCAACAGTAATAAATAAAGAATTTCTCTTCTCTTTACGTAAATAATTCAAATAAACGTTCCCTTTATCCTCAACGGATAATATTACTTTTTGCGGAAGGTTGCTGGATAAAGACGCCCATGTAGGAGTATGGACATACTGAATCTTTACAGGAACTTCAAATTCAAATTTTTGACGAAAATACTGAAGCATCCAAAAACAGGAAGCCAACAAAACAAAACTAAAAAACAGCAGGGTATTTTTCCATTGTTTGCTGCTAAAAAATACCCTTGCTTTTTTAATAATTTCTTCTTTATTTAGGGGATTGTGTTTCATTAGTTGCAGCAGCAAAAACGGATGCTTTATCCACTTTTACTCTCACGCCTTCAGCAATTTCAATGATAAAAGCCGTATCTTCAATTTCTTTAATTTTTCCAAAAACACCGCCTGAAGTAATTATCCGGTCGCCAACCTTAAGACTTTCACGCATTTTCTGAACTTCTTTTTGTTTCTTTTGTTGCGGACGAATCATAAAAAAATACATGATGACAATTAACGCAAGCATCATCAGCAACATACTCCAACCACTTCCTCCGGATTGTGTTCCGCCTTCTAATAAAATAATTAATACTTTCATTTTTTTATAGATTTAATTTAAAATACAAATATAGCTATTTATTTCAATCTTTAAACAATAAATTCTCATTTTTTAATTCTTTCACTATCGAATCAAGAATACCGTTAATAAAAACCGGACTTTTAGGCGTACTGTAATAACGGGCTAAATCAATGTATTCATTCAATGTCACACTAATAGGAATCGTTGGAAAATTAAGTAATTCGGTCAGTGCGATTTGAAGAATATACAAATCCATAATAGCCAATCGTTCAATATCCCAATTTTTTGTTTGATTTGTAATTCTCCTGCTATTTTCCGCCCCTTCCAATAAAGAACGGTGCAGCAGTTGAATAGCAAAATCCCTATCTTCAGTATCCTTAAACATTGGATATAAATCTTGATTATCAGGAGTTTCGGCTGTAAACCGCCGGATTGTTTTTAAAACAAAGGCGCCGATTATTTCCAAATCATCATTCCAATAAACTGATTGATTTTCTAAAATCTCATCTAATTCGTCTTCTTTAAAAATTAAATTTTTTATAATTTTTATCCAAAAATCCTGATCTGATTCGTATGTATCTTTCGACTTCAAATAACTGGCATAAATATCCGATTGAAGAATTTTATTCAAAACCGAGCGAATAAAATGAAGATCATCATTATTCCAGAAAGTTCCTTTTTCATTAACAAATTTTTGTAATTGTTTATTCCTGTTCAATTGTTCCGCCAAGCGATTATCGGCCAAGCGCATATTGGGATTTCTTTCGGCATCTGTAGCTAACAACCTATTTTTCAGTTTATCTAAACGCTTTTGTTCTGCATCTGTAAGTAGAATAACCAATATCAATAGATAATGATATAAATCATAGGATTTCTGGATACTGAACATCAGCTCCTTTTCAGCAAGCGCTAAATCTTTACTATCCTTTTGATAGAAGGCATAAACCACCTGTAGTACTTTTATGCGAATTATAGTACGATTAATCATTGTTAAAAGGACATTTATTATTCCGTTGCAAAGTTAAGTAAATTTAATGGAATTACATAACGCAAAAAAATATCAGCCAAAAATTGATATGATTATTTTTTAACAGACATTTTGTATCCCCAAACAGCAATCGCCATTACGATACAAGCCCATAACAACATTTGCCAACCTACTAAGCTCCATCCACTGAGCGTCCAACTCTTTACCCCCGCCCAAGTTCCAAATGCGCCTCCTACAAATGTGATAGTCATAAACATTGTATTAATGCGGCTGTATGCAGTTTCATCCAGAGTATAAATTTGCGCCAAACTTGTAATCTGTGTACTTTGTTGCCCGATATCCAGCAAAATTGTGGTAAAAATAAATGCAACAAGCGAATAAGGAAAAAATTGAATCAAGAGTACGCCCACGATGATAAAAACAACTGTAAATAATTGATTTCTTGCCGGATTGTATTTGTCAGCCAATCGTCCGAACACAGGCGACACAAGCACTCCAGCAATACCTAAGAAGCCGAATAACCCGATGGTATCGGAATGATAATTAAACGGCGGCAAACTTAAATGAAAAGTAAGTGTTGTCCAAAATGAACAAAAGGTACCAAATGAAAAAGCAGCTAAAAGCGAAAGCCGGCGCAACAGCGGAAAACGTTTGAATTGTAAAAATGTAGATGAAAGTAAATTCATGTAATTGCCATGATACATAGGTTCTACCTTAGGCAGCACAAGTGCAACTAATCCTGTGGTCACAACCATCATGCAGGCAGATATCCCGTACATATATCGCCAAGAGAACCATTCGGCAATATATCCGCTGAAAACCCTTGCGCCCAATATGCCCACAAGCAATCCCGTATAAACGATGCCGACAACATTCCCTTTTTCCGTACCTGCCATGACAGCAGCCATAGGTACCAGTACCTGTGTGGCTACAGCAAGAAGACCTATTAGAAAACCCAGTATATACAAGCCCTGCCAGCTATGTATAAATGTTATTCCGACAAGCACCACAATCAATAAGGTTTGCAAAATTATGATTAATTTTTTGCGTTCTATCTTGTCTCCCAAAGGAGTAATCAACAGTAAACCTAAACCGTATCCCAATTGCGATAATACAGGAAGATTACCCACTTGGCTTTCACGCAAACCCAAATCCTTTGCAATGGTCGATAGTATAGGTAAACTGTAATAAATATTTGCTATACAAACACCGACTGCTACGGCTAAAACAGCTGTTTGTGTTTTTGTAATGTCTCCATTTTTATATTGCATTCCTTTTTTGCCTAAACGCTTTTGTTTAAAATCGAATGCCAAAATTAATCAAAATTTTTGTACTTTTGTCTGAGAAAAGTACAATTTCAACACAACAGGTATAAAGTTAGAGTTGTAACTGTTGGAATTATATGTCGTTTAATTAGAATGATATGATTACATTGTAATAATAAATGAAAAAATATAAAAAATATGAATCAGGAAGATATTCGGCGTTGTGAATGGTGTAAATCAGACCCTATTTATATCAAATATCATGATGAGGAATGGGGGAGAGAAGCAACAGATGATACAAAAATGTTTGAATTTTTGGTTTTAGAAAGCGCTCAGGCTGGATTGAGTTGGATAACCATTCTCAAAAGGCGTGAAGCATATAAAAATGCTTTTGCAAATTATAATGTTGAAAAAGTTGCCAGAATGACGGAACAGGATATAGAACGTTTAATGCAGGACAGCGGAATTATCCGCAACCGAAAAAAAATACAGGCGACCATTTCTAATGCACAACATTTTTTAGAAGTCCAAAAAGAATTCGGCAGTTTTTGCCAGTATTTAAAATCTTTTCTCCCTGAAGGCAAACCTATTATTAATCATTGGAAATCGATGAGTGAAATTCCAGCATCCACACCTTTGTCCGATGCCATAAGCAAAGACATGAAAAAACGCGGATTCAAATTTTTCGGCACAACAATTTGTTACGCGCATTTACAGGCTGTCGGTTATGTTAACGACCACTTAGATGATTGTCCGTACAAGTATATTGAATAATAAAGCAATTCTATGTATGAAATTTTTTTTTACAAAAAAATTAGCTTTTTCTTGATAAGCAAAAAAAGAACTTGTATTTTTGTACAAAATTAAAATAAATATTTATGAATTCTTTAATTTCCAAAAAAGTTTACGCTTTTATTTTAACTGTATCTGTTTTTTTCTCAGTATTAAATACATCTTGTGAGAAAAAATCTAAATCTAAATCAAACGATAATGAAGTTGTTTTTGATACCATTCAAGTAAATAAAACAGAATCGATTGATTACAAAAAATCAAAATTAAACTGCAATCTACACATTGTATTTACTTATCCCATTGCCTGTAAAAAAACATTACAGTTGAGTGATTTGCAAAAAAATTTCGTTGAAAAAATGTTTCCTCCTCAATACGCAAATCTTTCACCGCAAGAGGCAATGGAAAATTTTTCAGCACAATACATTAATGATTTCAAATCAATAAAGGCAGAAGATTATTTTAGCGAAGATCATGACGATTATATATTGGAAGACGAAAACAATTTTCTATATGAATTGAGTTTGGAAAATGAAATTATATATAACAAGAATAACTTGATTTCCTTTGTAGTAAAAAATACCAATTATGAAGGCGGAGCGCATGGTTCCAACAGCATTTATGGTTATGTTATCGATTTAAATACAGGTAAAATCTTAACTGAAGATGATTTTGCGAGAAATAATTATAAAAAGAATTTAGCTCCTATCATTGCTCAAAAAATAGCTGCGGCGAAAGGCTTAAGCGATGTTTCTCAATTAGAAAGTATTGGCTATACTGCAATAGAAGATATTATTCCCAACAATAATTTTACCGTTGATGACAAAGGAATTACTTATTATTTCAATGAGTATGAAATTGCCGCGTATTTTGTCGGAATAACAGAAGTATTTATTCCATACGAAGAGTTAAAAATTTTTATCGCTAACGACAATCCTATTTCTTCATTAGCCGGGCTTTAATCGCTATGGATATTATAAAGAAATACTTTGCTGATTTGACCGGAAAACAAGAATCGCAATTCAATGCCTTACAAGATTTATACTCGGATTGGAATTCGAAAATTAATGTTATTTCGCGGAAAGATATCGGCAATTTATATGAGAAACATATTTTACATTCTTTGGGAATAGCTAAAATAATCAGGTTTTCTAATCGTTCTGCAATCTTAGATGTTGGAACAGGTGGTGGTTTTCCGGGAATTCCGTTGGCTATATTATTTCCTGAAGTACAATTTCTTTTGTTAGACAGTATCGGGAAAAAAATAAAAGTGGCGGAAGATATTGCAGGGCAAATCGGTCTGGAAAATGTAGAATGCCGCCATGCGCGAGTGGAAGACGAGAAACGAACTTTCGATTTTGTCGTCAGCCGGGCAGTAATGCCATTAAACGATTTGTTTCGAACCGCGCGAAAAAATATCAACCGCCGTCAACAAAATGCACTTCCCAATGGTTTTATTTGTTTAAAAGGCGGTGATTTACATGAAGAAATTAAGCCTTTCAAAAATCAAATAATCGAATATCCATTAAGCGATTATTTTGAGGAGGAATTTTTTAAAACAAAAAAAGTGATTTATTTACCATACATTCTCACTAAAAACTAATATATATGTTGAAAGTAAAAGTATTTGTATTCAATCCGATAATGGAAAATACCTATTTGTTGTACGACGAAACACAAGAGGCTATCATTATTGATTGCGGCGCTTCAAACGAGAGGGAAGAAAAGCAATTGGCTGATTTTATTAAAGAAAATAATTTGAAATTAAAGCGATTATTAACGACCCACTTGCATTACGACCATTTATTGGGTAATGGTTTTATTTATGAAACTTATGGTTTGAAACCCGAATATAATAAATCGGAAGAGACAGTATCAGAAATAAAAGAGTTAAACGCAGCATTAGCTCCAGCCAGATGCAAACAAATTGAAGCCGGACATTTTATCGAAAACGAAGAAGAAATCGTTTTCGGCAACACAGCGCTGAAAGCACTGTTGACTCCCGGACATTCGATTGGAAGCCTTTCATATTATTCCGAAAAAGACGAATGCGTTTTCTCCGGCGATACACTGTTTCACCACGATATTGGCAGAACGGATTTGCCAGGCGGAAATTATGATGAATTAATCAATTCAATCCGTAATCAATTATTTACACTTCCGGATAATACGGTTGTTTATCCCGGGCACGAATCGCCGACAACTATTGAAGAAGAAAAATTAAATAATCCGTATTTTTAATATGCAGCACGAAGAATTTGCCAGCCGTCATATCGGCATTGAAGAAAAAGATTTACAAACAATGGTTTCCTCGATTGGAGTTTCTGGATTGGAACAACTGATTGATGAAACTATTCCTCAGAATATTCGTTTGAAACAAGCATTGGATTTACCGGAAGCAATGACCGAGCGCGAATATGCCGAACATATTGCCAAACTGGCTTCAAAAAATGAAGTTTTTACTTCTTATATAGGAATGGGTTGGTACGATACAGCATCTCCTGCTGTCATTCTGCGTAATGTGTTCGAAAATCCGGTTTGGTACACTTCTTATACTCCATATCAAGCTGAAATTTCACAAGGACGTTTGGAAGCGCTCCTAAATTTTCAAACGATGATAAGCGACCTGACGGGACTTCCTTTGTCGAATTGCTCACTGTTGGACGAAGCTACAGCCGCTGCCGAATCAGCAAGCATGCTTTTTGGCGCCAGAAGCCGGGAACAAATCAAGAACAATGCCAATGTATTGTTTGTCGATGAAAAAATATTTGAATCGACATTAGCCGTTCTTAAAACCCGGACAGCCCCGCAAGGAATTGAACTTCAAACAGGCAATTACAAAACATTCCCGCTTACGGAAAAAGTCTTTGGAGCTATTCTGCAATATCCGAATGCTGACGGTTCAATAGAAGATTACACCGGATTTATGGCAAAAGCCAATGCGATAGGCATTAAGGTTGCGGTAGCTGCCGATTTACTTAGCCTTTGTATCTTAACGCCTCCGGGCGAATGGGGAGCCGATGTGGCATTCGGAAGTTCCCAACGCTTCGGAATCCCGATGTATTACGGAGGACCTTCAGCCGGTTATTTGGCGACGAAAGACGAATATAAACGTTCAATTCCGGGACGAATTATCGGAATTTCCAAAGACGCTTACGGAAAAAAAGCCTACCGCATGGCGCTGCAAACCCGCGAACAACATATTAAGCGCGAAAAAGCGACATCCAACATTTGTACGGCGCAAGCTCTTTTGGCGACAATGGCTTCTTTTTATGCGGTTTACCACGGTCCCGACGGATTAAAAACAATAGCCGAACGAATCCATGCATATACAGGCTTTTTATCTGATGAACTCATTCAATTAGGCTGCAATCAGGAAAATAAGAATTTCTTTGATACTTTGAAAATCAGGTTGCCTCAAACTGCTTCTATGGATATTCTACAGGAAACGGCTTTGGAATGTAACGTTAATCTCCGCTACTTCGACGACGGAAAAACAATTGGAATAAGTCTCGATGAAACAACTTTACCGGAAGATATCGGAATCCTTTTGTATATCTTCGCTTCGGCTATTCAATCGGATTATACTTTTAATAAGGATATTATAAAGAAAATTTATTTTGATAACCGATTTTTACGCAAGAGCTCTTATATGCAACATCCGGTTTTCAATACATATCACTCGGAAACCGAATTAATGCGCTATATCAAACAATTGGAAGTAAGAGATATATCGCTTGCCCATTCCATGATTTCATTGGGTTCGTGCACAATGAAGCTGAATGCCGCTTCGGAAATGTTGCCGCTCAATTATTTCGGATTTGCAAACATACATCCTTACGCTCCCGAAGATCAGACGGAGGGATATAAAGAATTGATTGAAAATCTGGCTTCTTATCTAAGCATAATCACCGGACTGCCCGGTGTGAGTTTTCAGCCCAATTCAGGAGCTGCCGGCGAATATGCAGGATTAATGACCATTCGCGCATATCAGAAATCAATCGGTCAGAGCGATCGGAACATTGTATTAATTCCAGCTTCAGCTCATGGAACTAATCCGGCAAGCGCTGTTCAAGCAGGATTTCAAACCATAGTTATTCAAACCGACGAATTTGGAAATACGAATTTGGAAGACCTGAGAAGTAAAGCCGAAGAAAACAAAAATCGTCTGGCAGCATTTATGATTACATATCCTTCTACTCACGGAATTTTTGAAACTAATATTGTAGAAATGTGTAAGATTATTCATGCAAATGGAGGACAAGTATATATGGATGGCGCTAATATGAACGCACAAGTAGGATTAACCAATCCCGGCATTATTGGCGCGGATGTATGCCACTTGAATTTGCATAAAACGTTTGCCATTCCTCATGGCGGAGGCGGTCCGGGAGAAGGTCCTATCTGCGCCGCCAAACATCTTATTCCATTCCTTCCTTCCCATACGGTGAAAGACGGTTCCGGTTTGAATGCCGTTGCCGCTTCTCCCTTTGGCAGCGCCGGCATTTTACCGATTACTTACGGATATATCCGTATGATGGGAGCTTCAGGACTAACAATGGCTACAAAAATTGCAATTTTAAATGCGAATTATTTAGCTTCTCGTTTAGAGAGTGCTTATGGCATAGTTTATAAAGGAGCTTACGGCAGAGTTGGTCATGAACTGATTCTCGAATGTCGGAACGTTAAAGAATATTCTGGAATTACAGAAACAGACATTGCCAAACGTTTGATTGATTTTGGATTTCACGCCCCTACCCTATCCTTTCCAGTTCATGGCACATTGATGATTGAACCGACAGAAAGTGAAAGCCTTAGAGAATTGAATCGCTTTGTCGAAGCAATGTTGACTATCCGTGAAGAAATTGACGAGGTAGCAAAAGGAACAGCCGACAAAGCAGATAATGTGTTAGTAAATTCTCCTCATCCTCAATACGAAGTTTGCGCTGATGAATGGAAACATTCTTATACACGGACAAAAGCCGCTTTCCCATTAGATTGGATTCGCGATAGCAAATTTTGGGTGAATGTAGCGCGAATTGATAATGCTTTCGGAGACCGTAATTTGCAATCTGTACAATGTGATTGTGAATTTTAATAAAAATTATGACAAAAAAAATTAAAAATAACTGAAAAATGCCAATGTAAAAATTTTTTTTACTAACTTTGCGCAGAAATTTTAAAATTTATTTAATCAATAAAATAATTCAGTTATCATGAAGAAAAAAATTATAAAATTTACATTAATCATACCTGCATTAGCCGGTCTGTTTTTATTAGCAAGCGTACCTAATTTTTCAACAAAAGCTAACGGTGAAAATTTTTGGTATGAAACAGAAGATGAAGTCTTAATCGATAAAACCATCCATGATTTTGGAACTATTGGCGAAAACGATGGAAGTGTAAGTGCCACTTTTACTCTTACAAACAACACAAAAGCTACGATAATGATAACGAATGTAGCTCCATCATGTGGTTGTACGACGCCAGATTGGACAAAAGAACCTATTGAACCAGGCAAAACCGGTCAAGTAGTTGCCACTTTCAATCCGAAAGGCCGTCGCGGACCTTTCGACAAAACAGTTACTATTGTAACATCCGGCAATCCCGGACGATTTGTAGTTCGGATAAAAGGAATGGTTGAATAATTTTTACCTCTAAATCCCTTTAAAAGGTGGAGCAGATCTAAGAATTATAAGAAAAGCAAAAGCGTAAAGAAATCACTTCTTTACGCTTTTCAACCTAAAACTACTAATAACTTAACTAATGAATACAAAATAAATCAAAACTTAGTTTCCATTAAAAATATTCCTTAACCCTTAAAACATAATACAATGAAAAAATTTAACCTGATGCAAAGTAACGCCTAAATTTCGAGAAATGAAGTTAATCACCGGTTATTTTCAAGTTAATGGAATGTTAATATTAAACTAAAAGTTATGGATTACTTCGGCATTATACTTATCGCGTAACCTCCTCCAGGCGCTGACTTTTGCATTAATTTTGTCTTGCTTGTTACTTCCATTTTCCGAATCGTATAGGATTGCGGATTAGTTTTGTAATGCGCATCTTTCCCATCGGCATAAATAGTTGCGACGTATTTTCTTCCCGGTTCAAGGAAATCGAAAGAGATTGTCGAAGTAAATCCTTTTTCACCGCAGACATTGCCTA
>JGI24699J35502_11133974_pt1 | contig 22272 bp, 20 predicted proteins | sample TergutMp193P4_FD_35502 | JGI IMG/M metagenome (IMG submission 35502)
CCGGCGTTGATTACTTGGGAGAAGCGGAATGGCCCGGAAAGGGATGGCCCAACGGATTGTTCGATGTCTGTATGTTCGAAAAGCCTCGTGCAGCCTTTCACAGAGCGATGTGGAATCCGGAGCCGATCGTGCGAATCGCAGTAAAAGATCAATCATTGGAAATAGAGCCGGGACGCGACTTATGGCAATGGCCGCGCATAGCTGCCCATTGGAATTTTCCGGAAAGCTACAAGGGATTGATTATGGAAGTGCTGACTACCACCAATTGCGAAAGTGTGGAACTGTATCTGAATAATCGGTTGATGGGACGTCAAAAGACCGCCGATTTTCCCAATCATACCATCGTGTGGAATGTACCTTATATACCCGGAACATTAACAGCCAAAGGATATAACGGAAACGACGAAGCAGCCCGTTACGTTATTCAAACATCCAAAGAAGCCCATCATCCGGCGCTTACCGCCGACCGAACAGCCATCCAAGCGGATGGTCAAGACCTGTCGCACATCGCCATTCATTTGGAAGATGCCGACGGAAATATCGTGCAAACGGACGACCGTAAATTGACTGTTACCGTAGAAGGTGAAGGCAAATTTCTCGGTATTGATAACGGAGATTTGCGTCGGGAGGATTCCTTTGCCGGAAATCAATTGAAAACCTACTTCGGACGGGCGTTGGTCGTTGTACAATCCACAAGAAAACCCGGACCAATCAAAGTGAATGTAAGCATGGAAGGCTCCGGAAAATTATATTCCTTTATAATCAAAAGTGAAAAATGACAAACAAAAAAGCAGATAAAATTGATACTTAATTCATATATCTTTGGTAAATATATTCATTAATTCCTCTGTAAATATACAGATCATTTTTGAATTTCTAAAATAAAAGTGTACTTTTGAAAAGACAGAGAATGAAGCCCTCTGTCATGGCTTGCAAGAAATTACCCCTTGGGGAACATAATGTATAACAGTATGATTTGACCATTTCCTAACGTTTCTTCCGAAAACGCCAATAAAGGCAAACTGACACAGGCTTCTTGCAGTTGCATAGAATCCTCATAGCATCTGTATTTTGCGAGAGGCAATGAACTTCAGCTATGATTCGCCCATTGAGTTGTACAAAGGTAGAAAAAATTCTCAAATCATTTATTGACTTGAGGATTCTTCACTGCATAGAGCACCTACCTACACACACAAATATTTAACAAAAAAAACATATATTTAATAATATTTAACCGTTTATATAGAAAACATTGTTGAAAAAGAAAAATTATTTGTATCTTTGCAAGCCTTTTTGTAGTTTTGTATGGAAAACATTTAAAAAGAAAGTATTAATAATTTTTATATGAACTGTTCAATAATACAATGGTTAACATTAGGTGCTCTTATAGTTACAGTAGCTTATACGCTTATACAAGTGTGTATTATGAAAAAGCAATATCAAAATGATCATGAAAGATCAAGAAGAGAAAATGTTATAGATTTACAAAAATTATGGATAGAAACTCTTAAAAGTGATAAAGCGATAGGACATGCAAGAGCATTTATTAAATTAATGAACACAGATGTTTGTAGGCAATTTTGGAGTGAAAAAGAGATGATAATGCTTATTGATACTAAGAATAAACAGATGTTATTTGATTTATGTGAATGTGATAAATGTGAGGAGATTTCATCTTCTGATGATGGATATAAAGTAGAAGGAAAATATTTTATTACCTTAAGAAGACATATTGTTAATTATTTGAATTTATTGGAAGTTATTTTTACTGCATGGGTAAATTCTGTGGGAGATAAAGATATGATTGATACAGAATTTGGATGTCATATTACTACAGACGGGTTAAATTATCCATTAGATACTATTTTATCAGCAACACCAATCTATTTTCCTTCTATTAAAAAATATACATTAGATAAAAAAGAAATTGAAAATAGAAAACAAAAAGAAGAAAAAAAAGACATAAAATGAATGAGACAATATTTATGTATTTATCAAGTTAATATAATAAAATAATCCAAATCAAAATGGCAGATTACGATCCAATTTAAAGCTGTGCGAAGTCTTTATAAGTGAAAACTTGAAAGACAATCTTTTATTCATATAGAATATCATAGAGAATAAAGATTTATGTGTGTCATTATAATTATGACAAGGGTAATTAATAATTAAAGAGAGACTTTTATATAAATAAAGTCTCTTATTTTTTGTGGGTTGTTAAAGGAAAAATCACAAGCAAAATAGAAATTACCAATTGATACACTACCTATATTCAAAAAAAGAAGATTTATAAAATTCATTGTGTAGTCTCTTTTTTATTGTTATTTTTGTGTGATATTTATAAATACTATTTTTTTTCAGATAGATTTTACTCATTAAGGGTATTATTGCGGATAAACGACTACCTTTTCTTTTTCAAATATACACTTATTTTGGAAATTCAAAAATGATCTGTATATTTAGAGGGGGATTAATGAATATGGTTACCCTTGAATATGAAAATTAGTGTAAATAAGTATATCTTTTACCTATTTTTTTATTAAATCGGTTTGTATTTGGGAACCAATGCTTTTATTACTATCCAACCAATCAGATAAGCTACGGAACATACGATGAAAATAATAAAATATCCGGCCGGTTCGCCTTTAAATCCCCCGAAAACCATTCCGGTAGAGCCGGCATAGTCGAACAATTTCCCCGCTATTTTTTGGATAATGTATGAACCGATACCGCCGGCCATACCGCCGATACCGGTTACAGTCGCAATCGCTGTTTTGGGGAACATATCGCTTACCGTCGAGAAAATGTTGGCCGACCATGCTTGATGCGCTGCACCGGCAATACCGATGATGATTACCGGTAACCAATGACTGTAATTTCCCAAAGGTTGAGCAAATAATGCCAAGAGCGGGAAAAATGCAAAAATCAACATGGCTTTCATTCGGCCGGCATACGGATTCATCCCTTTTTTATCCATAAAATACGAAGGCAACCATCCGCCGTAAATAGAAAGCATTACAATGGTGTAGAGAACCGTCAGCGGTAATACTTGCGCGGTTCCTTCCAATCCGAATACCGATTGCAGGTATTTCGGCATCCAGAACAAATAAAACCACCATACTCCGTCGGTCATGAATTTACCGAAGGCAAACGCCCAAGTCTGTTTAAATCGAAAACATTCGAAGAAAGACAATTTTCTCGCCGGTTTTTGTTCTTCCGTTCCGGCATCTGAATCTTTATCTTGTTGTATATAAGCTAATTCTAATTTATTTACCTTCGGATGTTTTTCCGGTTTTTTATATATGAATACCCAAAATGCCATCCATATAAATCCTAAAACACCGATAATGACGAAAGAAGTTTCCCACCCGAAGGCTTGGGCAATATAAAGGATACAAGCCGGCGCAATCATTGCTCCGACGGTAGCCCCCGAATTAAAGATACTGGTGGAAAATGCACGATCTTTCTTCGGAAAAAATTCGGCTGTGGATTTGATGGCTGCCGGAAAATTGCCGGCTTCGCCTAATGCAAGTACAAAACGGGAAAAAACGAAAAACATCACACTAAGTGAAACAACCTTACCCGCATCTCCGACGGTTTTGATCAAAGCGCTTGCTCCGGCGAAACTGAGCGTCCATGTTCCCGTAAGTACTCCGGCGGTGGCAATTCCGCAAAAAGCATGCATACATGCACCGACAGACCAGATTCCTATTGCCCAGAGAAAGCCTTTTTTTGTATCTAACCAATCAACAAGGCGACCCGCAAAGAGCATGGCGACAGCGTAAAATATAGAAAACCATCCGGTAATATTTCCGTAATTTTCATTGGTCCACCCAAATTCCGGTCCGATATATTTGGGCCACGTAAGCGACAGTACTTGCCGATCCAAGTAATTGATTGTTGTTGCGAAAAACAATATCGCACAAATCATCCATCGGTAGTTCGTCATTTTTTCCTGTGTTTTCACCGCGTTTGTTTTAGTGTTATTTTCAGCGAATTTTTATCGTGTACAAAGGTATAAAAAAATATTATTTGCTATCCAATGATTTTTTTATAATTTTGTGACCGCACACAAAAAATGATTCGTGCATTTTAAAATAATTATAGATCATGAAAAAATTTATGGATAAAGACTTTTTGCTGCAAACGGAAACAGCGCAAATGTTGTATCATCAACACGCAGCAAATCAACCGATTATTGATTATCATTGTCATTTGGTTCCGTCAATGGTCGCCGACGATTATCAATTTCGCTCTTTGACGGAAATCTGGTTGGGAGGCGATCATTATAAATGGCGCGCCATGCGTGCTAACGGCATTGACGAGAAGTATTGTACCGGAAAAGACGCTTCCGATTGGGAAAAATTCGAGAAATGGGCGGAAACGGTTCCTTACACCATGCGAAATCCGCTCTATCATTGGACGCATTTGGAATTAAAAACCGGTTTCGGAGTGGAAAAATTACTATCGCCCCGTACCGCGCGGGAGATTTATGAAGAATGTACCGCCAAACTGCAAACGCCGGAATATTCGGCTCGCAATCTGATGCGAAAATACAACGTGGAAACCGTTTGTACGACCGATGATCCGATAGATTCGCTCGAACACCATATCAAAACCCGAAACGATGGTTTTGAAATCAAAATGTTGCCGACTTGGCGTCCCGACAAAGCAATGGCCGTAGAAAATCCAGCGGCTTTTCGCTCGTATGTGGAAATCTTGTCGGAAGTATCCGGCGTTTCCATTTCTTCTTTCGATGATATGATTGATGCGCTCCGAAAAAGACAGGATTTCTTTGTAGAACAAGGTTGTAAATTATCCGACCACGGGATTGAAGAATTTTATGCCGAAGATTATACGGAAGAAGAAATCAAAGATATATTTAATAAAGTATATGGAGGAGAAGAATTGACGCATTGGGAAATCCTGCAATTCAAATCGGCAATGTTGGTAATTTTCGCCGAAATGGATTGGGAAAAAGGATGGACGCAGCAATTTCATTACGGAGTTATTCGAAACAACAATACTCGTATGTTCAATCAATCGGGAGCTGATACCGGTTTCGACTCCGTCGGCACTTTCTTGACGGCGAAGGCCTTGTCTAAATTCTTGGATACGCTCGATAAACAAAACAAGTTGGCAAAAACCATTATTTACAACTTAAATCCGTCAGATAATGAAATGGTTGCCACCATGATCGGCAATTTTCAAGACGGAAGCGTTGCCGGAAAAATCCAATTCGGTTCGGGTTGGTGGTTTCTTGATCAGAAAGACGGCATAGAAAAACAGTTGAATACTTTGTCGGTCATGGGGTTACTGAGTCGTTTCGTCGGCATGTTGACCGATTCGCGCAGTTTTCTTTCCTATCCGCGACACGAATATTTCCGTCGGATACTCTGTAATTTAATCGGTAATGATGTGGAAAACGGATTATTACCGAAAGAAGAATTGAATTTCTTGGGTCAAATGGTAGAAAATATCAGCTATTATAACGCTAAGAATTTCTTTCGGTTTTAAACGCTTCCAACCGTTGATCCAATAATTCGTATTGATGATCTTTGATGAACGAAGTGCAAGCACGCAAGCCTTCTTGTTTACTGCCGGTGGTGGAAAGAGAGATAGCGCTGATTCCGAAAGGGATTAGCGCTTTCAGCAATTCGCCTCCGGTCATTCCGGGGTAACGAATGGTAAAATAAAAGCCGTCTGCGATTTCTTCTCCCAAATCGTTATCGTAAACAATTTCGAAGCCGTGTTTCAAAAAAATCTGTTTCAAACGTTTCGCTCTTCGTCCGTATTCTTTCACTTCTTCCAGAAAAGCGTAGCTCCCGTCGCTTGCGGCTCGAAACATCGCAGCCAATGCGTGTTGCGCCGAATGACTCGTACCGGTTGAAATAGCATACAAAATCCGGTGGATAAATACGCTGCCGAAAGTTCCGCCTCCGTATCTCTGCGTTAATCCGGGCATCGTTTTTTGATACAATGAATTAGAGATGGCAACAACAGCGATGCGTTGACCGGCATAACTGAATACTTTGGAGCCGGAAATCAGTAAAATGAAATTATCGGTATATCTTCCCACACTTGCTTGGAACGGACTTTCAAACGGTTTGCCCAAGTCTTTACGGAAATCCATGGAAAAATAAGCCAAATCTTCAATAACCAAAGTATCGTATTGATTTGCCAATTCCCCGATGGTCCGAAGTTCTTCTTCTTGAAGGCAAAACCATCCCGGGTTGTTGGGATTCGAATAAATCATGCAAGAAATTGTTCCGGTAGCAAGGTATTTTTCCAATTCGGCTCTTAATTTTTCTCCTCGAAAATCATAAACGTCAAAAGAAAGATATTTGTATCCCAATACGGTCGCTTGTTGTTTTTGCACCGGAAATCCGGGATCAATGAATAAAATGGTATCTTTAAGCGGATTACACTGATTTGCAATTATAAAAGAAGCAAAACTTCCTTCCATCGAACCGACGACCGGGACACAACATTCGGGATTAACAGCCAGATTCACAAAAGCTTGAATGAAACGGGAAGATTCTTTTTTCAATTCGGGTATTCCGTCAATGGGAGGATAAAGGGAAGCAACTCCCGATTTCAGAGCGTTAATTTCAGCTTCAACGCCTACGGTGGACGCCGGTAAACCGGGAACGCCCATTTCCATCCGGATAAATTCCAATCCGGTTTGCTGTTCAATCTTATCTGCTATGGCAACCACTTCGCGTATGGTCGCTTTTTCAATATTTTTAATGTGAAGCGCTTCGACAATATTTTCTATTACGCTGGTTTCAACAGGATAATTCATTGCTAATTAAAATTTTATTATTTATATTTTTGAGCGGTTTCCCATGCTTCTCCTATCCGAATAAACAAATTTTTTTTCTTTTTCGGCATATTATTATCTGAAATATAATCGTCTATATTCCGAAAATCATTATTCCCGGACAAGATAGCTTTATATATGATACCCCAATCCGGAAGTCCTCCTATATTTTTATCGTCAATGAAAATATCAGCTGTCAACTTTCGCGAAGTATCTCCCGGTTCTTCTTCGGGATAATTTTTATTAACCGCATAGAAAGTAATCCCGTTTTTGGAGCAATAATTCACAGCCTCATCCAGAAGCCTGCCTTCTCTGACTGTCCATAACACAAGCAGATGATGTTCTTCGTTTTGTAATTTTCTTAAAACATCAATTGCAAAAGGAATCGGTTTCCCGATTTTAGGATAAGCATGTTCAACAATTGTTCCATCAAAATCAACTGCGATTATCATATTATTTATTGTTTAAATGAATCATTAAAATCTGTTCGGTTCAAAATAGAGCGTCCCAATGTGATTTCATCGGCGTATTCAATTTCATCGCCGATAGAGACTCCTCGCGCAATAACACTTACTTTTATATTCAATCCGGCTAATTTCCGGTAGATGTAAAAATTAGTGGTATCCCCTTCCATCGTGGTACTTAATGCCAAAATAATTTCACATACATCTCCGGTTTGAGCGCGCCGAATCAAATCGGGAATCTGTAAATCATTGGGGCCGATACCTTCCATCGGGGAAATGATACCTCCCAAAACATGATATAATCCGTGAAACTGTCCGGTATTTTCTATCGCCATCACGTCTTTAATATTTTCCACCACACACAGCAAAGCGGTATCGCGACTCGAATCATTACAAATACTGCATATATCTTCGTCACAAATATTATGACAAACCCGACAATAGTTGACATGATTTCGTAAATTTACAATCGCTTCTCCCAAAGAAGTAATTTCTTCCGGCGTCCTTTTCAATGTGTAGAGCGCTAATCGAAGCGCCGTTTTTTTTCCGATTCCGGGTAATTTAGCTAATTCATTTATCGCATTTTCCAGCAAAACGGAAGGATATTTTTGCATCATTCTATCGCTCTCTCCTTTTTTAAGTTGCAAATATACAATTTTTTTTTGAATTTAAAAAAGGATGAATGATAAACAAAAAGAGCTGCGTTTGAAAGATTACAATTCACAGCTCTTTTTTACACCTATATATATGTTCTATACATAATCGCTCCACTTCACGTTTCGCATATCTCCCGTTTTAATAAACGTATCGTGGAAAGCAAGCGCTGCCGCCATATTATGGGGAGTATGTCCTTGCTGTCCTAATCGAAGATATTGGTTCAGCAAATCTTTGTATTGCGGATCCACACAATTATTGATGATTGTTTCGGCGCGTTGAATCGGCGATTTGCCGCGTAAATCCGCGATTCCGTGTTCCGTAATAAGGATTTTGACGGAATGTTCGCTGTGATCAATATGCGACGCCATAGGCACAATAGCGCTGATTTTTCCACCTTTAGCTGTTGAAGGAGCCGTAAAGATAGACAAATACGAATTTCGGCAAAAATCGCCCGAACCTCCGATACCGTTCATCATTCTCGTTCCCAATACATGCGTAGAATTAACATTCCCGAAAATATCGGCTTCCAAAGCCGTGTTGATAGATATGATTCCCAAACGTCGCGCGACTTCCGGAGAATTGGAAATCTCCTGCGGACGAAGCATTATTTTTTTCTTGTATTCGGAAAGATTATGGTATATTTCTTCCAAAGCGGGCGTACTTAAAGTCAACGAGCATCCGCTGGCAAACCGGACGTTGCCTTCTTTCATCAATTTGATGACCGAATCTTGAATGACTTCGGTATATACTTCAAACGGAGGAATATCTTCATTCGCTCCCATGGCGCCCAAAACGGCATTCGCTACATTACCCACACCCGATTGAACCGGTAGAAATCCGGCCGGGATTCGTCCGAGTTTCATTTCGTGAGATAAAAAGTCGGCAACATTCTTACCGATTTGTTCGGTAACTTTATCCAAAGGAGTGAAAGCGCCTACTTCATTCGGCAAATCGGTTTCTACAATACCTACTATTTTTTTTGGATCTATCTGAACGTAAGGAACCCCTATCCGATCGCTCGGTTTATAAACCGGAATTTCACGACGGAAAGGAGGATCAGCCGGCTCATAAATATCATGGATTCCCGCTAATTCTTTCGGATGATACTTGTTCAGTTCAATAATAATGCGATCGGCCAAACGTGCGACTGTAGGAGCAATTCCAACGGCTGAAGTAAGATACACTTTCCCGTCATCAGCAATGTCGCAGACTTCCAAAATAGCCCAATCGGGTTTTTGAAGAAATCCGTAACGGAGGTATTGCTGCAACTCCGAAAGATGTAAATCAAAATAATGAGCCTCTCGTTTGTTTAACTCGGTTCTTAAATCGTTGTTTGACTGATAAGGGGTACGGAATTTAATGGCATGCGCCCGCGCCAAAACGCCATCAATCGAATCGCCGGTGGACGCACCGCTGTACATACCGATTTTAAAAGGATTCCCTTTTGCATGCTCCTCTTCTGCTCTTTTTGCCAATGCTTTGGTTACTGCCTTTGGGCATCCGGCTGCCGTAAAACCGCTGAATCCAACCACATCATTGTCTTTTATCAGACACGCAGCTTCTTCTGCTGTAATTTTTTTGAAACTCATAATAATCCTGTATTAAAAATGTATTTATTTGATTAACTTTTTTCGCAAAGTTACAATTTTATTTTAAATAATAAGCTGAATCTCATTATTTAAACAAATCTTATCGGTTCTTTACCATTCTTTTCTGTTCATTATTTCCGCATATACAATTGCTCGCATAACATCATCCTCTTCTTCAAAAGAAAAAGATAAATTCATTTTTTCCTCTTCCGGTTCAAGGGTTACAATTTCGGAAGAAATGGGCGGAAGGGGTTTGTGAACAACCGGTTTTTTCGGTTTTTCCTCCGCCGGCTTTCGGTACGAATTTATTAAAACTTGAGGCACTTCTCTTTCTTCAACAAATTCTTTAACCGTTTTACCCGGAAGAGTGGTTTTTTGCGTAACTTTGCCCGCTTTCTTCTTTTTTCCGACAAATGAAAAAATGAGGGAAACCAATATAATTACTACAGGAATATATTCTGATAGCTTATCCATAAAATATGATTAATTTTACAGCCCAAATGTACGAAGAAAAAATGAAAATGAAAACAAAAACGTTTAAAAATATTATGAGTGACTTCACAGCCACTCATAACCCATTTAACCAAAACCTTAACTATGAAAAAATTTTACGTTTTTCACGACAAAAGTAATTACATATTTTGTTACCACCAAATATTTCGCAATAAAATTGCATTTTTTTTGAGTTAAATAATGTTAAATTGTATTTTTATAAACAAGAATCAATGGAAAAGGACACGAAAATCGGCACTAAATCGAAGAGTAATAACCAATTAAAGAAATTTTATATCGAAACATACGGATGTCAGATGAATGTGGCTGACAGTGAAGTTGTTGCATCCATTATGCAAATGGACGGCTTCGAACCGACCGAAAACATACGGGAAGCGGATACATTGTTTATTAATACCTGCTCGGTGCGAGACAATGCAGAGCAAAAAGTTATCGCTCGGCTGGAATATTTTCAATCCTTAAAGAAAAAAAATAAAAATCTTATTATCGGCGTATTGGGTTGCATGGCTGAAAGAGTTCAAGAGGAACTGATTCAAAAATATCGGGTGGATTTGGTCGCCGGGCCGGACTCCTATTTGGATTTACCTCATTTAATAGGAACCGTGGAAGCCGGAGAAAAAGCAATCAATGTTCAACTATCCGCCACGGAAACATACAAAGAAATTATTCCGTTGAAATTATCCGGAATAAAAATATCCGGATTCGTTTCCATCATGCGGGGATGCAATAATTTTTGCAGCTATTGTGTAGTGCCTTATACGCGCGGACGAGAAAGAAGCCGCGATGCGGAAAGTATTTTAAATGAAATCCGAATGCTGAAAGAACAAGGATACAGAGAGGTTACTCTGTTGGGACAAAATGTAAATTCTTACCAGTGGGCGGACAATGATGAACAGAATACGGTAAATTTTTCCCGGTTACTTGAATCAGTCGCCCGGGAAGCGCCGGAAATGCGTATCCGGTTCACAACTTCGCATCCGAAAGATATGAGCGATGAAACGTTGGAAGTTATTGCTCAATACCCCAATATTTGTAAACATATTCATTTGCCGGTACAATCGGGAAGTTCGAAAATTTTAAAGGCAATGAACCGAAAATATACGCGGGAAGATTATTTGGAGCGGATTGCCGCTATCCGACGCATCTTGCCCGATGCAGCTCTTTCGACCGATTTGTTTTGCGGATTTTCGTCGGAAACGGAAGAAGATCATCAAGAAACACTGTCGTTAATGCGTGAAGTCGGTTTCGATTCGGCATTTATGTTCAAATATTCGGAGCGACCGGGAACCTATGCCGCAAAACATCTGCCCGACAATGTCCCCGAACCGGAAAAAATTCGGCGATTAGAGGAAATCATCGCACTTCAATTGGAGCTATCGTTGTTGCGCAATAAAGAAGAAGTCGGAAAAATCAGAGAAGTACTGGTCGAAGGATTCTCCAAACGTTCGCGCGAGCAATTATTCGGAAGAACGTCGCAAAACAAGGTAGTTATCTTTGATAAAGAAAACCGGCGAATCGGCGACCGGGTGAATATAAAAATCACGGAAGCCTCGCCGGCTACTTTGTTTGGAGAACCTCTACCCTACCCTTTCGAAGGGAAAGCACGCACATGAATCGGTGGAAATCCGTTTCATCTGCGCGCTTTTATTCCATATGAAAATAATATGAATTATGAATTATGAATTATGAATTATAAATTATTCGGCCAAATGCCATGCGTTTGGAAAGCCAACATAAAGGCATTGCTTCCGCCTCCGATCATTCACATTCTGAGTTTTCTTTTCATAATATTATGATGCGGTTTTTATTTCAATAATTTCCCGTCATATTCGCCGGTAAGCGTCTTCAAGAAGGTAACGATTTGACCGACTTCTTTGTCGGATAGTTTTTCCCCTCCCTGGTATTCGCCCATTATTTTAACGGCTTCTTCAACTGTCGCTACGGTACCGTCGTGCATGTAAGGATAAGTCACCAATATGTTACGCAAGGTCGGAGTTTTGAATTTATGGCGATCGGATTCATTTTTCGTGACGGCAAAACGACCGTTATCTCCGTCGGTAAGTCCCGTTCCTCTGAAATCAAAATAATCGGCTTTTACTCCGAAATATTCATACGATTGCCCCCCGATATTCATCCCCACATGGCAAGTTGCACATTTATTCTTTTTAAATACATTATATCCTTCGATTTCTTCAGCGGTAAGCGCGCTTTTATCTCCTCGCATGTATTTATCAAAACGGCTCGGAGTAAGCAATGTTTTTTCAAACTCGGCAATAGCATCCGTAATGTTAGCTTCGGATAAACCGTCGGGATACACTTTCGTAAATGTTAAAGTAAATGCTTTGTCCCGCGATAAAGCGGCACAAATATTATCAAACGAAGCGCTTCCCATTTCAACCGGATTCAAAGGAGGTCCTGAGGCTTGCGCTTGCAAATTAGCGGCTCGCCCATCCCAGAATTGAGCGAAATTAAGCGCAGCGTTGTAAACGGTGGGCGGATTAACGCCTCCCAATTGCCCGCGAATTCCTTGGGAAAACTGCAAATGATCAACTCCACCCGTATTCAAATCATGACAGGTAGCACAGGAAATAGTGCTATCTCCCGACAAACGGGTATCATGAAACAAAGCAAATCCCAAAGCTATTTTAGCGGAGTCGGTAGGAATGATATCCGGCAGCGGTTGAAGCGGTTCGCCGGCAAATTCTTCGGCAACGGTCGGTGATGTAAAATTAACCTTACGGACATTTTTCGCCCACTCAATCAATACTTTTTTCTCATCGCTGTTCAAGTTTGTACCCCAATGCATCGGCATACAATAATAAATTGCCGGCGGCATACTTCCCGTAAGCGCCGAATTTTCCACTTTGGCAACATCCACCTCGCTGACGGGCGTTCCATTGTTAAGAGCATCCAGCAATGACGTAAAATCAATATAGTGGGTACCGTCTTTCATATCTTCTTTCACTTTAGATCCGATGAGCGGAAATTTTCCGTAAAACGGCAGTGAAGCCTTGGCGGAATGGCAATCCAAACAGCCGTTTTTCTGCAAAATAGAAACTACCTGCTTGGCTTCGTCTCCGGAAAATTTCTTGTATTCGGACGAAGAACAGCCGGAAAAAACAGTTAGTAACAATAAAGCGTTAATTACAAATAAAATTTTAATAGAGCATTTTTTTCGCATAATGATTCTGTTTTTATAGTGAAACATATTATTTGCAAATATAGATGAATTTTTTCAATAACAGATAATAATCAAGTAAAAATATTTAGAATTTATTACTTTAATTCGTATTTTTTAATACATTTGCACGAAAAAATGAAGAGTATTAAAATTAATAATTATGTCCGTATTTAGAAAACTGTTTTTTTCTTATAAAACAACCATTGTATTCTTAGCTATTTATGCTTTCGTTTTAGCGTTAGCTACAGGAATAGAGAAATCAAAAGGAACATCCGTAGTGCTTCATCTGATTTATTTTTCGCCGTTATTTATCGGATTACAATTTCTTTTGGTGTTGAATTTTACGGGGATTTTTTTTCAAAAAGAATTATACAAAATACGGAAGCCGGGATTTTTGATTCTGCATATTGCTTTTATCGTTATTCTCTCGGGAGCTCTTGTTTCTCACATTTTCGGCAAAGAAGGAACCTTTCACTTGCGGGAAGGAGAAACCGGCAATCAACTGTTGATTACCGACAACAAGGGGTTGGAGCATGAATCCTTGCCGTTCAGTTTGGAATTAGTGAAATTTACCGTCAAACGCTATCCGGGTTCATCAAGTCCGTCTTCTTTTGAAAGTCATTTGATTGTGCATGAAGACGGGAAAACGTATGAAAAAACGGTAGCCATGAACGCGGTTTTGGATATAAAAGGATATCGCTTTTTTCAAGCTTCTTACGACGAAGATGAGAAAGGAACGATTTTATCCGTGAATAAAGATAGGGTCGGTACTGTTATTTCTTATACCGGCTATTTTCTATTGGCGATTGGATTTATCGGATGCTTCTTGGGAAAATATTCGCGTTTCGGACAATTAAACAAGCAGTTGAAAGGAATAAGAATCTCCGGGAAGCAAGCGATTGTTTCGATAGTATTGTTTTTCTTCGCATCGGCTTCCTTTGCTCAAGATTCGATTGATTCTCCTTTGGAATTTATTCAAAGCCATCGGATTGATCCGAAATGCGCTGAACAATTCGGCAGTTTACCGATGCTCTCCGGCAACGGACGAATTGAACCGGTGAATACTTTCGCGTCCGAAGTACTTCGAAAACTTCATAAATCCGAATCAATATATCATTTGAATCCCGATCAATTTCTGTTGAGCGTGATGGCTTTTCCCGATGCTTGGATGAAAATCCCGTTCATTCCCGTATCGAATCGGGAACTTATTGCCTACTACGACCTTTCAGACAAAGCATGTGCGTATTGGGATGTTTTCGACGAAAACGGAAATTATAAATTCGGCCGGAGATTAATGGAAATATACCGTAAAAATCCGGCCGAACGCAGTCGCTTCGACAAAGACCTTTTGAAATTGGACGAACAAGTCAACATTTTTTATCAATTAATCCATTTTCAACGATTGAATCTTTTTCCAAAAGAAAACGATCCCGCCCATACATGGTATGCGCCGGGCGATGATCTTTCCGGTCTTTCGGAAACTGATTCGCTGTTTGTTTCGCAAAGTCTGATTGACTGCGTCATCGAAATTCGAAAAGCAACTCAAACGGGAGATTGGGCAAAACCGCAAGAGATAGTCAATCAAATAAGTACTTATCAACAAAATAAAAATAATACGCTTGAAGTTGACCGAAAAAAAATAAATGCGGAATTGTTATACAACCGATTTAATCTGGCTCGGTACTGTAAAACAGCCTATTTCCTACTGGGCGGATGTTTATTGATTTTTTCGTTCGCTTCTTTCTTGAAACCGCAAAAAAAAAGAATCCTCCCGATTCGTTTGTTAATTGCAGGCATTATCCTTTGTTTTCTTTTTCATCTGTTCGGAATCGCATTACGCGGATACATATCGGGATATGCGCCTTGGAGCAATTCCTACGAAACGATGGTGTATGTTTCGTGGGTCACGGTTTTGGCCGGATTGTTCTTCGCGAAACGAAGTCCGGTTACGTTGGCTTTGGCAACCGTATTCGGAGGGATTATCCTTTTTGTTTCCGGACTCAATTGGATGGATCCGCAAATCAATCCTTTGGTTCCGGTATTGAAATCGCCTTGGTTAATGTTTCACGTGGCAATCATTGTAGCCGCTTACGGTTTTGCCGGAACCGGTTGTCTGTTGGGTCTGACCAATCTTACGCTCATGTTATTTTTAAAATCCGGAAAGGATACGATTCTTTCCTTACGCATCCGGGAATTAAGTATTATCAATGAAATGGCGATATTGATCGGATTGGCGCTGCTCTCGGTCGGAACCTTTTTGGGCGCTATCTGGGCAAACGAATCTTGGGGACGTTATTGGGGATGGGATCCGAAGGAAACTTGGGCGTTAATCACCATGATTGTGTATGCGATTACCGTTCACTTGCGATTGGTGAAACGTTGGAACAATGCTTGGTTGTTCAATTTGGCGTCCGTTTTATCGTTTTTTTCCGTATTGATGACTTTCTTGGGCGTAAATTATTTTCTCACCGGCATGCATTCCTACGGTCAAAGCGATTCGACGAATCACATCATCCTTTATCCCGGAATCGCTTTCGTTTGCGTTTGTTTGTTGGCGGTCGGATCGTACAGGAAGTATTTTGGCAAGGATATACTTGATATACATGAAAATAAAAGTAAAAATAACTACAGTTGATTGTTTTTTCAATTGAGATTATACGAACAATCTTGTTATATTTTTTTAATTATTTAACATCCAATCTATTACATTATATTTTCGTATTCCGTCATATACCGGATTTGTATCCCAATCAACTGAAAGTAAATATTTAGGATTTGAATCTCGAATTAATTTTAAAGGTAAAAGTTCTCGTTCCAATGTTTGTTTATCCATTACCGAATAAGCTACTTGATAGTACGAAACATAGCCGTTATTGTCAATAGCTACGAAATCTATTTCCTTGTCACGCAACTTGCCTACATACACTTCACGGTTACGACGACGTAATTCCAGATAGACCATGTTTTCAAGCAGGTGTCCACGATCTTCGGTCATACTTTTCCCTAAGCGGACTTTTCTGAAACCTGTATCTGCCAAGTAATATTTATCAAGCGTTTTCAGCAAATTTTTGCCTTTAATTTCATAACGAGGGACTTTGTAAAGCAAGTAAGTTTCAGTCAGATAATCTAAATAATTAGAAATTGTTCTTGAATCAATTTCAATTTTTTCGGACTTCAGCGTCGAAGAAATCGAATTTGGAGATACATACGAACCGATTGAATCAAGTAAAAAATTAACGATCTTATTAAAAGTCGGCTTATTATATACTTCTCTCCGTTTAAATATATCCTTTTCAATAATAGTACTTAACACCGATTTAATAAATTCATTTTCCTGTTCCGGAGCAAAATATCTCAAGTCAATTGCTTGAGGCAAGGCACCATTGTATATAAAATTCGTAAAAAGTTCGTCTTTTGTTAAGTTTTGCGGATTTAAAGTTTGAATATCAAAATTGCGAAAATCTTCATTTTTTGTAAACTTTTCGCAATTTTGAATCCAAGCAGAATATTCGGTAAATGAGAAAGGCAGGATAGATATTTCTATATATCTACCAGTAAGTAATGTAGCTAATTCGCTTGAAAGCAAGTCGGCATTTGAACCGGTAATATACACATCAACATTCTTTTTTGATATACAAACTATCCACCATTCGCTCAAAGCAATTGATATTTTGGATTTCATCAAGAAATATATAATTCATTTTCCCCAGCACAAGTTTTTCTGAAACATGCTTGTGAATCTGCAAAAAATCACCAATAGCCAATGTGTCCAAATCTTCAAAATTGTAAAACTGAATTTGTTCTTTACCGGCAGTCTGTCTTATTTCGGTCGCAAACATTTCCAATAAAGTTGATTTACCGCTTCTACGCATTCCTGTAACTACTTTTATTATATGCTGTTCTTTAAGATTACGTAGAATCTGCAAATACGGTTTACGTTCTATCCAATTATCATTCATAGCTACCTCTCGTTTACTGAAGTTATTACACTTATTTCAAATTGTTTCCAAAGTTTATCATCGGGAACCGGAGCGGTGATTGTGATCGGTTTTTTCGAAACGGGATGAATAAAACTGATTTCACGAGAATGAAGGCTGATTCCTCCATCGCTATTCGAACGGTCGAAACCGTATTTTAAGTCGCCTTTGACCGGACAACCTATTTTTGCCAACTGACAACGGATTTGGTGGTGGCGTCCCGTTTTTAAATCTATTTCCAACAGAAAATAGCGATCCGATTGAGCGATTAATTTATAGAAGAGGATCGCTTTTTGAGAACCTTGTTTCTCATAATCATACGCATATGATTTATTTTGTTTTTCATTACGAACAAGATAATGCACCAATTCGCCTTCGCTTTGCGGCGGGCGTTTTTTGACAATCGCCCAATAGGTTTTCTTGACTTCGCCTTGCCGAAACATCGCATTCATTCGCTCCAAGGCTTTGCTTGTTTTGGCAAAAACGACCAAACCGGATACCGGTCTGTCCAAGCGATGAACTACGCCGACAAAAACGTTGCCCGGCTTGTTATATTTTTCTTTTAACCACTGTTTTATAGTTTCCGAAAGCGGTATATCGCCCGTTTTGTCGCCTTGAACTATTTCCGAACAAGTCTTATTTACGACAATCAGATGATTATCTTCGTATAAAACAGTCATTCTCAAGTATTCATTCCGCCGTCCACTTGAATTACCTGACCGGTAACGTAAGACGATAAATCGGAAGCAAGGAATAAAGCGATATTAGCCACATCTTCCGGAGTTCCGCCTCGTTTCAAAGGAATGAGTTTCGTCCATTCCTCGCGCACTTCTTCCGAAAGTTGATGAGTCATTTCCGTGATAATGAATCCGGGAGCAATAGCGTTGACTCGGATTCCACGAGAACCTAATTCCCGAGCTGCGGATTTCGCTAATCCGATCATACCGGCTTTGGAAGCCGAATAATTGGCTTGACCGGCATTTCCGTGAACGCCGACGACCGAACTCATATTGATGATACTGCCGGATTTCTGTTTTATCATCACCGGCGTTAATGCGTGAATAAAATTAAATGCCGATTTCAGATTCACGTTGATGACCATATCCCATTGCTGTTCGGACATTCGTAACATCAAACCGTCACGAGTAATTCCGGCATTATTTACCAAGATATCTATTCTGCTGAAATCGCTTAAGATTGCTTTTACTACCGTATGGGTATCTTCAAATTGTGCGGCATTAGAAGCATATCCTTTTACTTTTACGCCGAAAGCGGCAATTTCGGCTTCCGTCGCTTTAGCATTTTCGTCAATAGCCAAATCGGTGAAAGCAATGTTACATCCTTCCATAGCAAAACGCATAGCCACCGCCTTTCCGATACCGCGGGCAGCTCCTGTTACAACGGCCGTTTTTCCTTCCAATAGTTTCATTCTGTTCTTTTTATTCCGTTATATAATAGATTAATTATGTTATTCACTCCGCTTTTATCGGACGAAGTAAAACCGGGCATTGTTCCGCGAATATAAGGAACTTCCAAGCCTTTAAATGCATGATGCAAGACAACAGCCATTTTGTGCGAATCGGGAATGTCAAAAATACCTTGCCGGATTCCGTCTTCCAATATGCTTCGAATACAAGCGATTTCTCTTAAATCAAACGACTTCCGAACGTTCTCCACCCGCCAAATATCCCGGAAAAAATCAGCGCGTAACGTTCCGTTTCGGAATACTACGTTTTTAATTGATTCCAAACGAATTAAAATAAATTCCAACAGTTTTTCATCCGCCGGTAAATTCTTGTGAGTAACTGTTTCAAGTGAACGATAAAGTAAATTTAATTCCGATTCGATGACTGCATTATAAATTTCCGTCTTATTATTAAAGTAAGTATATAATGTACGCCGTCCCTTTTCGGAAGCCATAGCAATATCGTTCATCGTTGTATTCTCAACTCCGATACGGGCGAACAACTGACGAGCTACATCAATCAATTTGTCACGGGTTTTTGCTACTGCTATAGACATAAAATACTTCTCTTAAAAACCGTACAAAAATAAGATAAAAAGCTGCAATAACCAAAAAAAACAGAAAAAGGTTGAAATTAATTTGGATTTTGAAAAAAAACGACTACCTTTGCACACTCAAATCGCGGAGTGGAGCAGTTGGTAGCTCGTTGGGCTCATAACCCAAAGGTCGTAGGTTCGAGTCCTTCCTCCGCAACTAAACTGTAAGAATCGTCGGAAAGCGGTTCTTTTTTGTTTTATAAATAATTGAAACCGTATGAATTATACAACTTTCATCACGAATTAAGTCCGCAATAACAGAACCGGCCTCACTGATTTTTCCGGTAACTTAAAACAGCCCAAGAATTAAGTACAATCGCAAAAATCAACAATGCCGTCAACTGACTTGTTAAGTGACCGATGGAACTTCCTTTCAAGTAAGCCATTCGCATGATTTCGATGAAATATCGCAACGGATTAAATAAAGTGAACGTTTGAGCCCAAGTCGGCATACTGGCAATCGGCGTAAACAGTCCACTGATTAAAATCAATATGATCAGGAAGAAAAACATGACAAACATGGCTTGCTGCAAGGTGGACGAATAGTTGGATACAAGTAATCCGAATCCGGAAACTACCAAAATATACACAAAAACAGAGAGATAAATAGTAAGCAGGTTGCCTGCCGGAATCAAACCGTAAACTAAAGCCGCTAAAATCAAGCAAAAGGTAAATATAGCCAAGCCGACAATCCAATAAGGAATCAGTTTGGCTAAAATAAACATGAATTTACTGACCGGAGTTACATTGATTTGCTCAATGGTTCCGATTTCTTTTTCGCCTACAATGTTTAATGCAGGTAAAAAACCGCAGATCAAAGTCATCAGAACAACCATCAATGCAGGAATCATAAACATTTTATAATCCATAAAGATATTGAAACGATTTTGCGTAACTACGTCTATGATAGGTAGAACCGTTTTTGGAGATTGAATTTTTTCGTTGCGAATTTCCGTTGCAAAATCCCGTACAATTCCCGTCATATAAGTGGAACCTAATCCGCCCTTGATAATGTTAATTGCATTGGCCGAGATCATTACTTCTGCTGTCTCGCCTGTTATCAAATCTTTTTCGAAATCGGGACGAATTTCCAAAATCATATCTGCTTTTTCTCTTTCTATATTTTTCAATGCTTCTTCATTCGACCCGAAAACTGCCGTCAGATTGAAATAACTGGATGCTGCAATTTTCCCGATCAGCCGATTCGAGTATGAACTGTGATCTTTATCCACCACCACCGCATTTATATTCGTAATTTCTTGATTAGCAGCCCAAGGAAATACAAAAATGACCAATACGGGCAAGATAATCAGCAATTTCGAAATGATTTCGTTCCGGAATGTTTGTTTAAATTCTTTTTCGACTAAATACCTTAACATAATCGTGTTTTAAATTTTTTCAAACTTATCGCTATTAACACAACAGCCATCCCGACTAAAATGCCTAATTCTTTTAAAACATACTGTATCGGAACGCCTTCAATCATCAGTTTTCTTACGCCGGCAATGTACCATCGCGCGGGAATGATACATGTAAACCATTGCAAAATTTGCGGGATGCTTTCAATCGGGAACAGGAATCCGGATAAAACAATGACCGGCATTATTAAACCCAATCCGGAAGCCATCAACGCTTCGACCTGTCGGCTCACTATGTTTGATATAAACAATCCCAACGCTAAGGCCACAATAATGAAAACCAACGAAAAAACATTGAGCCAGACTAAACTGCCGGTTATGGGAACTTTGAGGATGAAAACCGACATCAATAGAATAAGAATAAAAATAAACCATGAAATAATAAAGTAAGGAACCATTTTGGCAACGACGATATAAATCGGTTTTACGGGTGAAGCCAATAACACTTCCATTGTTCCGGTTTCTTTTTCACGAACAATGGCAATGGAAGTCATCATTGCACAGATCATCATGAAAATCATTCCCATCAGACCCGGTACGAAATTGTAAGCGCTTCGCATTTCCGGATTATACAGCATACGGATAGTCGGAATGATTTGGAACGGAACTTGCTGTTCCCGCATCAATTCCTGTTGAAAATCCGCGAGAATGCTTGCGGTATAAGCCGATACCATTGACCCTTGATTCGGATCGGTTCCGTCAATAATTAATTGAACGGATGCGTCGCCGGTATGATACAGTTTTTCGTTAAAATTATTTCCGAAAACAACGATTAATCCGATTTTACCATCTTTAAATACTTCTTCCGCTTCTTCGGGACTTTTCAGAATAGCGGCAATATTAAAATACTCGCTTGCTCCCAGACGATTAATAATCCGCTCCGTAGAAATATCGTGCGAAGGATCGTAAACCGCCACCTGCACGTTTTTTAATTCCGTTCGGATAGCGAATCCGATAATCATAATTTGTATAACCGGAATCCCTATGATTATCAGCATCGTCCGAATATCGCGAAAGATATGATAAAACTCTTTTTTTACAAATGCTAAAAATTGCTTCATTCCCGTCTCGTATCTTCTATCTGTTATCTTCTATCTCTTAACTATCAACCCTTGTCGCTTTTCTTGCCAAGTGGTGAAAAACTTCGTCCATGTTTTTCGCATCAAATTGTAATCGCAGATTGGCAGGCGTATCCAAAGCATCAATGCGTCCGTCCACCATAATGGAGACCCGGTTACAATATTCGGCTTCGTCCATGTAATGAGTGGTCACAAAAATTGTAATTCCTCGCGCGGCAGCTTCATAAATGGATTCCCAAAATTGTCGGCGAGTAATCGGATCCACTCCTCCGGTCGGTTCATCCAAAAAGACAATAGCAGGCTCGTGAAAAATCGCGACCGAAAATGCCAAACGTTGTTTCCATCCCAAAGGAAGATCTTTGACCAATGCGTTTCGTTCACCGGACAAGCCGATTTTTCGCAAGGTATCCTCGGTTTTTTGTGCGATGATTTTACCGGAAATACCATAAATTCCGGCAAAAAGACGCACATTCTCCCATACTTTCAAATCTTCGTATAATGAAAATTTCT
>JGI24699J35502_11133973_pt1 | contig 22113 bp, 19 predicted proteins | sample TergutMp193P4_FD_35502 | JGI IMG/M metagenome (IMG submission 35502)
ACTGTTTATAGCGGTCGAACTGTGCTTTGTTTGCTTTGCCGTTTAAATCTATGCCTATATCTTTTGCTTCAATATATCCGACCGGAATTTCTTTTCGTGTAACAATGTAATCGGGCGCTCCGCAAGCAATACGCTTGGGTTCGTTGGTAACGGTTAAACCGACGGTTATTTTTTCCAACAATCCTTTCAAAGCGGGACGATAGGTATGTTCGGTCGCATTACCCGCCTTGTATATCCGATCGAGTTCGGCAATGTATTGCATTATTTCATTTTGCATCCCAATTATTTTTAGACTACAAATTTAAGAAATTTTATCGGATAAAATGGATAGCTCTACCACCCTCAACATTTGATTAGAAACGCAGATAATGCAGACGCATGCAGATTTTTGTTATCTGCGTTGATCTGCATTATCTGCGTTCTCAATATATCTGCGTTCTTAAACGGCGCTATTATTCTACCAAAGTAAAAGTAGTTTTTAAGGGAGCATTGCTATCTCCTCCTACCCAAACATTGAAATCTCCGGGTTCGGCTTTGCGAACCCTATCCCTACCCCAAAATGCAAGATCATCGGAAGTCAGCGTAAATTCGACGACCTTAGCTTCTCCTGCTTTCAACGAAACGCGGGAGAAACCTTTTAATTCTTTTACGGGACGAGCAATAGAACCAACCACATCCTGTACGTACAATTGCACCACTTCGGTTCCATCCACATTGCCAATGTTGGCAACTGTGGCTTGAATAGTCAATGGCTCCCCTTCTTGGATGGAAGGAGCAGACAGTTGCAAATTGGAATATTCAAATGTGGTATACGACAGTCCGTAACCAAACGGGAAAAGCGGATTTTTACCATAATCCAAATAATGGGAAGTATTTCCCAAGGAGGTTTGTTCGGCCTCTACCGGAATATCGTTCAGAGAAGCTGCGCGATCGGGAGCTGGCCGGCCTGTATTGTTATGATTGTAATACAAGGGTATTTGTCCCACATGGCGAACAAAAGTCACCGGAAGTTTTCCACTGGGGTTGGCATTCCCAAACAGCAAATCCCAAATAGCGGGGCCGCCCATCGTTCCCGGATGAAAATTGTATAATACGGCATCAGCATAAGGCAAATCCTTTTCGATTGTTAACGGCCGCCCAGCCATAATGACCAACACTACCGGCTTGCCGGTACTTTTCACTTCGCGGAGCAAATCCGATTGTACGCCTACCAAATCAATATTGGCCAAACAATGGGCTTCTCCCGACAAAATAGATTCTTCGCCCAGGAATACAACCGCCACATCCGATTGCTGCGCCGCCGCTCTGGCTTTTGAAAAAGCCGACTTGTTTGAATCGCGGGAATAAGCCAACGCCGGTTCGTACCGATATTTTACCTCGGGATACATCGTCTGCAAAGCCTTGATCGGAGTAAGGGAGCGTTCTTTTTCGCTATCAAAAACCCAAGTTCCCAATTGTTCATGCGGAGCGTCGGCCATAGGGCCGATTACGGCTATTTTGCCGTTTTTATTCAATGGAAGCAAATGATTGGCATTTTTCAATAAAATGGCCGATTGGATAGCCGCTTCCTTAGCAGTAGCCAATGATTCTTCGGCATACGACGCGGACGGCGCTTGGGTATCGGCATACGGATGATCGAACAATCCAAGACGGTATTTGATTCGTAAAATATGACGAACCGCTTCGTCAATTACCTTATCCGACACTTTTCCGTCCCTGACTAATTCCGGCAAATATTTTGCATAAGCGCCGCTCACCATTTCCATATCCAAACCTGCATTCGAAGCGATCTCGGCCGCCTGTTTATCGTCTTGAGCAAAACCATGAGCAATCATTTCGGTAATGGAGGCCCAATCGGATACCACAAAACCGTCGAATTTCCATTCGTCGCGCAATACGTTTCTCAACAAATAGGTATTGCCCGACGACGGGACCCCGTCGTTATCATTAAAAGAAGTCATCACGGTGGCAGCTCCCGCATGGATAGCGCTTTCAAACGGACGCAAGTAAACATTCCGCATCAGATGAGGAGGAATATTGGTCGAGTTGTAATCGCGTCCTCCTTCTCCTGCTCCGTATCCGACAAAATGTTTTACGCAGGCCGCTATGGCAGTCGGATTGGAGAGACTATCGGTTTGAAATCCTTTGACCATGGCCGCTCCAAGCACAGACGCCAAATACGGATCTTCTCCCAGACTTTCGGCGATACGTCCCCAACGGGCATCGCGCGAAATATCCAACATAGGCGCAAAGGTCCAGTGTATCCCTACAGAACGAGCTTCTGTCGCTGCAATCCGCGCGCCCTTTTCTACTATTTGCGGATTAAAAGAAGCCGCTTGCCCCAATGGAATAGGGAATATGGTCTTGAATCCATGAATTACGTCGCGTCCAATGATCAACGGAATGCCCAACCGGCTTTCTTCCACCGCTATTTTTTGCAACCTATTTCCCTCGACAGGATCGACCACATTGAGCAACGATCCAATTTCTCCCGCTTTGATTCGTTTGTCCAACTCCTGAGAATTCCCCTCATAGTTCAACTGATTCATTTGGCCGATTTTTTCTTCGAGCGTCATTCGAGAAAGCAATTGATCAATCGCCGTATCTTCCGTGTTTTTATGAGTGCAGGCCGTTATAACGCCTGCGATAAACAAAATGGATAAGTATTTTATATTCATCGTTAAAAAAATTAGAATTATTACATTTTCATCACTTTCACAACGCCGGTTTCTTTCTGATTGTTTTCAACCCGTAGCAAATAAACGCCTTTTGGCAAACCGGTTAAATCTAATTCGCTGGTATGGGTTGACTGCAAAATGATTTTCCCTGTCATATCCTGCAAGCGTACGGAAGATAGGGGAATTTTCGAAATAATCTCCAAGCGTTCATGGATAAGAGTGGTATAAAACTCGAATGCTTGCATTCGATGGGTTTTGATCCCTGTATTTTGAGTAGAACAAATCTGTATCCAATTCAGAGCGAGTTCGCCTTGCTGCATTTGCAAGCGTATTTTTTGCTTCCCTGCTTTCAACGGCGCTGAAACAACCCTAGTCGTCCACTGGTTTAAACTTCCTGCGGATTCCAAACTGATTTCATCTACAGGCGTTTGATCCACCCAAATGCTGAATTGAGACAATGGATAGACCGACACCCGAAAATACAGATCATACAGATCGTCTGCAGGAATGTCTACATTGTATTCTACCCATTTTCCCTGCGTAAAATCACAGACATTCAATCGACCCGTATCATCCGATGATTGTCGAAGATGTATCGAACGGGTTGCCTCTGCATACTGCTCTGCGGGAATGGTATCGTTGATGGTGAAAAAGAAATTTTCATTCCATGAAGACATGCAGGTATAAATCATCCCTTTTTCTGTTAACTCTCCGGAGGCATCTTTCAACAGCTGCATATACGGATAAGAATTGACGACTCCGCTGCGTCCGGTAAACCATGCATAACGGAATACATCCGGATCGGATTCAAGATAATTCACGGATTCTGCAATAAAATTTCGTTGCATGGCGTCCGTCACGCCGCTTTCCCAAGCGCAGAATTCTGTAAGCCAAATGGGTTTGCCGTATTTTTTGAATAAACCAATATACCATTCCAGGGCGGAAACATAATTCATATAACAATGAACGGCTATATAATCGACACGACACCCGGAACAGGCTGTAAAAAAATCGTCCAAATATTTTACAGGATCCGTATATTCTATTCCATTCTCAATCACAGCTCCGCCCTTGCCGGGGGCAAAATTTACGGCCGGCCCCACAATTTTCAGTCCGAATTCATCGGCAATGGCTTCGATTTCCGGCCACTTAGCAGCCGCCTCCGAGGGTTTCATGCATGCCTGCGATGTAAAATTAGGTTCGTTAAAAGTCAATATATACTTGGCGTTCGGATTATTCTGAAAAAAATTCCGAAGCGTTTCTTTTTGAAAGTTTCCATTCCAAATCATGGGAATAAATTCCATACCCTCTGCCTTGGAAGCGTTGGCGACTGAAGTATTAGCGGGAGCAGACGACCAATTGTAAAACCAACTCAATCCTTCGGAAAGCGTTTTTAGGTCTTTTGCATCCTTGATATCATAAGAAATACCCCGTTTCCCGCTCCGTGTTTGCGCATAACTTGTGAGAATCGTACTAAAAAAGAAAAATAAGATAAATACGATCGACTGCTTGGATGACATGGATTAGATTAAAAATTAGTATAACTTAACTCAAAGATAATAAAGGTATACTTATATTATTTTCCACACAGCAAAAAAGTAGAAGAATAAGGGTTGCAAAACAATGCAATCTATTGATTATAGTAAAATTAATACAAATCTGTTCTGCAAAAAAAGTAGAAGGGATTATTTGATTTTCATCACCTGATTTTCAAAATCATCTCTCGATCCTTTCGCCCTGTTCTTTATTTTTACCCGATAATTATAAATGGTATTAACTGCATAACGGAGAAATTTGGAGATTTGAAAACTATCGTCAATGCCCAACCGGATCAGAGCCAATATGCGTAATTCCGTATTGAGCAATTCTCCTTTTTTCAACACAATAGGATCGTTTGGTTGCAACAGTTCATTGACTTTTTTCTCAAAATTAGGAAACAGTTGAAGAAAGGCAGTATCAAAATTAGCGTATAATTCCTTCAGCTCTTTATTAAACATATCTTGTGAAGAGGTTATTTTCAATACCTCTGTAATTTGTCCATTTTGAATATTCTTATGTATCACGCGCCGGTAACCGTCTAACTTTTCAATATAAGTGGAACACAAATTAATAAATCGCCCAATGTATTCTTCCTTGATTTGATTGGATTCGGTCAAATCGATATTCGCTTTCTGGAGGGCGACATTTATTTGTTTCAAATCGCTATTTAATTTGATCAACTGATCGTTCGCATCCTGTAAGCGGCTTCTGGCGGTCGACAGTTTTTTCATTTGCTTATAAATATAGATTATGGCCAATATAAGCATCGGCATCAATGCCGCAATAAGGATCAAAGACAACTGCAAGCGGCTGTTTTGCTTTTCAATCATGGACTGGTATGTTTTATCTATAAGCGATAAAATAGAAGCGCTTTGCAGGTTTCTCAGCCGTGCATTATAAAACATTGTTTCATTCCATGAAAACCGAATATATTCATAAGCCCGCTCAATATTTCCTTCCTCATATAGAATTTCGGCCAACATCCATAAAGACGCATGATCTTTTGTAGCCGACCGGATATCGGAAAGTGCAGACAAAGCTAAATAATGTTTTTGTTCTTCACTATTTCCTTCAAATTGATAGGTAAGGGAACGATGATAAGCTGCCAAGGCATGTTCAGGGGTATTCGGTTTTACCTTTGCAAGCCGAAGATCATTGATACGGTAAGATTCGGCAAAATTGCGGTTATACCGGCTGCGGGTTTCATCCATGATTAATTTCATTTCCGAATCAGCGGGTAATCGAGCATTCAATGAATCGATATATAGATCGGATTTTTCCCGATAAAGCATGGCCATGCTTTTATCTTGCGTATAGAAGGCCAATTCGCCATAGATATGGGCGTAAGCATCATAGTAATCAATTAAGAAGCGGGTGGGCAACTTGTTTCTTTGGATGGTCTCAATTCGGTCGACAGCTTCTTTATACATGCCAGCCGATCCCAATAAATGAGAAAGCGTAATAATGCTGGCATACTCGTCGTCGAGATTGCGCATTCGTTTCGCAATCCGAACGCAAACATTCAGGTAATAAATAGCCGAATCACACGTATACGACTTGTATTCCTTATACAAATCCAGGTTGAGTTGATAATAATCAAGAGAAAGAGTGTCGGTATGGAGCAATTGGATTTTCAATTTTTCAATGCGAGATTGCTTATCAATATCGTACTTTGCCGCATTTCGAATGGTTTTATCCAATTTCGTTAGCAAAGAATCCAGCACATTGGCAGCTTGAGTTGCACATCCCCACCCTAACAACACCAGCAAAAACAATAGTTTTCTCTCCATAAATCCGCCTTTGAATAATATTCGAACAAGAATTTGTTCTACAAAATTAGAAAAAACGTAAAAGATACGGTTAATTCACACCTCCTTGTAATAATGGCCGCAGTATTAATTCATCTTTCGCTTCCGAGCTGCTTAAAACGGTTAGTAATTCCTAAAAAATTATACTGCAACGACTTTCTTCTTCTCCTCATGCTAACGTTTGGGTGGAAGATGGGGCTCGAACCCACGACCCTCAGAACCACAATCTGATGCTCTAACCAACTGAGCTACGACCACCATGTAAATTTACGGCTGCAAAGATACAATTTTGTTCTTACTCGACAAAGTTTACCGGAAAAAATTTTATGGAAAAATTCTCTTTCTCGGGTTGATCGTTCATTTTATATTCGCTTACTCCTTCATTGTACTGATTCAAAAGCTTGCGCATTTTTTGAGCAAATTGCTTCATCTTCAGAGCATTCGCTTGATCTAATCGAAGGATTGGCTTATCAGAAAGAGGATCGCCGGAAGGTTCGGCCAAAGAAACCGGAACAATCGAGAAATCCGTTTTGGTTCCATTTTTTTTCTTTTCCGTATAATGCAGCAGGTATTGACCAGAAGATATTTCGGTTTTGTCTGGTTTTTTAGACAAAACCACTTTGATGATTTGGCCGCCATACGTATTTTCGGCAACCATGGCCGAAACAAAATTTCCCAACGAATACACAATCAAATGGGAAATAGCTCCCAAAGAATCGCGAACAGCTTTGGAAGGTTGAATAACATGCGGATGCGAACCCATTACAATGTCCACTCCTTCGTCTATCAAAAACTGTGCGGTCTGCTTCTGCATTTCATTTTGAATCAAACGGTATTCTTCGCCCCAGTGCATATTGGCAATAATCATATCGGCCTTGAGTTCGCGCGCCTTTTTTATATCGTCCTGCATTTGTTCTCTATCTATATAATTAACCCACGTGGGCGGAATGGGATCGATTCCATTGGTGCCATACGTGTAATTCAAAAAAGCCAGACGTATGCCGTTTTTGTCCACCATCAGGGGATATACTTGGTCTCGCTCGTACGCATCCCTGAAAACGCCCGTATGTTGGACTCCCAACGAATCCAGGACATTCAATGTGCGGAGAAGTCCTTTTGAAGAGCGGTCCAAAATATGATTGTTGGCGGTAAGAAAAATGTCGAATCCGACGTCTTTCAAAGCTATCGCATATTCGTCTGGGGCGCTAAACATCGGATACCCTTTATAGGGAGTTCCCCCCAAAGTCACTTCCAAATTAACGACGGCTATGTCGGCTTGTTCTATTTCGGGGGCAATGTATTCGAAATAAGATGTATAATCGTATTTTCCATTCCGGTAAGCGCTGTTGATCTGGGATTGATGCTGCATGGCATCGCCCGCAAACAAAAGCGCCAGTTCTTGCGCTTTTACAGCATCCATTTGAAAATATATTCCTGCAAAGATGCAAAAAATAACAAAAGGATTATATCGTTTCGGTTTCATATCCGTAAATAGCCTTTTGTCCGGCTAATAAAGTATTTTTCATTAATGATATTATAGTCATAGGTCCAACGCCGCCGGGAACAGGCGTGATAAAAGAACATTTGGGAGCCACTTCTTCAAAAACGACATCGCCTTTTAATTTAAATCCGGATTTGGTTTCTTTGGAAGGAACACGGGTAGTACCTACGTCGATCACGACAACGCCTTCTTTGACCATGTCTCCCTTCAAAAAGCAGGGAACGCCCAAAGCGGCTATGATAATGTCGGCGTCCCTGCAATAGTTTTGAATGTCTTTGGTTCTGCTGTGGCAAACGGTCACCGTACAATCGCCAGGATAGGTTTTTTGCAACATCAATGCGGCCATCGGTTTTCCGACAATAGAACTGCGCCCTAAGATCACGCAATGTTTTCCCTCTGTCTGGATAGCATATCTTTTTAGCAATTCCCTGATACCTGCAGGAGTAGCCGGCAAAAAACAAGGCAAACCCATAGACATGCGCCCCACATTGACCGGATGAAACCCGTCCACATCTTTGCGGTAATCGATTGTTTCAATCACTTTCTGTTCGGAAATGTGTTGGGGAAGCGGTAATTGGACAATAAAACCGTCGACATCTGGATCGAGGTTCAATTCGACAATTTTATGTAGCAGTTCAGTTTCGCTCACACGATCTTCATAACGAATCAAGGTGGATTTAAATCCTATTTCTCCGCACATTTTTACTTTGTTGGCGACATAGGTTTCGCTTCCCCCGTTGTGTCCTACCAGAATAGCCGCCAAGTGGGGGCTTTTCCTTCCTTCGGCAAGCATTTGTTCGACTTCGTCGGCAATCTCCAATTTTATTTGAGCGGCAACCGCTCTTCCGTCAATGATATTCATAGATTTATTTTTTTCCATAGATAGCCTATGGTTAATAAAATATCGCCCCTTCCGGGACGAAAAGCTCAAGATGTCCCTCTGGACATTCTACTTGATTAACCCTAAGCTTCAGCTTACGGATTAATCTTTATCGTCTTCTTTTTGCAAAATTTTTATTGGTCAATTTTTGAGTTGTCATTGCTTTCATCATCTTGCAGGTTTCGTCAAATTGTTTGATCAATTTATTAACATTTGCCACCGAGGTTCCGCTTCCTTTGGCAATGCGGGTTTTACGGCTTCCATTCAATATGCCCGGATTGGTTCTTTCTTTGGGAGTCATGGAATAAATGATGGCTTCAATTTCTTTGAAGGCATTGTCGTCGATATCCATGTTTTTAATCATTTTGCCCATACCCGGTATCATGGACGCCAAATCTTTCAAATTACCCATTTTCTTTATTTGTTGAACTTGGGTGAGAAAATCGTTGAAATCGAACTGATTTTTAGCAATCTTCCGTTGCAAACGTTTGGCTTCTTCTTCATCGAACTGTTCTTGAGCCTTTTCCACTAAGGAAACAATATCGCCCATTCCCAGAATACGGTCAGCCATCCGCTTGGGATGAAAGAGATCGATGGCATCCATTTTTTCGCCCGTTCCCACAAATTTGATGGGCTTGTTGACCACCGAGCGAATGGAAAGTGCGGCTCCTCCGCGCGTGTCTCCGTCTAACTTTGTAAGTACCACGCCGTTGAAATCCAAGCGTTCATTGAATTCTTTCGCTGTATTCACCGCGTCCTGACCAGTCATCGAATCGACCACAAACAGTACTTCGTCGGGATGGATGGCCTTTTGGATGGAAGCTATTTCATTCATCATCTGTTCGTCGATCGCCAAGCGTCCGGCCGTATCAATGATGACGACATCTTTTCCGAATTGGATTGCGTGCTTAACAGCGTTTTGAGCAATTTGGACTGGATTTTTATTTTCGGGTTCGGAATAGACTTCGATTCCGATTTGTTCGCCTAAGACCTTCAACTGGTCGATGGCCGCAGGACGGTAAATATCGTCGGCCACCAATAAAGGTTTTTTGCCTCGCTTGTCCTTCAACATTTTGGCTAATTTACCGGAGAACGTTGTTTTACCCGACCCTTGCAAACCCGACATCAAGATGATCGAGGGGTTACCCGTTAAATTCAGTTCTGCCGTTTCTCCACCCATTAATTCTGCTAATTCGTCATGGACGATTTTTACCATCAATTCGCCGGGCTTTACGGATGTAAGCACGTTTTGTCCCAACGCTTTTTCCTTTACCGCATCGGTAAACGATTTGGCAACCTTATAGTTCACATCAGCGTCTAACAAGGCTTTACGAACATCTTTTAATGTTTCGGCAACGTTAATCTCGGTGATTCTTCCTTCACCTTTCAACAATTTGAACGACCGTTCGAGTCTATCGCTTAAATTTTCAAACATCCTTTATAATTGTATCTGGTTTTTATGAAATATGACTATCGTTATAGAAATGCAAATGTACGAAAAATTTTCTTTCAAACCTCTAAAAAACAAATTTTTGCCCAAAAGGAAAGTGGAAATGGGTAGCGATATGGGAAAGAGCGGTCTGCTTTGGTTTGCTTCATTTTTCCCATTGTTTCAGATATATCCGCATAAAAGCATAATTATTTTTTGAATGAACAAACAATCAAAATATTTTGCGGAATTATTCCAATTTATCGAGGGAAAAAACCGTATTGAAAATAAAATCCTAAATTGTTCTATTTTTTTGACATTTTTGTTTGACTATTGAACAAATAATGTTTAACTTCGTCGCGAAATACAATTTTTTGAGCAGATGAAATTTAGGACGCCGCGTAAATATGGCTGAGAGTTATGCTCCGGGTAATTTTTCCGCAGTGGTTCTGAAATCCAATTATCACTCTGCGTGTTTTGAATATACGGTCGATCAGGCCGGCAGACCGCCCAAGGATACATTAAAAGTCCGGTATCCGCGTATTTATGAATTGCTGGAAATACGGAATGATTTCTACCGGAAAATGGATGCAATCGGTTATACTCAAATGTCTAAAGAGGTTTACGAAGCGTGGTTGAACTCGATAAACGAAGAAAAGGAACGGCGAGAACACGATGCAAAGTACAGCCAAGTATTGCGGTTGCTCAAATAATTAGAATAAATTTAAAAAAACAAAAAATATGAAAAGAACGCTCTTATTTTTCAGCATTTTGCTTGCGGCGGGAACAGTCCATGCGCAAGACATTTTAAAGAAGTACGGTTATGACAAGAAAATACTGACACTGAGCAAGGGACGTTACAAGGAAACGTTTGTCAATGAAAATGTAATGCAAATCGGCACCGTGCTTATCGACACTCGGACAGAGAAAGTGGTTAAGTTTTTGGAGGAAGATACTACTGAAGTAAGCTACAAAGCAGATAACACAAGCCGGTTTATGACGATTGATCCTGTGGCGGAGAAATATCCGGAGTTATCTCCGTACGTTTATTGTAATAACAACCCCGTAAGATATATTGACCCCAATGGAAAGGAATGGAAAACTACGCAAGACGAAGAGTATGCAAGACGATTACAACAAGAAATGAATAATAGGATAAATTCTACACAAACGAGTTTAGATAAAGTAAGCGGATGAAAATGTTGGATATACAGATAAAAATCAAAATGGAATCATTGTAATGGATATTGCTAATAATGACAGTATATCAAATGGCATACACGAATCATCACACGGTTATGATTGGTGGAAGAATGGCAAACCTACAGTAGGATATGGAGGCAATTTTATCCCAGTAGAAGAAAAAGCATATAGTCGTCAATTTTCGTATAATAAATCAACGCTTCCTATTTCTTATTTTGGAAGAGCAAATTTTCTAAACGATATCAATGGGCGTTGGGTATTAGGGATACAATCAGGAGGAGCGTATATATACATAGAAAGAAATTACCCAGGCGGTAAACCACAAGATATTTTGAAGACACTGCGACAACTAAAATAAGAGCAGCTATGAAAACTTTGATTTTTTGCACAGCAACAGTTTTCATTTTTTTTGGTTGCCAAACGCCATTAAATATAGAAGGCACCTATAGTAGCAGGAAAGATTTGAATAAATTTGAATTATGTCTTGATTCAACGTTTTTATATACTTCTTTATGCTATAAAGGTTCTTCTTTTGTCAACAAGTATTCCGAGGGTAAATGGAGCCGCATTGATAAAAATACTGTTGTGATAAACAGTAGAATAACAGACAATATTATTCCGCTGCAAGTAGAAAGAGTTAATACTTCAGACTCAATTATTCAAATCTGTCAAAATTTAGTTATTTCCCAAAAAAGAAATCAATACAAATATAAAAATGAAGACTTTTTGGTAACGCCATATATTGAGGAGAACAATTACTTAGAATTGCATCCTGAATTATCGGACGAGCCTATACAAATAACTAAAAATGAATTTCTCATATCACTTGGATTTGAACCGGATACAATAAATTCTTCGGAAGTGGCAATGGTATGCCATCCCGTAAAAAGAGGTTCGTATTGTATTTATCCCGAAAAGCCGTTCAGCAATATTTATTTTGAAATTGAAAAACGCCCGAAAACAGTGGAATGTAGAACTTTTTATAGGTTAAGGACAGAAAAAGTAAATATTCCCGTACAATTAGGCGATTTACTTTCAATTAATATAGCTTTGAATGATTTTCTTTTTTCATATAGAATATTTGATAATGAAAAAATTAAATTAAGCGGAAGTAAACTAATATTTAAAGATAAAGAAGACAACAATAAAAAGAATAAACTTTACATTAAAAATTGAATTCGATAAATTTATATTTCGAGTATCTTAAAATTAAAAATTCCGAAATAGATGTATCCAGTTTCCAAGACATGCATCCTCTGACGCTTCAGAATATTTACAAAGTAATAAAGAAAAAAACGTTTGGTTTGCAGCCTTTTATTTTTTAACTTTTATTTTTTAAATCGAAATAGGTTTGTGCAATTATGGCAAAATATTATTAAATATCGTCATTCTTGCTCTCTAAAAAACAGAAAACTATTCTCCTCCTTTTCCTCCTTTCAGCAAATTCGATAAAGATCGCGGCACATAGAAAGTGTTATTTTTATCGACATAAACAATTACCGACTTCAATTTATAGTCTTGATTATTGACTTTTATCATATTAGTATTCGGCGTAATTTCCAGTTTTGCTTTTTTACCTTTCACTTGCAATACGGGAGCGCCATTTTTCTTAACGATTGTATACGTATAATTAGTAAAAACATCGGTATGTTTCGCAAAATATTTATCGGTTAATGAATCCAACGGAGTATTCAGATTCAATGCCTGATAGAGATAACGATTCAATTCGATATTGGTATGGTGACCGGTCAATCCTTTGGAACGGGGATCGTAGTTAGCCAAAAACACTTCTTCACCCGTATGTCCGTGGGTTGTAAATCCAAAGCAAGTATGACCGTCTATGATTTTAGCCACAACCTGTACCAATTTCGAACCTTTCATTCGCTCTTCGTCAGAAAGAAAACTCTGGTTGTAATCGCTGCATTGCATCAGCTGGGTATATTCATCGTCTGTCAATGAAATACCGGTCAACTCGATAAATATTTCTTTCAGACGAGAAACATTGGCCTTTTGCAATTTTTCAACTAAACCGCTGGCGCTGGTTTTGATCCGCGAGATATTGCCAAACAAATCTTCTTTGGTCAACTGCGAATATTTGGTACATTTACTCGAGCCGATACTGAATCCGCTGTTTCCGTGATCGGGTACTACTACCACTACGGTCTCTCCATTTTCTTTAGCAAAATCGAAAGCTACGCCGCAAGCTTTGTCAAAAGCCAGCATATCGGTAATCAGCGCAGCTGCATCGTTGGCATGAGCCGCCCAGTCCACTTTGCTTCCTTCGACCATCAACAGAAAGCCGTTTTCGTTTTTCGACAATAATTGGATGGCTTTTTGAGTCATTTCTGCCAAAGAAGGTTCCGTAGACGGATCGCGGTCGATATCGTACGACATGTCGGTATCCCGAAAAAGCGCCCACATTCTTGGCTTTTCGCAAGTACGGTAATTGTTCATGTCATTCAGAAAAACCTTATACCCCTCTTTTTCCAAATAGTCTTTCAGGGGAGGGGTCAAAATCTTTACGCCTCCTCCAATGACAACGTCTACTCCGTTGTGAACCATTTGGGGAGCAATCCAATCATAGTTTTCCCGGTCGTAACTGTGCGCCGCGCAATCGGCAGGGGTTGCATGAGGAAATTCACAAGTGAAAACCAGACCCGTGGATTTATTCTGAACCAAGCGAGCCGCTTCCATCAAAGTTGCCAAGGGTTGATAGGCAAGATCGGGATTCATCGGCAGAATATCATTCCCCGGATCAGCCGGAGGATAAGTCGAAATAAAACCCGCCCGACTTGGGTATCCGGTCATGTAGCAAGAGGTTGTAGGAGCTGAATCGCCAATGGGAGCATTTGACGAATAAGTCAGAATGGTTCCACAAATGTAAGGGTCTATATTTAAATGCGTGATTTCAGGATGGTTGTAACGCTGATACCACCGTGCGGCAGAAACGACGCTGAGAGAAGTGCCGTCGGGAATCATCAAAATAACATTTTTAATTGGCTTTTCTTGCGCAAACAGGCTGCTTTCCACCCACAGAAGCAGCAGTAAAAGGCTGGTAATTTTTTTCATCGTATTAGTCTTATATCACTATGTTAATAATCTTATTAGGTACGACAATCACTTTTTGCGGCGTTTTTCCCTCCATCCACTTGCGGGCGGTTTCATGGGTCAATACGGTTTCTTCGACTGTTTCCCTCGATGCATCCGATGGAAAATCCAAGGAAAAACGGGCTTTTCCGTTAAAAGATACGGTATACTTTACGAAACTTTCCTTTAAGTATTCTTCATTGTAGTCGGGAAATACAGCATCGCAAATTGTTGTCTGGTTTCCCAACCGGCTCCATAATTCTTCCGCAATATGAGGAGCAAAGGGAGCTATCACAACCACTAAATCGCTCAATACGGAACGTTTATTGCATTTCAAAGCAGTCAGTTCGTTGACGCAAATCATGAAAGCAGCCACCGTCGTATTGAAAGAAAAGTTTTCGATGTCCTGAGCTGTCTTTTTGATGAGTTTATGAATTGATTTTAATTCTGCTATGGTTGCCGATACATCGCTTACAAAAAATTGATCCTCCTTGAAAAATAAATTCCAGAATCGGCGTAAAAAGCGGGAAACGCCATCGATTCCGTTGGTGTCCCACGGTTTGGATTGTTCCAATGGACCCAGAAACATTTCATAAAGACGTAAGGTGTCGGCGCCATATTTTTCCACTATATCGTCCGGATTGACCACATTGAACATGGATTTGGACATTTTTTCGATTCCCCATCCACAGATATATTTGCCATTTTCCAAAATAAATTCGGCGTCGGCATATTCCGGATTCCATTTTTTGAAAGCTTCCACATCCAGCGTATCGTTCGATACCTTGTTAACGTCCACGTGAATAGGAATTACATCGTATTGTTCTTTCAACCCTGCAGAAACAAAAGTATTGGAATTTTTAATGCGGTAAACAAGATTGGAACGCCCTTGAATCATCCCTTGATTAATTAATTTTTTAAATGGTTCGTCTTCGACAACCCAACCGAAATCGAAGAGAAATTTATTCCAGAAGCGGCTGTAAATCAAATGACCGGTGGCATGTTCCGTTCCGCCGATATACAAATCGACATTTCGCCAGTATTCGTTTGCTTCTTTCGAAACTAATTGTTCGTCGTTGTGCGGATCTTCGTAACGCAAATAGTAAGCCGATGAACCGGCAAATCCCGGCATGGTCGACAATTCCATGGGATATCCTTTGTATGTCCAGTCTTTGGCGCGTCCCAAAGGAGGTTCGCCCGTTTCGGTGGGTAAAAACTTATCGACTTCCGGCAATTCAATCGGCAAATCCTTTATATCTACCGTATAAGGCAATCCTTCCTTGTAATAAACGGGAAAAGGTTCGCCCCAATAGCGTTGACGTCCAAAAATAGCGTCACGCAGACGGTAGTTGACTTTTACCTGTCCCAAATGATGTTCAGCTATGTATTCTTTCGCTTTTTGAATAGCCTCCTTCACGGTCAGTCCATCCAGAAAACCGGAATTCATCAGAATTCCTTCTTTCGCATCGAAACTTTCATTCGATATATCGGCGCCTTCAATCAAAGGGATAAGCGGTAAATCAAAATGTTTTGCAAAGGCATAGTCGCGACTGTCGTGCGCAGGAACGGCCATGATCGCTCCCGTCCCATAACCGGCTAATACATAATCGGAAATCCAGACAGGGATTATTTCGTTGTTGAACGGATTGACCGCATAAGAACCGGAAAAAACGCCGGTCACTTTCCGATCGGCTATGCGTTCGCGTTCGGTTCTTTTTTTTGTTAATTGGATGTATTCCTGTACGGCAGCTTCTTGATCGGGCGTAGTTAATTGCTCCGCTAACTCGCTTTCAGGGGCTAATACCATAAAGGTAACGCCAAAGATGGTATCGGGGCGGGTGGTGAAGACTACAAAAGACCTATTTCCCGATTTTTCTCCTCGGGAAACCATGTGAAATCTGATTTCTGCTCCCTCGCTTCTTCCAATCCAATTGCGCTGAGTTTCCTTCAGCGAATCAGTCCAATCTATTTTATCCAAACCGTCGAGTAGACGTTGTGCATAAGCCGAAACGCGCAAACTCCATTGAAGCATTTTTCGTTGTTCGACCGGATGGCCTCCCCGAACTGAAAAACCTTCGCTTACTTCATCGTTCGCCAAAACCGTACCCAATGCCGGACACCAATTGACCATCGCTTCGGCCAGATAAGCGATCCGGTAATTCATCAGGATTTTTTGTTTTTCGTTTTCTGTTTGAGCGTTCCATTCATCCGCCGTAAATTCGAGCGTCTCCGTACAAGCAATATTTAAATCTTTTGTCCCTTGCTTGGCAAAAGCATGCGCCAATTTTTCCATGGGACGGGCTTGTTGAGCGTCATAACAATAATACGAATGAAACATTTTTATAAAAGCCCATTGCGTCCACTTATAATATTTAGGGTCGCAAGTACGCACTTCCCGATTCCAGTCGTAACAGAACCCCATCTTATCTAATTGCTCTCTATAGCGTTGAATATTATTTTCCGTAGTGATAGCGGGATGTTGTCCGGTTTGAATAGCATACTGTTCAGCTGGAAGTCCGTATGCGTCGTACCCCATGGGATGCAAAACATTGAACCCTTTCAAGCGTTTATACCGAGCATAAATATCCGATGCAATGTAACCGAGCGGATGGCCGACGTGTAATCCCGCTCCCGATGGATAAGGAAACATGTCCAACACATAGTATTTAGGTTTATTTTTATCTCTTTCTACCTTATAAGTGTTATTTATTTTCCAATAGGTTTGCCATCTTTTCTCAATTTCATTAAAATTATAGTCCATAACCTTTGTGCTTGTTTTATAATATTCCAATCGATTGCAAAGATAGTTTGAAAAGTTGAGAGTTGAAAATTTTGCAAACGTTCGTTTATTTCAGCGTATGCGTTCCGATGTGATTTTCTCAGCAAAAGCCGTTAAAGAATGGGCAAATGTTTCCCAATTCAAGTTTTGCTTTTCTTTTTTTATATTGTTGGTAAAAATCGAAATGTCGCTGGAAAAAATTTGTTCAACCCCTTTCGCTATAGCCGCAGATTCGGGCAGGGTAATAATTCCCGTTCCCGCAGGTTCGATCATTTCACGCAATCCGCCGATGTCCGTAGCCACAACCGGCAGTTCGAAATGGTAGGCTACCGGTATGATCCCGCTTTGAGTAGCCGACTTATAGGGTAATACCAACAAATCGGCGGCGGAAAACAGTAAGGATACTTCCGAATCGTCGATGTAGCGGTTGAATAAATAAATCCGGTCTTTTGCTGGAGAAACATCCAATTGTTTCTGGTATTTGTCAAACGAACCGTAGGTTTCGCCTGCAATCAATAATTGATACGAGCTGTCCAGCAAGGCCATCGCATCAATCAACAAATCCAATCCTTTATAATCGCGGATCAAACCAAAAAAAAGAAGCGTTTTCTTATTCAGGTTAATTCCAAGCGCTTTAAGTGCTTCGGTTTGTTCAATTTTTTCTCCGAAATGATCATACAACGGATGCGGCTTCAGAAGGCGAGGCGCTTCCGGACTAAGAGCCAGCAAATCTTTTTCTACCGTACGACTCATCACGATAAAACCGTCGCTTCGATTAAACAGGAGTTTGGCCAAAGCTTTATCGAAAAATCGCGGTTCGTGCGGAATCGCATTATGCACTAAAATAATGATTTTCGTTTTCTTTCTTAGGCGTGAAACAATGTAACCATAAGCAGGAACAAAAAAAGACATCCAATAAGCCACAAGCAAGATGTCGGGCTGAAACTTTTCGATCGCCCGCACCGTTTTTTCATATGAAAAAGGATTCAGACTATCCAATATCCGTTCAGTCGGAACATCCGTCGTATTCTCTTTATCGTTCGTATACTGCGTTTTACCCGGAAAAAGAAAATCGGGATAAAGCCTCAAAAAAGAAAATGCCTTTACTTCATTTTCTTCCTCCAAAGCCTTATACAATCGTCCACTAAACTGGGCAATTCCTCCTCTATAAGGATAAAACGGCGATAATAAAGCAATTTTCATACATAGATAATCTATTTAGACCTTGCCTATTTCAATATCGTCACTCGCTCCAATTGGATATCGCTCGAAAAAAATCCGTCTTTCATTGGTTCGTCTTTGATATAATCCGTACTCAGGTATTTTTTATTATCGTCGGCAAAAACGGTAGTTACCACTGCATCATCGCCTAATTGATTCTGCGCCTGCACCGCCCCGAGAAAATTTCCGCCAGATGAAATACCTACGCCCAAACCCAAAGTTCGCGCCAATTTCTGAGCCATAATAATGGCATCGCCATCATCTACTTGAATAATTTCGTCCAATTCGTTTAATTTCACAATCGACGGAACAAATTCGTCCGAAATACCTTGAATGCGATGTCGACCTACTTTGTAGCCCTTGCTCATCGTGGGAGAATTAGCCGGTTCGATCGGATGAATTTTTACATAACTGTTGACGCTCCGCAAATAAGCTCCGACGCCCATCGCTGTGCCTCCCGTGCCAACGCCTGCAACAAAGGCGTCAGGAATCAATTCCAATTGAATCAATTGTTCCACAATTTCCGGACCGGTCATTTTAGCGTGCGCTTCGCAATTTTTGCAATTAGCAAATTGACGCGGCAAAAAAATATTTTCCGGATTTTCTTTTTGAAAGTTTTCCGTCATCTGGATACTCCCCAAAAAGCCGCCTTCTTCTGGACTTACCAACCGGATATTTGCTCCGAAACTCCGTATTAGACTGATGCGTTCGGCGCTCATCCAGTTCGGCATAAATATTGTAACCTCATGCCCCATCGCTTTACCCAAAGCCGAAAACGAAATGCCTGTATTGCCGCTCGTAGCTTCCATGATGTGCATGCCGGCCTGCAGTTCGTTGGATTTATATGCCTCACTCAAAATATAATATGCAATCCGGTCTTTGATGCTGCCGGTAAGGTTATGATATTCCGCTTTTGCGTAAATAATACGTGATTGTTTCCGGTATTGGTAGTTGATTTTTAGCAGAGGAGTATTGCCGATAATGGATTTTAGTCCCCGTAACCTTTTGAGAATGCCTGCATTTTTCATCTCTCCCTGATTTATTTTTTAATGCTTAGATGAAATATCCACGCTCCAAACATTTATTTTTTTAAGTGTGTCGTAAAACATGGATATTTCATTTTATCAATCTCTTTAGGTACAAAGGTACAAAATCGGATGGAAATAACGACAATATGAAAGTAAATCGTTCTAAAAAACTAAGGCGCTGGAATGAACTGATAGCCCGATTCTGATTTTTCTATCGTACCTATTCCCGGATAGGGAATATGCATCCCTGCAATAGGGATCTCCTGATCCACTATAAATTGCAGAACAGTTAAACGAGATTGAACGGCCATTTTAGGATCATTGTCGTAAGTAACTGCTATTTCCGGATGCGGCATTTGGACAGCCATAGCATGCGCCAAATCACCCCAAATCAATAGTTGATCATTTCCCGATTCGATTAAATAGGTAGTATGTCCCGGCGTATGTCCATAAGCTGCAATTGCTTTAACGCCAGAACACAATTCTTTGCTATTATCTAATGAATCGATTGCATTGGGTTCGAACAAATACAACTTGTCCCTATAAGCATCGATCACTTTTTGAGCGCCTATAAATCCTCCACGCTGATTTTCGGGCATTTGATTGATTGCTTCTTCATTGGTCCAATAGTCATACTCCGCTTGCGCCAGATACAAAGTTGCTTTCGGAAAAGCCGCCTGATCGTCGCGAAGCAATCCGCCAATGTGATCGCCATGCATGTGAGTAATAAAGATTGCATCAATATCTTCCGGTTTTACTTGCAGAAATTGCAGATTGTCAAACAAAGCGCTGCCGTAACCCGTATCAAATAAGATATTTTTCCCATCTACTTGCCATAAAAACACGTTGACTGCCATCGGAAAAGAATGATCAGGAGCGTATTGTTCAATAATTTCAGGTCCCGCCCCAATCAAAATATCCGTACTTCCATTTCGCTGCCCTTCAGAGAGAAGATACACCTTGCTATCTCCCAATTTCATCAAAAAAACATTTTCATTCGTCTGAGCTTTACCACAGGTAGTTGCCATAATAAACATTGCAATTAAAATAAGTTGTCGTCTCATAATTTTTATTTAAATTAATTTTGCATTTGCTGAATTTTTAATCATTCGCCTTGATTGCTTTCGCTGTTTCTATTTTATTCATTATTCTTTTCTTGCAATGCAAGGAGTTCCTTCTGCGTAAACCCCGTACATTGCATGATATCATCCCATGAAATACCTAATTTTAACATATTGACCGCAACAATTTGTTTTCCTTGTTTTTCCCCTTTTATTTTACCTTTTATCTCTCCTTCCCTTAGAGCATCGTCTATTACGCTGATTTCTGTCATAATACTATCTCTAACCCTGTCGTAAGTAAATAGTTGTTCTTTCGTATAAGCTCCTATTTCCAAGTAGCTGACAGCTTCCCGCGTATCGCTGTTGTCCAACAATTCCTGAGGGGCTTCCCACGTACTTTCGTTGATTTCGGTGAGAAAACGCAACCACAATTCATGCAATCTTTTTTCCGCGCGATTTTGAGGCTTAAATTTGGGCAATTCAATAAAAATAAATTCCAATCCTTTGATCTGTTTTTCAGTATTTTTTATGTTCACTATTTTATAGTGATGATAGTATTCATTTTGCATTTCGGGCGATTTTTCAAATATCTCGTTTACAAAATTCAAGGAATAAACCGGTTGCAATGACTCGTATTTTTTGGCTCTGTCCAATTGCATCACGTATGCTTTTGAAGCATTAAGCAATACCCGACTCTTGAAACTTTCCGACCAGTACATTTGCATTTCCACTAAAAACTGCCGTCCGCCGCTATCAGTGCAACGTACATCGACAATGGAAAGACGCAACACGTCGATTTCGGGCAACAGCTCGCCTGTCTGATACTCGACGTCGACAATTGGATTGTCAAGCGGCAACATACTATTAAGCAAACTTATACAGAGATGTTTGTGTTCGCCAAAAATTCGCTTGAACGTCAAATCATTTCTTGGGTCAAGGTAACGTGCCATATTCTATTTTCTGATTTTTATTTATATGTTCAGAACACAAAAATACTGCTTTTTTTGCAAATCAAAAAAGAAAGTGAAAGATTACGGCATAAAAATAAATTGAAATGCAAAAAATGCGACATCAGCATCAAATTTTTTTCGTTCTTTATTGCGTAGTGTCATAGATTAGCCGACCATTCACGGTCATGGTTCCATTCTTGCAATGGCAATCATCGATTAGGAATAAACTACAATATCTTTTGTAAGCTTAATTTGTTCACCAGTTATCTTGATTTATTCCACGTTGTCTTCAATTCATCTCTATCAAGACTGTAGAAAATGGACTGTTCATAATTCAAAAGTTCAACATGCAATATTCTTTCATAAGTATTGCATTTAGATTCACTTTCATCAAAACTTTGATGAAACGCTCGTAGTTTGTAGGAAGTTATACTGCTATTTTCCATCATCTTCTATCCAATATATATTACCTTTTTTATCAAGATAACCCCAACTTCTGTTACTTCGTATAAGAGTATAACCAGATTTAAATATACCCGGCGATGCATAAGAAAACATATTGCGGGCGCATTGGCATCCATTTGAGGCATCAGAAGTATTGTATTTACAATCAATAACGACATGTCCTGCTTCGTTAATAAATCCCAACAAATTATATTTATCCCAAATGGGTGCAAGCCCTTCGTGGAATTCTCCTATTTCCATATACTCAGGAGGTAAAACTTCTCGTCCTTGCCTGTCCGCCAAGCCGTATAAGCTGTCTTGTCTTACCTTAAAAAAAGAATCATTATAAGTCTCAATATTAGTATATTTATAAGGCATAATTTCTTCTTTTCGTTACTACTCAGATAAGAAAATATAATAAATAATTGTGTATTATATATATACAAAAAATATGACTGATAAATTTTAATACGATATTTTTTAAAATTGCTTATTATAAGCATTT
>JGI24699J35502_11133972_pt1 | contig 22021 bp, 26 predicted proteins | sample TergutMp193P4_FD_35502 | JGI IMG/M metagenome (IMG submission 35502)
CCGGTAATCGCCGCATTGGCGGTTACTTTCGCGTTCGCTACTTGGCGTATTTTTGCCCACAAGGTTTGCAGGACGGAAGCCACCGTTGCGGAAGTCAACGCCGGCGTGGCCGTATCCGTTCCCGTTCCCGTCTCTGCCGTCAATGCGGCATTCGCCGGAGCGCGGGTTGTATCCGTGGGATGGACGTGGTCGCCTACGGCATAGCCCGTATCGCTTCCGATAGCCGCAGCGCCGTTCATGACGGGCGCGACTGTCGTCTTTGCGTTGGAGGTTGCTCCCGCGGCCGCGGCTGAAAGTTTCGTCTTTTCAGCGGCGGTATAATCATAGGTCGAAAAACCGGCAGTCGTTCCGTTGCCCAGCGGATGCTGCGCACTGCCGCCCGCTCCCACATGGGTAGCCGGAGCTTGTGCCGTATCGGTCACATTGCCCAGCCCAATATCGGCTTTTGTCAGATTGATATTCCCGATTCTGTAACTAGATTCTGCATTTCCCTTGACTCCCGTCACGGCGTCGGTGTTGTCGATCTTTTTCCAGCCTGCGCCCGTAGAAATCAACCAATCGCCCGTTTCAAAAGAGACGGAGGCAAACGCACCGGAGGCGGATGCAATATAGAAAATGCCTTCGTTGGCTTTATATCCCGTCACGGCGGTCGTGTCGTTTGTTAAAGTAATTGCGGCGGAAGTAGTCCCTAACTTGGTTTTGGCATTGGCGCTTAAGGTTGCCGATGCGCCGGAGAAGACGCCTCCGTAGATCAGTTGACCCAAAATAGCGTCGCTCAACTGGGACAATGGAATCTTGCCGCCGGAATCCAACGAAGCGTATCCGCCAGCAACTCCTTTAGCGGCTTTGTCCTCTTTCAGATTCAAGGCCGTTTGCTGCGCCGTACTTACGGGCTTATTAGCGTCCGAAGTGTTGTCGACATTTCCCAGCCCGACGTCGCCTTTGCCAAGCGTCACCGCACCCGTCTTGCCTGCGACGCTCGTCACGGTATTGACTTGCGCTCCGGCGGCGATGCCGTCTAATTTGGTTTTGTCCGATCCGCTCATGAATCCGGCATTCCCTCCGGCTGTCGCCGTTCCGTGAGCCGTTCCGGTTGCTCCCGCATGCGAAAGGGGCGCGGCATCGGTGATGCCGTATCCGGCTAAAGTGGTCGGATTCGTTCCCGCTTTTACACGGCCTTTCTCATCCGTGGTAACCGAGCGGTAGGTACCGGGCGTTCCAACGTCCGGCACAATCGGAACGGCGTTTCCGTCCGAATCGCCTACATACAACTCTTTTGCATCGGTCAAATAGGCCGGTTCGCCTTCTATTAAGCGGGCCGAAGGAAGTTTTTCCTTGACCCCTCTTTTTAACTGTATAGTGATGTTTTTCGACATAATCTGTTTTTATTCAATGAATTCAATGGTTGCCGGCAAGAAATCCGATTCCTCTCCCGACACCGCATAATCATCGCTGTAATCATTGCTGTAACTCATTAGGGATGAATCAACAAATCTCCCGATGGAGACCCATTGGCCATTCCAACCTACATAAAGATGATTGTCTTCGGGAGGAAGATCAATTTTTGATTGGATATTGCCGGCTGCCGCATTGGCATTGCCTGCCGCCTGTTCCGCAATCTTCGCTTTTGCATCCGCCTGATTGGCCGCCGCATTCGCAGCTGCCGCCGCCTGATCTGCTTTTCCTGCTTTAGTATTGGCGTTAACCGCCGAAGCGATAGCTGCGTCTGCCGCTTGCTTTGCTTGATCGGCATTAGCATCGGCATGGCTGGCCGCTTCATTCGCTGCATCAGCCGCCGTTTTCACAAATTCCAGACCTACCTTGACGCTTTCGTTTTGTTCATTTACGCCAATGGTAAACAGTCCCGTGAAGGAGGTCTCCAAAGGCAATTCGCTTATTTTTATTTTTTTAGTTGCCATAATAGATAGACATATTAATTGCAAAATCTTCTTGTTCCGTACGAACCAGTATTGCGTCCTCCGAAGCCAAAAGAAATTCTTCTTCATCTACTCGGAAAGAGGTGAACGCTAAAACCAATGAAAATTCAAACCATATCTTACCGTCGGGTTCGAAATGGGCTGCGTTGCAGCTCTTATAATAACAGGGATAGGAACATCCCCTCGAATCTATCTGCAACATCCTTTCGCCCGGACGGATTAGATCGAATAACAGGGCATCGTGATTTCTCCAAAACTCGCTTAAGGAGTTGGCCCGCATCAGGCAGTTCAATTTTACTTCCTTGGTCTGGAAGGCGACCCATTCGTCGTCATAGATTGCTCCGCTTTGGCTGTTGAAATTCATCAAAAGATTTTTTTTGACCGCCGGCGATTTCGCTATTTCCGCCTCGCTGCCCCGCAAAACGGATACTCCGTATTCCGACAAATCCCGACCGTCTAATTTATATCCCCGCTGCAATACGGCAAGGGTCGATTGCGGCGCCAGGTAGGAATAACCGGACAAAGGAAAATCGTCGGCCAAACGCAGCGAAAAGTTTCCAAGCGTTCCTATTTGAGATAAATCCGGTTGGGAAACGAGGCGTAGGCGGTATGTTTTTCTTCCCATTTCTGTAAAAGAAAAATAATGGTAAGCCCGATCGGACAACTGTTCGATGAAAGCTCCGAATCGAGCGTATTCGCCGTGGTAAGCAAACCGGACGGATATTTCGTGCGAATCCAATACGGGGTGGGACAGATCGAATTCTTCGCCGTCTTCTTCCGCCCAGTCGTTGCTTTCAACCGGTTTGAGCGGAGGGTAAGCGGCCAGCTCCTTGTATCCGTCGTCCCTTGCCGATACGCGGTACAAAGAATAGGCGTCCTGTCCGTCCAGATAGAAATTTCCTTTCATGATGCCTTTAGTATTACTCCTTTCAAATTCATCGTTTCGATGCCGTTTTTCACCGCCCGCATATCGTTCGAAATCCCTTCCAACCGCTCGCAATACCGGGTGTTGCTTTCTATTCCGGCTAAATGCTGCAATATCCGTCCGCTATTGACGACCAAGATTTTCGTATTCTCGGAAATGGAATAGGTTAAAGCGGTGAAAGCCGTAAATCTTCCATTCAATTCGTCAGCAGAATCTTGGCTCATGGAAGCAAAACCTTTTTTGGAGGCTTCCCTGGCCGAATCGCCCATGGTTATTCCCGTGATCTTTTGCAAGTTTTCTTTCTCTGCCGCCAAACCGTTCAGGATCGAATCCCACATTGTTTGCAACTGGCCGGTCTCTCTTTCCGTCAGCATGTTGTCCGACTGTGCCTTTTCTGCAAAATCTTCGTAAAACTGCCGGACTTTTTCTTCGGCCATCATTTTCAGCGAACTGGACACGGCGGATTGCATCAGGTTTTCAAAGGTATCGGCAAAATCCGCCGCCGACCGTTTGCCGGCCTTAAATCCGTCGATGATGCCGTTGACTACGCTGTCGTAGGTCGTTCCCGTGAAAGTTTCCTTCACGGTCTCTAAAAATTCCTCTTGCCGCTTGGCTAAATCGTCTCCTTCTTCTTTTGCTTTCTTCAGGGCCTCGTAATATTTTTGTCCTTCTTCCGAGAGTTTGCCCTGCGCGGCCAGTTTTTCAATATCCTCCCAAGTTTTTCCCGCCAACGAAGCCCATTCGGTCACGATCTTTCCTTTTCCCCAGCCGAACAATCCGGTCTTTTTGAAATGTTCGTTGACCTTAAATTGGGTATTCAAAAGGTTTTTCCAAAGATCGTCCTGGTCTCTGGCATTGCCGGCGGCCTGTTTTTTCAGTTCTTCTCCCTGCCGGCTGATGGAACGGAGCGTTGCTTCTCCGATCTTTTTTGCCCATTCGTAACGTTCGCGGTACAGCCGGTTGATTTCCAATTCGCCCAGATAAGCCTGCATTTGGTTATCGGCTATCTGTTTCTTCAACTCTTCCCTGTGTTTCTTATTTTCGGAGAAAATACCGGTAACCGACGAAACGAATCCCAAAGCGGCTCCGACAGCCGCTCCGGCGGGGCCAAAGGCCGCTCCGGCTTGTGCGCCCTGCATCGCGGAATTACCAACCTCCATTACTTGGGAAAGTCCGTCGGCTATCGAAGAGAAGATGCCGCCGCCGGACAACTCGCCGATGTTTCTCAGCGAATCGGCGAATAGATTGCCCATCGCGGTTGCATCCCGAAAGCCTTCGAAAAGCAGACCCAACCCTTCATCAATATTTTTGATGGCATCATTGCAGGCATCTTCGTCTTTTGGATTGAAAATCTTTTGAAGTCCGGCAGACATTTTGTCGAAGGCCATTTTTGCCTGATCGGCTTCCTTGCCCAAGTTTTTAACGCCTTTCTCTACCGCTTCCAATTTTTCGGGCGATTTTGACCATTCTTCATTTAAGGCTTTGAATTGCGCTTCGGTTTTAAGGCCGAACTTTTCTCCTTTCTCATCAAAATCAACAGCATTCCATTCTCCGCCTTTTATGAAGTCAATCATGGCCTTCGCTTGATCGGCTATCTTCTGCATTGCGACGGCGCTCTTATTCGTCATATCGCCGAAAAGCTTGTCGATAGCCGTTTTTGTTCCCGAAAATTCTTCGTTGTCCAGGACCGCCAACGCCGCCGTCCATTTCTTTTTGAGTTCCTCAATGTTCTTGTCGTATAGGCCGTCTACATTTTCATTTTGCATGCGCGTCAGCTCCTTGCCAAACTCTTCTTCGATTTTTCTGCGTTTTTGGTCGTAGGTTTGATATTTTTCGACCAGATCGTCCAGCAACTTCTTGTTTGCGTTCTTAAATTTTTCGTCTGCTTTGGTATCTAATTCCTTGAATTGTTTTTCATCTTTCTCTGATAAGGCTACCGTTTGGGGGACGAATTTCTCTCCTTTTTTCTCCCGATTGGGATGTTCGCTTTCCCAGACGGTTTTTTCATTATCCTGTATCTTCTTTAGAAAATCTTCCTTTTGCCGTTTGATTTGTTCTATTTCTTTATCATAATTCAGCTTGTTTTGGTCAAGAATTTTTTGATGCCCTTCTTTCATGGCGTCTATTCTTGCCTGTTCTACTGATAATTCCAAGTCTTTGTAAGCTCTTGCCATTTCCCGTTTTTCGCGTTCGATTTGTTCGGTATAATCGCGGGGCTTGCTTTGGCTTTTCGGTTGTGTTTTGGCTTTCGTTGTTTCGCCTCCAAGCGATTGATAGGTTTTCTTTTTCTCTTCTAAATCTTTAACGGCATCTTCATAGGCTTTTTTAGTATAGTTTTTTTCATTCTTAGCTATATCATCAACTAATTTATTTGCATCGTCAAAATTCTTTTTTGCTTTCGCCTTTGCCTTCGCGTAGTTCTCTTCGCCGCCGTTAGCGCTCTTTATCGACTGAATTTTTTTGCCTACTTCATTCATCTTCCCTTGCAGGAAGCCTAATTGTGAAATATTTTCTTGGAGTTGCCAACCAAATATGCTCCATTGCGTATTTACGTCAAAAAGTCCTTTTTCAACATTGGAAATAGCCGGCGTAACGGAGTTATTCATCAAATCGGCAATTCTCTCTGATTCCGGTACGAGTTTTTCTATTTCGTCATATTGTTCCTGATATTTTTGGTACTGTTTTTTTAATATAGCCAGTTTTTCATCTTCGGTTGCGTTCTCATATTCTGCTTGTTTGATGTCTTCATCGCGTTGAACTTTTGCTTGCTTTAATAAGGCAACATATTCTTTTATTTGGGAATTATCCCCTCCAAAAATGAAATCCTTTGTTTCGGGATAAGCCTCTTTCAATTCTTTCGACATCTCCCGCAGTTTTTCTATGCTTTTTTGTATTTGGTCGTTGGATCCGGTCATTAATAAACGGCTGTGTTCGCTGGAAGCATCCAAATATTCGGCCAGTCTGTTTAATTGATCTTCCGCTTCTTTTATTTCTTTATCATCGACCGCTTGATTAATGAGTTTAGCTATTTCCTCCGGTTTCATGTTCTTGAAATCGCCAAGGGTCATACTGGCGAATGCTTCCGGCATTTCCTTTTGGAGTTCTTTCCATGCTTTTATCTGTGTGTATACGGTTTGCGTTTCATCGTTGATTTTGTTGATTAACTGTTGTGTTTTGGATATAAGATTTTCCTTTTTTTCTCTGGCCGCTTCCATTGCTTCATTGTGCTTTCTTTGCGCCGTTTCCGCAGCCGTCTCTGCCGTAACCAGTTTATAGATGCCCAGAACCAAGGCGGCAACGGCGGCGGCAACCAGTATGTACGGATTGGCCGACATTGCAGCCGTTACCGCCTTGATTGAATTCACCAGCCTTAATTTTGCGGCGGCAAGAATATTGGTAGCCGTACCATTGGCTGTTTGAGAAGCCGTATTTATATCGGTAGTCATTGTATCGACAGCCGTTGAAGCCGATTTTAATTTGCTTTGCGCCGCCGCTCTGGCTTTGGAAGCGTTGTTCACTTCCATGGCGGCCGTCTCTCTTTCTTTCGCTAAAACAGCTAACTCATCCTCCAGTATTTCAACCCTCTTGGCATCTCCGGCCAGTTTGACCTGAAGCAGTTCGGCCTGCTTGGCGGCTATGGAACTTCGTACGGCTAACGCTTTTTTTACAGCGGACGTCCGAGCGGTATCCGCCGTCTCCAGTTCGCTCGCTGCGAGCGCATGGTTGGTTTTCAATTCGTCTAATTTGGCATTGATCTCTAAACGGATAGCGATGAGTTGTTCGGCTTTGGCTTGCGTTAATTTTCCGCTGGCAACGGCGGCTTCGATATCCGCAAATGCCGATTGTTTTTTAGCGGGTATCAGTTTGGACAGTTCGGCTATTTCGGACGCATACTGCATGCCGGTCTGAATCTTTTGAACGGCCGCAACAGTCATGACAGCGGCTTTGTATGCGCCGTATGCCACAACGATATCCATGATAACCTTGCCGATTTGCTCGTAATGCTGTACAATAGTAGTAGCCCCTGCAATAGAGGATGCGATCAGTCCCTGACTTTTTGTTCCCAAGTCGTTCATCATATCGTCTATTGCTCCTTTCAAATTGGAAAAGCTTCCGTTGATGCCTTTGCTTTGCTTATCCAGCATGCCGTGAAATTTGCCTCCTTCTTCCGTTGCCGAACGGAAGGCATCAGCGACCATATCGGCTGTTATTGCTCCGGAACTCATCTCTTCTTTGAGTTGCGCTATGGATTTTCCGGTTTTTTCGGCCATTACGGTAAGCGGATTGAACCCTGCATTGATCATTTGAAGCAAATCCTGTCCCATCAGCTTGCCGGTTGAGTGCATTTGCGAAAAGGCCAAAACCAACGAATTGAATTTATCGGAACTGCCCATGGATAGGTCGCCTATTTGTTTCAGTATGGGCATCACCTTTTCGGCTTCCACATTGAACGATAACAGGGTTTGAGCGCCTTTGGCTAAAGGCGTTAATTCCATCGGCGTTTTGGCGGCAAAATCTTTGATTTGAGAGAAAAGGGCATCGGCTTTTTGTTTGTTTCCCAACAGGGTTTCGAAGGAAATAGAAAGGCTTTCTACCTCCCCGCGGACTTTAATCATTTGATCTATAAACGACTTTGCATGTTGAAGTACCAGAAAACCGGAACCGAAGCCCACTATTTTTCTATACAGATTGTCTATGCGCGATCCTTCCGCTTCGGCTGCGTTTCCGATGTTCCGTATGATAGCGATGGATCTTTGCGCATCCGTTTGCAACTGGCTGTTGTCAAGCCCCATGCTAAACCATAATTTTCCGCCTTCGCTTTCCGCCATTTCGTTTATTCTGCTATAATGTTATGAATCAATTCACTGTTCGCCGGATCATCCCCATTGATGACTTCTCCCTCTCCGTTTTCCCTCTTTTTTCCGCTTTGATAGCTGGGTAAAACGGCGCTGTACAGAATCAGATTGGCATAACTCATTTCATAGAGTACGTAATCTATTGAAAGGTTATACGCCTTCACGATTCCTGCAATTACCGCCCAGATGCTGTCGTTGCCTTCTGTCTCGTCGCCTGAAGAAGATTGATCTCGATCAGGGAAATGGTAGTAGCGAAAAAAAAAGCTAACTCCATGCTCGAAAGCAGTCTCCCAAGCAGTTCGTTTAATTGTTTCGGGCTTGTTTCCTTCAAAATCTTATCGGCAAGAAGGGTTTTTTGCCATTTCGACCAGAAAAATATTTTCCCTCTCAGGATTTTCTTGGCTCCCAGTATCAATATGGCCAGTATCTCTCCCAAGGCCTTGCAATCTTTTGCGATATAAAGGCTCTCAGCGACTATGTTGTCGTTGTCCAGATTGACGGTTGGCAGTTTTGAAACAGCCTCCGATGCCAGTATCAAAGTAGCGATACTCGGAGGCGCCACCTTATACGTTTTGCCTCCGATAACTACCGTCTCTTCTTGCTGCAAGATCGTTTTCGCGGTTTTTCCTTCAATCGTTTCAACCGTTCCTTCCATCCTTTTTTGCCTCTGTTTTTACTTCTTCCTCGGCTTTTACAAAGCCTTTTTCGATCAATTCCTTGGCGCGTTCCTCCGTGTATTCGGCTTCTTCGCCAATGGATTGAAATCGCCCCGTATCCTTATCGACGAAGCTGTTGATCACTGTTACCTTCATAAAACTGTTGTTTTAATTTGTTACGCCGCCGGAGCGGTATAGGGTTTGATCAAGGCGCCGGTTTCCGGTTGCAACGCGTCGAAAGTGTATTTAACCTTATGTCCTTCCGCGGAAGTAAACGTTTCGGTAACGGAAACAGAGGCGCGTTCCATCAGGAATCCCTCCAGTTTCTTGTTTTCCGGAATGACGCGGATAGCGTATTCGTCTGCAATAATCCCGTCCACATCGGGTATCGGTTTAGGCATGTCGTTGGTTATGAACATTTCAAAGGAGAAAGAATATTTGTTCTTATCCCTGCGCATCGCAATACGCTCGCCTCCTTCGATAAACGCTTCCAGTTTGTCGCCTTCTTCGACGGTAAGCGCAAACGAGCCTTGTACCGGCGTCATCACCGCTTTAAACACCCCTATCACGCCGTTTATGTTCAGGGCGATTTCCAAGATCATCTTGCCCCATTTTAATATTTTATTGGCTGCCATAATTTACTTTATTTTTACGTTTTTAAAATGTTGATAATTTAAATTTTAACCGGATGGATACAAAGTGTTGCTTTATTTCCGGCTCTTCTTCCGTATAGATAGTTTGCGCCGTTCGGAACAGATAATTCGATTGACCGGTAGTCAGCGATTCCACCCATTGGCTTGCTTTCGTTTCAACCGCTTTGCAGCGTTTTATATCTCGCAGCAAAACGCCGCTTCCATTGGAATCAACGTCGGGAACATAGATATTGACGACCACCGTGCCGTTTTGCAAATAATCGCCGTCATTATAGCCGGTAACGAACTTCACCACGGCATCCTCTTTTTTAGAATCGTGCGGGCGCGTTCCGTACTTGTAGACGCCTCCGGAAATAAAAGAAGCTAACGGACTGTTTAGAACCATTCCGAAGAGGTCGTCCTCTATTTGCTGTCCTGTCTTGGCCATTTTTATTGGGATGCGAGTTTTTTCTTTAATTCCGTTACCAGCCTTACCGTCAAATCTTCTGCGCTGTCCAGCACATCGTACCCTTTGGCCGCAACGGAAGAAGCATATACCTCTCCCGCTACGAGGATCAGGCAGATGCCGGTAGGGAACTTGCCTGCAACTTCTCTGGCGAACGCTTCGCCTTTTTTCCCTCCTTCGCCTGAAAAACGGCTGATGTCCCTTATGTTTCCGTCTACCGTAATCACATACCCTACGGAGTTTCGAAGGTTGCTTGACCAGTCGATGAAGTGGGGCGTATGGGGCGGTATCAGATGCGGTTTCATGACGGGAAATGAAGGCTGCGGCAACGATTTGACATGATTGACGCATTCTTCTCCAATGGAAGAAAGACGGCGCAGGATGACCTCCTCTTTCCGTTTCAGCTGCCGCTCCAAATGATTTCGAAGCGTTTGCATCGGCGTTTTTTGTTTGATCGGCATAATCACACAATTATTTTAACCATTCCTGCCGCCTCCAGCTTTTCAACCGACAGTACGGAAAATTCGCCCAGATATTCTCCTAACCGCGTTATTTTGATCCGTCCGTAGGAAAAGGGACGCTCTTCGATCAAAATTTCATACGAGGCGTCCGCATACGCATTTCCGTTCTGTATTTTAAGATTGTTCGCTTGGATGGCCGTTACCCTGCCATCCATAACTTTCGTCCACTTTTCGGACAGCTTGATTGGATTTCCATTCTTGTCAAGTCCTCCGCCTGTTTTTCTTGCGGCCCGTATGCTTCCGTTGACTACAATCATCTTACAGCCGGCTTCCTTTGTAACCGAATATCGTCTTTGTTTCCGGAATAAAGGCTTCATCCTCCAATTCCTCGTAAACGGCATTCGCGGCTTTCCGCAACTTCTCGCGGTCGGAATACAGCAGATCGAACTGAATATCCGACTGCCGGATATTGGGCGCAAAGGAAATCCACATCATTACATCGGCCTTGGCCAGACGGTACGGTTTGGATTTCAACACCGTTTCGTCCACTGGGTCTTCAAGCCTTAGATTCCGGTGCATGGCTATGGAGGCGAAAGCCGGTTTGGGAACCGGATAACCGCTGATGCTTTTCAATGTTTCGAGGAGAGTGGCCATGATATCCTGATTTTTTAGAGATTATGCTCTTCCAGAGCCTTTTGCAGCCGTGCAATAGTTTCCTCGTCTAACTGATTGATTTTCTCTATCAGTTTTTCGGCTGAAATATTTGCCGGCGCCTTTACATCGCAGTTTTTCAAAGCGGCAAAAATCGACTCTCTGTCATATTCATTGTCAAAGAGGCTGATTTTGGCAAAGCCATTGCCGTTGTTTTTAACTTCTTTGCAAAGCCCGCGATTGATAAGGTCTGCAATGCGGTTGCCGTCTTGAAATTCAACCGCATCTCCAACTTGATATTTTTTAGCAAAGTCGTCCCTATCTGCAAATCCGCGCAATACCACTAACTTCTTCATGCCTGTATAACTTTAGTATCCAATTGATAAATATGGTCTACATCGCAAATCACCGGTACAGCCCGCGCCTGCGAAGTAGTATACTCGGAAAACGACGGCCTGTTGACGCTGAACATAGACACCAGAATATACTCGTCTGCCCGTTGATACGATACGCCGGCAGCCGGTTGTATCATTTCTGCCAATTGAGCCCACGATAGCACGCCGACCTGTGTGCCTGTCGAAAAAACAACCATTCCCGGCTGCCACGGCTTTTCCGACTTGCGGGCGCCGTCCTTTTCGGTTATAATCGTGCGGTCTATAATGTGAATGGTGCAGCCGTAACGCTGGTCTCTTTTCAGCGCGGCATTCAGTTGCTCAAGCGTTGGAGAAGGAACGTTTTGCGCTGCGCCAAGATAGTTGATTGACCACGCAAAGAAATTTTTCACATTGTCTGTGGCTGTCATGCGCTCAAACGCAACATCATCCATCCACACGTCGGTAAGGGTATTGCCGTCCTGGTCCTTCGCTTTTTTGATCACCCTGCGCAGGTCGTCGAGCGGTTTTGCTGTTGTCGGATTTTCGTCCCACAAAACAGAAACTCCGAACTTGTTGGCTGTAAGGTATCCGTAATCAAGGCGTATGTTTGCGCCGGCATTATCGAGGTCGCTAACCTCGGCAACTCCGGCTGAAAAGCCTTGCAAAAACACCCTCTCCATTAACTCGTACACCCCTGTTATTACACGGGGAGTGTCCGTGAACAATTTTGCTACAATGTCCGATTCCTGAACGAACGCCAGTTGGGACAGAGTGAGCAATTCGGTCACTTGCGCCTCGTTCAGCCATAATTCCATGCCGGATTTGGCAATTTCGCCGGATGCCTTACGTATCGCATCCCTCCGTTTCAGCGGAAGGCTTGAGTCCATCGACACAAAGTCTGCTGAAACGCGCGTGTTTAACGTACTCAATGTCTCCCACTTGCCTGACGAAGAAAACTCCTTACGGAGCATCTGTTTGTGAAGGTAGGCCAGTTCGTTGTTCTGTTTGCCGTTCAGCATCTCGACAATACGAATCACATTTCCTTTTAAGTACTTGTTTATGTACTCTATAAAAAATTGTTCAGTCATTGTTTAATCCTCCCTGAAATCAATTAACGGCAGGGCGGTTTTCACTGCTGCCAGAATGGAGTTCATCGGATACGGAGCCGCCTTACAGTTCACCGTACCCCTTACTAAAATACCTGCCATGGGCAACGTCTTCAACACGGTATTGATTTCGATACCCGCATAAGTGTGATCAGAGGGAAGTTCCGCATAAGCCGTTCCGTCCGCATCAACAGGCATGGGTTTGTATTCTCCGGTGGCCGTCTCTTTTATGATCACATGCCCCGCTTTGATGACGTCGGGGGTAAAGCCCGCAACGTCCAATGTTCTGCCCCCGCGTATCGACTGAAATACATCGACGATAACAATATTGTCTTCGCCCGATACTACGGCTTTGGCGTCGTTTACTAAATTTGCTGCTGCCATTTTCTACATTTTAAATTGGTAATTTACTCAGGACGGCGTCCAATTCTTCTTTTGTCGCCTCCTTGTTGTTCGGTTTGGTCGAACTCCCGCCAATGGGCGGTTTCAGTATAGACCCTTTTGAAGCCAAATCGGCGGCTACTTCCTCTACCTCCGTTGTTGTTTCCGTGATGAACATTCCAAAATCCTCATCCGACATATCCGTCAAAGGTATGCGGCTGTACGGTTTGCGTAGGTTTTCGGGCAGTTTTTCGATCGCTGCTTCCAGTTTCTGTTTTCTCGATACGGAAAGTCGATCCTTTTCAAGCCCCGTTATTTTGTCCATCAAAGCTTTTGCCCATGCCGGTACTTCATCCGGATTTCCGCTTCCTTTCGTGTCTTTGTCGGGTTCGGTTTGTATTTCCTGCCCGCCCCCAGTTGCAGGTTTGCCCTCTTTAACAGAGTACTTTTTTTCGTAGTTAGCGACAGCCGTTTGCGTTGCTTCGGTTGCTCTGCGGTCGGCTTCGCTGTCTATGATTTGTTGAAAGGCAACCCCGTCCACAGCCGGTTGTACCTGTTCGTCGCTGGTTGCAGTCTTGGCCAGTTTTTCGGCTATCCTGCTTAATATGCTTTCGCTAACCCCTTGAAATTTAGCTTTTAGCGCATCTAATATTTTTTGCTTCATACTTAACTTGTTTATTTCAATTGTAATATTTAAAACAAAGCGAGCCATCCACTGTCAGATAACAGTCGATGGCTCGCGTTATATTGTCATAACTCTGGCGCTATGGTTGGTCTCGAAGGACTCGAACTCCGTTAAACGGAGACAGCAAAAGAACGCTTGCATTTCCGGCAATAGAGTAGGATTGTACCGGTGGTATCCTCTGATACTTCAGCAAGTATTTTTCTGCATGCCGGACACGGTATATGCCGGTACGGATGCAAAGTTACTACATTTTCTTTTTTAAAAATAATTTTTTTCAAGAAAATTTTTAGCAAAGATAATCATTTTTTTCGTAAACACTAATGATTTAAGTACTCTAAATTCGTATCATTAGATGAAACAGTTAGATAACATAATAATAATAACGAAGGAGGTTTTTACAAGAAAAACAAAAATAAACGTTATATTTGCAATTCAATAGTAATAATTGGTTTGTTATGGAAATTGAAGGAATAAAATATACGAAAGATGCCGCCGGTCGAAACCGTTACGTACGCATTGATTTGGAAAAATACGGTGAAAATCAATTGCTGGAGGATTTTTTAGACGGATTGGAAGCGTTGGCGTGTAAAGGAGAAGAAACGATTAGTCTTGACGAATTTAACCGATATATTGAAGAAAGGTTAAAAACAAATGTATAAGGTAATTATCAATAAAAAGGTAATTAAGTCATTAGACAAAATACCGGTTGTTTATATTTCAAAAATTAAAGAGGCAATCAACAATTTGGTAAATAATCCGCGCCCGTTCGGATGTATAAAACTGTCAGGGTTTGAAAACCTATACCGCATCCGCGTGGGCATTTATCGGATCATCTACATCATTGAAGACAGTATACTTACGATTGAAGTAATCAAGATCGACCACCGAAGGAGCGCGTATAAATGAAACGGGATACAAAATACAAGGAAAAGGGATAAGATTATTTCTTTGATGTGTAAAAAATATTACTTATATTTGCAATATAAAATCTAAGTGCGCATGATTCAAAATAAGCGCATGAAGTGAGCCTCAAAAACTCATAGGTATGTGTTACGCTTCGGGCGGCTCGTACCTCCTGTTAAGCCGGAGCAATCCGGCTTTCCTATTTATCAAAATTCAAATATTTTATTTTTATTATCAGAAAAATAGAAATAGCCATGTATGTCATATACTTTACCTAACTTCAATAATTTTGTATGGATGTCTTTCAGGTTATTTTCAAATTCAAACACAACTTTTTTGGCACCTTGCTCACGAATTGCTTTTTTAGCATATTTTTCAATATTTCCACTTCCTGATGTTTTCTTTAATTCGGCTGTAATTCCGTTTATGGTAATATCAGAAGAACTAAACCCCGAACGTTCTTTCAGCATTTCTATCTTATATCCGTTTTGGGCAAAAATCATACTCATTGCATATTCTTTGTCGAATTTTTCTTTTTCGTTCTTACTGATTTTTGAATGTTCAATTCGTTGCTTGTCAATGACTAAATATCCCCCGTTATCACGATTGAAATAATCACGCTGCCATTCACTCCCATACAAGTTGTATTGTGTTCTCGCTTCTCTGATATATTCGCTTCTATTTGTCAAGTTTAAATCTTTTGCAGAAATTTCTACAAAGTTAGCATTATCTTTGATGAAATACGGCAGCGTACCGCGTTGTTCGGCGGCTTCGATCCGGTCTTTGTTATCTGCTATCCATTTCTTGAAATTTTCCGGCAGGTATTTGACGCTGTTTTCACTTTCGACGCTCGGCTCTTCTCCGTTCATGATCCGTTCTTCGTCTTTCTCCATCTCTTTTTCTGTTTTCAAGATGGAAACGGCATGGCAGCGACATTGCGGATGCCAACCAGTGAACTGAAACGTTTTGGGATACTTTCCGGCCAAATCGTCGCAAATATCGGCAAACGGCAAACCGTTCAACGTATGGTTGCCGGAGAGGCATATCTCGATTCCTACCACAAAGTCCAGTTGTTTCCAGCGTTCATAATCAGCGGTATGGTAAGCGATATTTGTTTCCGTGACCGTTAAGCGCAGGGCATTTTTGTACGAGGAGCGGTAGACGCCTGCTCCCGGATGATAGTCTTTGGCCGCTTTCGATAATTGCAACTGCCCGTGTTCGTCTCGGACGCGCCTAAAAAGTTTATTCGGCTCCTTGAGGTATTGTTTCAAATCGCGAGCCGTTTCAGCGGCAGAAAGTCCGTTGCGGATTCCCAAATCCAATCCCATTTCAATTTCAGCCTTAAATTGCTTGGTATAGTTCCAAACACGGTCGGAAAGGTTCAATCCGGCTGTTTTTCGGGCTATAAAAGCCTCGCGGGCTTGATCGTTGTTGCTGTAATATTTCCGCTCCTGTTCCTTGGTTAGTTTGTATTTGTTGCCGCCGAATACCCGATCGCAAAGCGCGTTGTTTTTATTGTTGGCTAACGTCCATTCGGAACGCACGCCGTTCACTACGGTAATTTCCAACTGACCGCAAAGTTCTTTCAGAACTTTGTTTATCCGCTCCTTTGTTTTTGGGTAATCGGCAAAAGAAAACGGTTTATCGGGATTGAAATCATACAAGGACACGCCGATAGCGGCTGCTTCTTTTACCGCCGCATTGAATATCCTGTCGATCTGTTTTTGCGATAAACCCAGATTGATCAAATGCTGCTTGTCCCATTGATTCATCGTTACATAGTCGGTTCAAACACATCCGTTTTGCTTTCCTCTTGAATCTGCCGGAGCGTTTCATCCGGATCGTCCGACCAGCCCAAGGCGGCAATTCCTTCCCGCTGCGAGAGGATCGGTTTTCCTCCAGTCGCATTCATAATATTGGAAATGGTATCTTTATCGTCCGTGATCGTGAACGGAACGATCTGATTTTCGACCTGCAAACTGTCGATAGATTCGTTCATTCCAGGCATCATCACTTTCAGGAAGGCTTTGATCACGTTGATTTCCCTGTCGAACATTTCAAGCAGCCGTCCGCTCTCCTGCGTTACTTTCAACATAGCGTCTATCAACAGCATTTTGCGGGATTCTCCCGACATGGGGGTTGTTTTCATATTATCGTAGCTGATGTCCGGCAATTGGAGTTGCGTAAAGAACGATTGTTTCAGTTCGTTGGTAAAGAATTTCAGATTTTCGATAGCCTGATCCCATGTGATATACTTCAATTCAGAACCTTGGGGATACTGTGCGACAGCCTTGAATTCTTTGTTTTCGTCTTTTTCCTGATTAAATAACATATTTTCATCAGAAAATGCTACAAGAACAGGCTTGCTGTTCTTTCTTAAATAGTTTCCGTTCCGGCTGAAAGCCCATTCCCGTTCGTACACGAGGTTGGACAAATTTTCCCATATCGGAGAAGGACGGAAACAATACACTGCCGGTATTTTACCCAGCGAAAAAGCCTGTTCTTCTTTTTCCCAATTATCTCCGGCTTTCTTATATTGGATATGTTTTTCTGCCGTATAAACGTCTAAATATTCCGCGTCTTTGTCCTCTTCTTTGCGTTTGTAATAGAAGGAAAGGGCGATTAAATCGTCTGTATCGGCATCGAAAAGCGGGTAGATGCCGTCGCCTTTCATCTGCGAATAATGGCGGCAACGGAGCTTTAGCCGGCTTGGGAAGCCGTACAAAGAATTGGGTTGTTCGACGGCAAACCACATGGTGGCCGCTTCGCATCCGGCGAAGAGCATCCGGCTTCGGTCTATGTTGACCGTATCAATCCGGTTTTGCTTCAAAATGGATTCGATGGCCGATGCCGCTTGTTGTTCTTTGCCGTCTTTCGGCTTATAAATCCGCTTAACCGGAATGCCGAAGGCCAAACCGATCATCCGTTCAACCGCCAATCTTTGAAGTCCTTCGATCACGCGAGTCACTTTCTCTACATTTCCATCTTCATTCACTATATCCATATAAGCGGTATCGGTCATCACGGGATGTTTTGTCGGGTTGTATTCCTTTTCCAAATCCTCCCAAGCTGGTATTTCAATGGTTTTTTTACGCAATTCGTTTACCGCATCTTCCGGATTCATTGCCAATATTTCTTCTAATGTTTTTGCCATATTATATTATGATTGTTTTTAATGCGCTATTTTGGCTAATCGAGATAAGTCAATCGGCCTTCTGTTTTTTCCAAGTACTTCAGTAAGAATTACGTACCGGATTGCGTCTATTGCATGATTAAATGCGTCGATCGGCTTGTTTAACCACTTTCCGTCTTTATCCTGCTGGTAGGTATAGTTTTTCAGTTCTTTGATTATGTTGTAGCTGTTCTTTGTTACGCAGATTTTATATTCAAGCATTTTGTTAATTCCTGCCTCTATGCTTCCTTGGTATTTCTCTACCGGACGGATATTTATTCCGGCATTGTAAATTTCCTTAATCAGGCGCGGGTCGGCGCTTTCGGATATGATCCGTTTATCGGGGCATTTTTGCTTGATTAACTGTATGATGTCTTTTCCCATCATTTCGGTACGGTAACACAGCTCATTTACATAGATTGCATCGTTTGTTATCACAACTTCAACGATGGCTGTGGGGTCTGCCGTAAAACCAAAGTCCATGCCGATAAACACATGCTTTGCCGGCGGCATTTCTTCTATTGTCTCAATATTCCTGAAAACAAGCCCCTCTATCTGTGCCTGTTGTCCAAGACCGTATATTTTCCAAAGACTTTCGTTTTTATGTTTCAGGCTTTCAATCTCATCAATAATGTTTTGTTCTAAAAACGGATTATCCTTATAAGTGGAAATAAAATGAAAAGTTCGTTTATCTTTTCACGCCGCAAATCCAATGCTCGTCTGCAAACGAAGGATTATAGTCTATAATTGTAAATCGTGTTGTCCTCATTTTCAACTGCTGCCACTCCAGAAACGTTAATTCGTTGGCTTCATTTACGAATAATACATCCCGTTTCCGTCCGCGCAGTTTTTGCTCGCTGTCCGTACTGAAAAATTCCACCCATGAGCCGTTTGAAAAATGATAGATTAACTCGGTTTTATTAAATTGTTTTTCATCGAATAAAAGCATATTCATTAGAATTTCCTTGAAATCAATAAATACGGAACCTTTTAAGGACGGCAAGGTAGCGCGGACAATTGAAAGGCGGGTGTTCGGATGTTGCAGGCAATAGACGATAAGCCATATTAGTGTGTTGTATGTTTTGCTGCTGCGGCTTGAACCCTGTAATGAAACGGTCGTATAACCAGCTTTCACCGCTTGGTCTATTTCACTGTATATTTTCGTTGTCTGTATCTTCTGCATTTTTCATTACTTTTTCCCTGCTGTCGATGATTTCAACTTGAATACAGGTATTGAAGTCTTTTCCGTTGGAAGTAACATCCATTTTTTGCTGTTCGATATAACCGCGTTTCTTACCCCTTGTTTTCAGATAAAACAGGATAGACGCTACATCGCCATTTTTTATATTTATGTGTAATCGGCTTTCGGCAAAATCAAGAGCAATGTTTTCTATGTCTTCGACGATGTTTTTGTAGCATTCATCTTCCTTCATCCATTTGTAATGTGTTGTCCGGTCTATTCCTGCATTTTCACAGGCCGGAGTTACCACGCCGAGCGTTTGCTTTAATGCGTTCAGCATGGCCTTTTTTTTGGCGTTGGTTTTTGTTGGATATTTCATTAGCTTTTGATTAATTAAACAAGAAAAAAATACGGATGCCGGAAAGACAAATCAACATAAAAACCCGACACCCGTATTTTCATAAATCACTGTCTCATCTTCCGCGTCCGAAAGAGCCTACTCTGTCTCTTAACCAAGATTGTACCTGTGGGTTTAGACTTCTATGTCCGCCTGATCCGCTCATTTTTTTGATTTCACTTTAAATTGTTTCACATATTTCGGCTCCGGCAAAGATGCTGTCATTTCAATATCTGTGCCGTACTTCTTTGCTAATTGATAACCATCTACGTATGTTTTTTCTTCGACATCCACGCCTTCCAGCGTATCGAGCCACTTTTCCTTGTCGTGCTTATTGCCGAAGACGACTACGGCATAATATTGCGTATCGGTCATATCGGCAAACTGTTTTCTTTGTTTGCATTTCAGCTTTATTTTTGCTTCCAACTCTAAAGCTTTTTCAATATCTTTCAGCTCTAAATCTTCCATTTCGCTGTAATCTAAAGCTTTTGGTTCAAAGCTATCAAATAATTTGCTCATATAAATATTTTTTTACAAGTTTGTATCTTATTATTTCTGCGTCGATAAGCGGAAAGTAAGATTTGATTGTTTCGTAATCTTCCGGGTAAAATTTCTTTACGCCCATCGTGTAATCATATTTTAGGCCATCCCAGGACCGTCCCCATATCTCGTAATCTTTCGTTAACGGTATGTTATGCGCTTTTATATAATCAAAACATCCTTTGTCTGTTAAATATTTAGTTAGGTAAATAATTTTTTTCGCTTCATCAACATCCGGTATTTTCCTAAGCAAAAGCCGCCGGTTCAGACTGTCGGCCATTTTCATGCAATTGCAATCATATTCAAATCCCGATATATCCATACATTTCAGATAGGCATTCGTTAATTCTCTAAAGGATGTATGGCCGTTCGCATTCTTGGCTATCGTCTTTGCCCGATCGTAAGGTTGCCAATCCAAGTGATCTATATAGTCATAAAGCATTGGATGCGGAAGCCTGACAATCCGCTGTTCAAAATGGTCTTCATACATTTTTATATTGTCTTCGATGAATTTTAAACCGGGTACAACATAAAAATAGATCGGTATGACTTTCAGGCCTGCTTTTAACAGCATATCAAGTCCTACCACGCTGTCTTTGCCCGTAGAAAAGCCCAGCGTTGCCTCCAGTATTCCTTTGCTGTATGCGTATTCTGCCACATTCATATCTCAATATCTTTATTGCAATACGGACAAGTAATTATTTTTCTTGCCTTATTTTTCTTCTTTGTCTTTGATTCCATAACTTCGCTTTCGCTTGTTTCTTCATTTTTGTTGCTTGAAAAAGAATTGAATTCAAGCCCGAAATTTACTAAAGAATCCATATTCCAATCATCGGCCAGAATAGCCTCGTTCCAAGCGCCGTTGTTCACATTGTCGCGTATCATTATTTCGCGCATTTTTTCTTCTGGCAAATCCATTACGTGAACCGGGACTTTTTCCAATCCGAGTTTTTTAGCGGCTTTATACCGGCTGTTGCCGGCGTAAATAGTATAATTGGAATCGCAGATAATAGGCCTTGCCTCGAAATATTCGGGGTTGTTTTTTATGCTTTCGCACAATTTTTCAATTTGCCCGAAAGATATTTTGCGGGGGTTGTCTTTGTGCGGTTGCAATTTATTTATTTCTAAGTATTTCATTACTCGTTTTTAAGAAGCAAAGATACAAATTATTTTCAATAATACCTATTTAAAAAGTTCAAATTCGAATAATAACAACCGTCGCTATACTCTGTGAAATTGCCGAATAACTTTATTTTTCTTCCGCTCATCAGCGCAAACTTGGAAAAACCCATGTTTTTTATCATTATATCATCAAACGTGCGGGAATTGTACCCGTATTTATTTATTGCTTTCATTGCAATATCCTTGAAAAACGTTTCACTGTCTGTCATATCGTTTTTAGTTTCGACGTTCAAAACGCCATTGTGGGCAAAGCTAATATTTCCATTTTTAAATGGGTGGCAATTGGCGCGCTTTACGCTGCCGGTTGTTGCATATCTGAAATGTATAATACACGGTTCGTTTTTATCTGCCTTGCGTATTTCTTTCATAAACAAATCAAAAAAAAGAGTTTTATAAATTCTTTCGGCGGTGCAAAACCCGAAGCCGTGCGGGTTATGCAATGCCGCTTGATTTAATATTTTCTCGTTGGGCAATTTAATGCCGCTTGGTTTTACGATTATTACGCACATATTATTATAAGGTATTATGCGTACCGCCCTCATGCGAGAGCGGCGGCGCGGTTGATAAAATATTGTTTCTCTTTTTTTGTCATGATGCCGGCGGGTATATCGTTTATTTCATTTACATAATCTGTAAGAATGTGTTTTTCAGACCATTTTATTAAATAGGTAAGAAATAACAGCCACGACCGTATTTTAACAAAATTCGTCGTACCTTGATGCTGCCTGAATTCAACGGTGTTATGCCGTCTGTATGAAATAGGGTTGACTTTATAATACCTGTCGTTGCCGAAATAATTTTGTATCTCTTCATGGTCTGTACATTCTTTCAGCTTTTCAATGGTCTTGCCTTCAAACCCTTTGCAATAGGAGTTGAAGGCACGCCTCGAAGGCGCAACCATCTTATTAATGGCCTGTTCGAGGTACATATAATTGACGAACACGTTTTTATAGGTATTGAAGCTGATATTTTGCAGGCCGAAATGTGCATGCAAACCTGTTGAACGGTTTACCCTTGCACCGGCATCGTTTAAGGCTTTGCATACTTTTTCTAAATTGTCGATGCCTGCACTATTGCACAATACCGGCGAAACAACTTCAATGGGGTCGCTGCCTGTTATTGAACTGTCTGAAACGATCTTAAAATAAGATTTTGTTTCATGGTTATACGATTCTTCCGTCATTTCAACGCCGCTTTCTTTGCAAAGTTCTGTAAAACGCGCTTTGTCTGCACCGTAACATTCTATTTCAACGCCTATTGTATAAAGAACGTCGTTTTCTGCTTCGTACAGTTCGAAAAGAGTCGTTACATCTTCTTCTGTAAGCCCTATTTGAATCAGAGCGTCTTTCTTTTCTTCTTTTTTCAAGTTGCTTTTCAGAACTTTGTTGATTTGTCTTGTTGTCATTGTTGTATGCACTTAATTCGTGTCGTGCGCAACTGTTAAATGATTGTTTACTATGCGTTTGCTTTCATATTATCTCTTATGGTTTTGAGCCTGTACCAAAAATCATAAGTGT
>JGI24699J35502_11133971_pt1 | contig 21992 bp, 19 predicted proteins | sample TergutMp193P4_FD_35502 | JGI IMG/M metagenome (IMG submission 35502)
GAGACCGGATCGTACTCCTGTGGGGGCCTCAGGCGCGGCGGGCGGGGCCGGGCGGGGTCCGGGCTGGGGCAGGTATCCAGCCATGACCTGGTCCATCAAAGCCAAACCCTCGAAGGCGTCCTTGGCGTAACGGACCTGCCCGGTGTACACCGCTGTGAGGTCGTTTTCCACGTACGCCCTTGTCAGGGCCGCGCCGCCGAGGAGAACAGGATACTTCGTCCCCAACCCCTGTTGGTTGAGTTCCTCCAGGTTCTCCTTCATGACCTGTGTGGACTTCACCAGCAGCCCCGACATCCCGATGGCGTCGGCGTCAAAGCTCTCCGCCGCCGAAATGATGTCGGCGATGGGCTGCTTGATCCCCAGATTGACCACACGGTACCCATTGTTCGTCAAAATGATGTCCACGAGATTTTTGCCGATGTCATGGACATCGCCGCGTACCGTGGCCAGCACCAGGGTACCTTTGGCTGAGTCCGACACCTTGTCGAGATGGGGTTCCAGGAGGGTCACAGCTTTCTTCATGACCTCGGCGGACTTCAGTACGAAGGGAAGCTGCATCGTGCCGGCGCCGAACCTCTCCCCCACCTCCTTCATCGCGGAGAGCAAATCCTCGTTGATGATGTCGAGCGCGGGTTTGGTTTCCACAGCTTGCTCGAGGTCCTCCGCCAGACCCGAAACCGCCCCATGCAGGATATGGCGGCGCAGCTTTTCCTCGACGGGCAGGTCCTTCGCGATGGAACCGGTCTTCGCTTGTTCGGTTTCGAACAGGGTGAGATAGTGTTCGAGCGGATTCTCACCGCGGTCCCAGATCAGGTCCATGGCCGCGTCGATCCGATTTTGCGAGATCTCGGACAGGGGCAGAATCCTGGCCGTGGGCACGATGGCGCAATCCAGGCCGGCCTGGCGGCACTGATCCAGGTAGACCGAGTTCAACACCGCCCTGGCCGAGGGCTTCAAACCGAACGAAACATTGGAGACCCCAGCCAGAATGTGGACCCGCGGGAACTCCTCGCGTATCCGCGAAATCGCCTCGATCGTGTTCGCCGCGTCGCAGCGGTTCTCCTCCTGCCCGGTCGAGATCGGGAAGGTGAGCGGGTCAATGATGATGTCTGCTTCATCCATCCCGTACTCCCTTGTCAAGATAGTGACAAACCGCCTGGTCACCTCCAGTTTTCTGTCAACAGTACGAGCCTGGCCCTCTTCATCGATGCACAGAGCCACCACTGCTGCCCCGTGCTCCCTGGCGTACCCCATCACAGTGTCAAACTTGGACCCCGGCCCCGCCCCCGCTTCGAAATTCACCGAGTTCACAATGGACCTGCCCGGAATAAGCTCCAACCCCGTACGGATCACCTCGGCATTGGAGGAATCCACCTGGATGGGAACATCCACCTCCCGCGATATCCTCCCCGCCAGTTCGGCCATGTCCGCACATCCGTCACGACCGACATAGTCCACACACAAATCGATGACATGAGCACCTTCACCAACCTGATTCCTCGCGATCTGTACACATTCCTCCCAGTCCCCGGTGAGCATCGCGTCCCGGAATGCCCTCGAACCCGAAGCGTTCGTCCTCTCCCCTATCGACAGGTACGAAATGTCCTGGCTCAAACTCGTTGCCGAGTACAAGGACGCAACCGCATCAGGTGTATTCGTCATTTGGTGGGCTGCCTGGGCGGGACCCACCCCACCTATGCTCGGGTCACCGTGATGCCCTGACAATTTCTTCGCCAAAGCTCGTATATGCGCTGGGGTCGTACCGCAGCAACCGCCAACTAACGCTAATCCATAATTGTGAACGAAAGTGGAGACGGCATTGGCGAAATCATTCGGTGACAAGGGGTAGTACGCTCCATTGTCGGTCAACACGGGCAAACCAGCATTGGGCATGCACGTGATGGGCACCGGGCTGATGTCGGTCAGCTGCCTGAGGTGGGATCTCATGCCGTCGGGACCGGTGGCGCAATTCAGACCCAGGGCGTCGATGCCGACGCCGACGAGGGTGGCGACGATGGCGGAGATGTCGGAGCCGACGAGAAGGGTGCCGGATGCCTCCAGGGTGACGGAAACGATGATCGGACAATCCGCATCCATTTCGCGGATGGCGATTTTGGCACCCGCGACGCAGGCTCGTACGTTCAGCAGATCTTGGACGGTCTCGATGATGACGGCGTCGGCTCCCCCGTGAAGCATGGCACGGGTCTGGCGGGCGGAAGCGTCCCGGATCTCGGCGTACACGGCCTGGCCCAAACTGGCAAGCTTCGTGCCTGGACCGATCGAGCCGAGGACCCAGCGGGGACGTTCCGGCGTGGACATCTCATCGGCCACTTGCCGGGCGATCCGGGCCCCGGCCTCGCTGAGTTCCTCGAGACGATCCGCCAAACCATATTCGCCCAGTGCCGTCAGATTGGCGCCGAAGGTGTTGGTCTCGACAAGGTCCGACCCCGCGTCGAAATAGGCCCGGTGGATTGTCGAGACGATATCCGGGCGCGTGAGATTGAGCATCTCGTTGCACCCCTCGTACCCCTGGAAATCCTCGTTTGTGAGGTTGTGACCTTGCAGCATGGAGCCCATGGCGCCGTCGGCGATGAGGACCCGAGTGCCGAAAACTGAGCGAAGAGGGATACGGTGGGACATGATTCAAGGATAGGACATGGGTTGAACCGCGCACAGGACATCCATCCTGTGTCACGATGACCCGAAGGAGGACGAGATGGAGATTTCGATACGCCGGATTGTGGACCTGGACACGGACATCCAGATTGTGGGGCGCCTGGCGTCCCAGATCTGGACCGAGTATTACACGCCCATCATCGGATCCGCTCAAGTGGCGTACATGCTTGAAACTGTGCACTCGGCCGGTGCCATCGCCGACCAGATCAGGGCTGAGGGTTACCGTTACTGGGTGGCGGAGGATGCGGGCGCCCCCGTTGGTTATTGCGGCGCCGTGGCAGAGCCCGATCGTTTGTTCCTCAGCAAGCTGTATGTCATGGACTCCTATCGCAAGCACGGCATCGCGCGCCAATTCCTGGAGATTCTGAGGCGCTGGTGCACGGACGCCGGGCTTTCCCGCATCCAATTGACCGTCGCCAAACAAAACACTGATTCCATTCAGGCGTACGAAAAACTGGGTTTCACCATTGTGGATTCCATCAACACAGACATTGGCAGCGGGTTTTTCATGGATGACTATGTGATGGAGGTGGCCATCCCCCAGATCGCGCAACTCGTTCTGTGGCGTCACGGCGTGACTGACTGGAACGCCCAGCATCGCTTCCAGGGGTGCAACGCCGACGTGGACCTCAATGAGGAGGGTCTGGCACAGTCACTGGCCGCCGCCCCGGGTGTGGCTCGGTACAACCCTGACATCCTCGTCTGCTCGCCCATGGCACGGGCCCGCCAAACTGCCGGTGCTGTGGAAGCGATCCTGGGCAAACAATCGATCATCGACCAGCGTCTCAAGGAGATCGACGTCGGCGCCTGGTCGGGGCTGACCGCCGAGTACATCATGGCCCACGACCCCGGATACGCCGCGACTCGCCTGGCTGAGACTGACTGCCGACAAGGTGGGACGGGAGAGACATCCATGGAATTGGGAGTACGGGTGGCGGCTTCGCTGCGAGACTGGACCCATGCTGGAGAAACAACTCTTGTGACATGCCATGGTTGGGCTTTGCAGATGGGGGTGTCCAACCTGATGGGTTGGGACTACGCCGGATCCAGGGGTCTCAAGGTGATGGGCAACTGTGCCGTCTCTGTCCTCACCCGCACCGCCGCACGGTGGCGGATCGATGTGTGGAACGCCCGGTTTAGCCCTATTCCTCGATGACGATGTTGCCTTCGCGGTCCACGACGACGCCACGATCGGAAACGTCGGGTCTGCGAGGTTTGTAGTCATTGTGGAATAGCGGCGATGAGATGATCATGTCCGCCGTGGCCGTGTTGCACGCCGTTGGCGCGTTCCACAAAGTCGCAAGCCGCAACAGTGCTTTCACATCCGGGTCATGGGGTTGCGGGGATTCCGGGTCCCAGAAGAAGAACAGGACGTCCAACTGCCCTGTGGCGATCATCGCACCGATCTGCTGGTCACCGCCCTTCGGACCCGACAAAAGCCTGACCACTTTCAAGCCGATTTCATGCTCAATCAGGGTACCGGTCGTGCCGGTGGCCCATAATTCATGCTGTGACAAGGTCCCACGATTGAAGGCACACCACTCCATGAGTTCGCCTTTTTTGTCGTCATGGGCCACAAGACCGATTCTCATGTCGTCTCCTAACGCCTGTGCCTATTCTTTCATGCCCATCGGCCAATGAGCTATATCTTGGCACAAGACCGGTCCATTGGAGCCCACACGTGGGAGAATGAACCTGTGACTGCGACGATAGACCTCGACATCGGTGGGATGAGTTGTGCGTCGTGCGTCGCCCGTATCGAAAAGAAACTGGGCAAACTTCCCGGGGTGTCCGCCTCGGTCAACCTCGCAACAGAACGGGCAGCGGTCACCATGCCCGATGAGATGAGCGTCGACGAGATCCTCACCACCATCGAAGCTGCCGGATATTCCGCCAGTCTGCACGCCCCCGAGCCACCCCCCGAGTCTCCCGGCGAACCAACCGACGAGTCGTCGGACCTGCTCCATCGTCTTCTGATCTGTACGGCGCTGAGCGTGCCCGTCGCCGCGATGGCCATGATCCCACCGCTCCAATTCACCTACTGGCAATGGTTGAGTCTCACGTTGGCCTCTCCCGTTGCGGTGTGGGGCGCCTGGCCTTTCCACAGGGCTGCGGCCCTCAACCTGCGCCACGGCACGACAACCATGGACACTCTCGTCTCACTCGGTGTCGTCGCCGCGTACCTGTGGAGTGTGTACGCCCTGTTCTTCGCCGGGGCGGGAACCCCCGGGATGAGGATGGGCGTGGAATGGCTGCCCGCCCGGGGATCAGGTGCGACCATCTATCTCGAAGTGGCTTCGGTGCTGACGGTGTTGATCCTGTTGGGGCGTTGGCTGGAGGCTCGCGCGACCAGACGCTCCTCGGCCGCCATCCGTTCCCTGCTGGACCTCGGCGCGAAGGATGCGACTGTCCTGCGGGACGGCCGAGAGGTACGAATCCCCATCGCAGAATTGGTTCCGGGAGATCAGTTCGTCGTACGTCCGGGGGAAAAGATCGCCACCGACGGGATCGTACGGGAGGGCCAGTCCGCGGTGGACGAGTCCATGCTCACAGGAGAGTCCGTGCCCAAAGATGTGGGGCCCTCTGACCAGGTCGTGGGCGCCACGCTCAACGTCCAGGGACGCCTCATCGTCACCGCCACACGGGTGGGAGCAGACACGCAGTTGTCGCAGATCTCCCGTCTGGTCGAGAATGCCCAGATGGGCAAGGCGCCCGTCCAGAAACTCGCTGACAAGGTGTCGGCTGTATTCGTCCCCATCGTCATCCTCATCGCCCTCGCCACCCTGGTCGTCTGGCTCGTCCTCACGCACAACCCGTCACAAGCCTTCTCCGCCGGCGTCGCAGTCCTCGTCGTCGCCTGTCCCTGTGCCCTGGGATTGGCGACCCCGGCGGCGATCATGGTGGGAACAGGACGCGGAGCGGAACTCGGCATCCTCATCAAGGGCCCCGAAATCCTCCAGTCCACAAGGAAAATCGACACTGTGGTCCTCGACAAGACAGGTACGGTCACCACGGGGCGGATGTCGGTGACCGATGTCATTCCCGCCGACAGGCGTACGGAAACACTCAGTCTCGCGGCGGGGTTGGAATCAGGCTCGGAGCATCCCATCGCCCGCGCCATCGTCTCGGCCGCACCCACCGTACTGCCCAAGGTTGCCGACTTCACCTCGCATGGTGGTTCCGGTGTTGAAGGAACCATAATCATTGACGGTATGGGCTGTGGTCTGCGTGCCGGACGGCTGGCCTGGGTGTGCGAGTCGGCGATCCTTCCCCCGCAATTGGCGGCACAAGCCGATGAGGCACAAGCCCAGGGGTCGACCATCGTCGCCGTGGCGATCCGCGATGAGGTGATCGGCCTGATCGCCGTGTCGGACACCATCAGGGACACATCCGCCCAGGCCGTCCAGGAATTCCGCTCTCTCGGGCTCACCCCGTACCTTGTGACAGGTGACAATCTGACGGTCGCCAACGCTGTGGCCGCCCAGGTCGGAATCGACCATGTCGTCGCCGAGGTCCTACCCAGTGACAAGGTCGCCACGATCGCCTCCCTGCAGGACGAGGGCCTGGTCGTCGCCATGATCGGGGACGGGATCAACGACGCGGCAGCATTGGCGACGGCTGATCTGGGGATGGCCATGGGCGCCGGCACCGATGTTGCGATCGAAGCCAGCGACGTCACCCTGGTCCGCTCGGATCTGTTGTGCGCCGTCGACGCAGTACGCCTGTCGCGTGCCACACTGAGCCGCATCTGGTCCAACCTGTTCTGGGCCTTCGCCTACAACGTCGCGGCTATCCCGGTTGCTGCTCTGGGCTTGCTCAACCCGATGATCGCTGGCGCCGCGATGGCGTTCTCGTCGGTGTTTGTTCTTCAAAACTCTTTGTGGTTGAGAAGATTTTCGCCTACCAAAGCACACACCTTTTGCTCTGAGGCGGTAGAATAATTGGAAGTGTCTGTGATGATGTGTCACGGACCGTACGAAAATCCCCGCCATTTAGCGGGCTTGCTGTGAGGTAGAACCCTGAGCGAATCATTGACCACTTTTGCCGATCTCGGCATCGATCCCACTTCTGTGGCAGCGCTTGCCGCGGTTGGGATCACCCATCCATTCCCCATCCAAGAACAGGCAATACCCATCGCCATCAAGGGCACAGACCTGATCGGACAGGCCCGTACGGGCACGGGGAAAACCCTGGCTTTCGGCCTTCCCATTCTGGAGAGGATCACCCTCCCCTCCACCGAACAGGGGCCACAAGCACTCATCATGTGTCCCACAAGGGAACTCGCCCTCCAGGTCACCAGCGATCTCGAGGTGGCATCCTCCGGACGCAACGTGCGCCTGCTCACCGTCTATGGAGGTGTGGGATACGAACCACAACTCGACCAGTTGGCTGCTGGAGTCGATATCGTTGTCGGCACCCCTGGCAGGCTCATCGACCTGATGATGAGGGGCAACCTGAAACTGGGATCGGTGCGAATCCTGGTCCTCGACGAGGCCGACGAGATGCTTGACCTGGGTTTCCTGCCGGACGTGGAGAAGCTCATCGCCGCCACGCCGCACGACCGTCAGACCATGCTGTTCTCTGCCACAATGCCGTCCGCCATTGTTTCTTTGGCCAGGACCCATCTCAACCAGCCGGTCAACATCCGTGCCGAGGCGAACATGGAACCGGTCACCGCGCCGGACACACAACAATTCGTCTTCCAGGCCCATGATCTCGACAAGCCTGCCATTGTTGGCAAGCTCCTCGAGTCCGCGGACGCCGGACGGGTCATGATCTTCTGCACCACCAAACGCGAGGTGCAACGCCTCACCGACGATCTGACCGAGCGGGGCTTCAAGGTCACCTCCATCCATGGTGATCTGAGCCAGGTCGTACGGGAAAGGTCGCTTGCGAAATTCAAGGCCGGCAAGGCCCAGGTGATCGTGTGCACCGATGTGGCCGCGCGCGGCATCGACGTGGACGACGTCACCCATGTGATCAACTACGACTGTCCCGACGATGAGAAAACCTATGTTCACCGCATCGGGCGTACGGCTCGTGCCGGCAAGACCGGCATCGCGGTGACCCTGGTGGACTGGTCCGACGTGCCGCGCTGGAACATGATCAACAAGGCTCTCGATTTGGATTTCCACGATCCCGCGGAGGCGTACTCCACCACGCCAGAACTGCTGGAGGCGTTGGGGATCCCCGAGGGCGCGACCGGACGGATCGCTCCCCCGCGACCGGTGGAGTCCAAGAAGCATGACACCAAGCCTGCCGCCCATCGCGAGTCAGCATCCCGGGCTCCGGGACGTCGTCAGCGCCGCAGCAACGGGGTCGTGATCCGCGAGAAGACCGAACACCCCCACACGGCCCAAGAAGAGAAGCCGCGTCGGCGCCGGCGCCGAAACAGGACTCCCAGGTCTGAGTGATGGGACTCAGCGAGGAGTGCACGGCGTGGGAATCTCGTGTGGCATCCGCCATCGGATCCCCCGGAACCCTCGCTGTCGCCTTCTCGGGCGGGGTGGATTCCTCCGTCCTGCTCGCCCTGGCGCTGCGTCATCTCGGCTCTGACCGGGTGGTGGCTGTCCTGGGTGTTTCTGACAGTTTGGGTGCCGATGAGCATGAGGCCGCTCTTGAGGTCGCATCCACTCTCGGAGCACAGGTGGTCGAATTGCCGACCCGTGAAATGGAAGATCCGGGCTACCGGGCCAATGGCCCCGACCGGTGTTTCCACTGCAAGTCCACCTTGTTCTCCCAGATCTCAAACGAGCTTGTCTCGTTGTATGGGATCGACGCTGTGGCGTACGGGGAGAACGCCGACGATGCCCTGCGCCCTGATCGTCCCGGTTCCCAGGCCGCGATAAACTACCATGTTTTGCGCCCTTTGGCGCAGGCCGGGTTGACCAAGGAGATGGTACGCCGTCTCGCCCGAGAATTGGGCTTGTCTGTTGCTGATAAACCGGCTTCCCCGTGCCTGGCATCCCGCATTCCCCATTTCTCTGAGGTGACCCCCGAGAAGTTGGCCCAGATCGACGCCGCGGAATCCGGGGTCCGGGACCTGGGCTTCTCCGATGTGAGGGTACGCCATCACGGCGAGATCGCCCGGATAGAGGTCTCCATCGATGAACTCCCCCACGCTGTGGAAATCCGATCTCGTCTGATCAGCGCTGTACGCAGGGCCGGTTTCCGCTATGTGACCCTCGACCTCGCCGGGATCCAATCCGGAGCCTTCACCCTTTCGGCGGTGTCCCATGAGTGATGTCCCCCAACATCCTTTCGACCCACGTCATCATGACGACGTCAGGATCTCCATCGCTGAACCGGATCAGGGCGAACTGAGATCCCGCCTCAGGCAGGATGACAACATCCCCGACTCCCTGTCCTCCATCGCCAACCTGGATCTGGACCGTGAATCCCGTCGCGGCTACCCCGAGGCCGTTTTCTGCGAGGGGAAGACAACCGACCAGGTCTGTGCCATCGCCCAAGAGTTGTCCCAGCACAACGCCCGTACTCTCTTCACCCGGATCACCCCTGCCCAAACCGATGCCGTGCGTACGCTCCTGCCCGACGCGGGCTACGATCCCCTCGCCCGACTTTTGTGGTGGCCGCCGGGGTTCCCCGAACCGACCGGAAAGAAGGTTGTCGTCGCTTGCGCCGGGACCTCCGACCTGAAGATCGCCCGCGAAGCATGGCTCACCACCCGATACCTGGGTAGAGAAGCAGAATTGCTTGTCGACGTGGGGGTCGCGGGCCTTCACCGCATCCTGGACCACCTCGACCTCCTCCGTACCGCTGGAACAATCATCGTCGTCGCTGGCATGGATGGAGCCCTCCCCAGCGTCGTCGCCGGTCTGGTCTCCTGCCCCGTCGTGGCCGTCCCCACCTCCATCGGCTACGGCGCCTCCTTCGACGGCCTCGCCGCCCTTCTGTCCATGCTCAACTCCTGTTCCCCCGGCGTGGCCGTCGTCAACATCGACAATGGGTACGGCGCGGGCCACCTGGCCGCCCAAATCACAGCCTCCTGAGCCGATCCGTACTGTGACGTCTTGAGGTCAACCCCCAGCCATGGTACTTTCTGAAACCAAGGTTTGTGTTGCCTAACTTTTGCCGCATGTCCCCGCGCGAGGAGCCGTCACAACATAGGCAATACTAAGGAATCTTGTTGAAATCTCGACGGTTTTGCCGAGTTATGCCACCGAGGGATGGAATTGATTGCTCGCCCAGCGGCCAACTTCGCCTGGCAGTTCGGAATCATCGACGAAGTACCGTTTCTCTGGGCGGGAGGGATCGATGTAGACGGGCAAGGTTGTGACGGGCACGTCATTGAGGGAGAAATTCTCGGGGACTTTCCGTCCCGCCGTACGGAACTGGTGGGTGGTGCCGTCCGGAGACGTCCATTCGCAGGTCACCCGCCCGAGCACCGTCGCGCCTTTCGGTCCCTGATGCAGATAGGTACGGGTCACGTCCGTGATTTTCGCCTCGACTCGTTCCCCATGTTCCACCGGCCAGCGAGCTTCCTCAAGTTTTCTGTACGCCCCAATGCCGGTCCCGATCGCAGCGACCGCGAATGCCAGTGCGAGGAATTGTTCCGCTAGGGCGAACCCGTGGCCCACATAATCGTTCGCCTGGGCGGGATTCCGCGGGTTGTACATGACGGTGACCTCCTGACCCAGCGTCCACGACGGCATGTTCGTCAGTGATTTCAGCTGGTATTGCGTCCCGTCCACGGCGTACGAAATCACCGGATGAGAAGTGGGAGAGGACACGATTGTACCCGTCGTCGTACCCGACGCCCCGACGTACACAGGAGCCAGACACACCCACAAAACAAAGAAGAGCACAGCGACAATAAGCAATACCCCAGATATAATCCATGACACCGGACTGGTACGGGGTTTGACGCTCCCCACCGATCCCTGATGAATCTGGACGCTCTTTGTCACATATCCGATTATAGATGGATCCTCGTCTGGTGTGAAGACCCCGCACCCTGATAGCACAATGACCGCCCATCAACCCTGTCGTCCCCCGATTCATGGATGTGGAAATATGGATATGTGACAACAATCTCATCTGACCGGCCTGCGGCCCCCTTCCGCCTCACGTACTCCTCCTCGTCGTTCACCCATGATCGGGTCACATCGTCCGCGACGAACACCGACCCCTCGGGTACGACGAGTTGGCTCCAGGCTGAAATGACACTTGCCCGGGGCTCCGTCGGGATCGAGGACGCCGTGCAAATCGAGTCAGCGAATCCCCCGATTGTCGGGATCGTCACCGGATTGTGGCGCCGCGACGGTACGAGTGCCGAACGCATCGCAAAGGAAGGCTTGTTCCCCACCCGCCTCATCATCCGTATCGAGGGGATCGACCCCAGCTGGTTTCGTGCATCGCTCACTCTCGTCCCAGCCCCGGTGGGCGCTCTTCCATCTCAGCAACCACAAGTCCAGGGCGTTTTCCCTTCCGCCCAGCCTGCGCCCGAACTGCCCGAACTCGCTCAACAGTTATTGCGCTCACTTCCGGTGAACGTCCACACATCCGAACAAACAACAACGACAACGTCGTCGGGTACGGTGTACACGACGAAATCCTCCGCCAACTCGTTCACCTTCAATGTCACACGCGATGGCCGGCCCGTCGCGACATATGACCAAAAAACTGCCGATGGGATCGGACCCATCCTGATGTCAGTCGGCACCAATCCTGCCGCGGTCGTCCAAGCCCTCCAACAGTGGTGCGGGATGGATCCGGGACAGATACAGGAATTCCTCCTGACCGTTCCGGCACCGATCCCCGACCTGCATCCTTTGAATGAAGCATTCATCGACGGCCTGGCCGCCGAGTTCCGCCAGGCGGGAGCTGAGGTGCTCGCCCCCGGACCCGACGCCAGTATCCGTGAGCTCGCCCGCAAAGCAGCGTCAATGATCAATTAGCCAGTGTTGAGATGTCCACAGATTCGCGACGTCCGTACAACCGATCCTTCCAGGCCCAGAGCCCGGCCGACGGGGTGGAAATGAAGAAGACTTCTTCTCCGTCCGGCATGGTGTTCCACCCGTCTTTCATGACCTCCGGGTTGTAGCGTGCGAGAGCCTCATCCACATCCATGTACCGGTAGCCCACAGACTCGATCTCTTCCCTGGTGAGCCCGCCGGGGGCGTACGTCACTGTGAACCGGCCCTCCGGGGAGCCATGGACGAGGTGGGCGGTACCGTGGGGGATGTCCCGCATGTCAGGCGACGTCTCATACAGGGCGAGAACCTCATCCTTGGAAAGATAACCGTACTTTCGGATCAGGGCGTCGACCTCGGGTTGTTCCCCGAATCGGATGACCCCGGGCGCGATGATGAGGAGGTCTCCCCCGTCGGCCATCGCCATTCTTGTCCGGTAGATGGCCTTGTTGGCGACCCATGTGGCGCGGAACTCATCGGCCTGCATGACGGCCACGATCTTTTTCACCGGTTCGTCGAACACGGTGATGTTCTGCTCCCGGGAGAGCCTGGCCGCGTCCAGGTACGTGTCGAGGTCGTCGCCGACGAAAACCCCGGTGTGGACCAACTTCCCCCTGTCGTCGTCGTTCATGACGACCTGGACGTACACATCGGGAAGTCCGCCCAAGAACTGCTCTTCAGCCCAGTTGAAACACCGTCTGACAGGGGTCAACAGATTGCCCAGGTTGTTTTCGATCCCATAGACCGCCGACGCCATGTGCGCGGCCCCGAGAGTACGCTTCCCGCCCAGCCCGATGAAGTAGTTCTTATTGTGGTTGGCGAACCCCAGGACCTCATGGGGAACGACATGGCCAATGTTGATGATCAGATCCCAGTGCTCCTCCATCAGCATCCGGTTGAGGTCGATGGGCATTTCCCAATCCGCCGCCCCGCCTGTGGCCTTCTTCACCAGTTCGGCTGGTACCGTGCCGACATGGACGACTCCGTTCTTCCAGTCATGGGCATGGATGCGCTCTTCCGGAATCGACCCGAACATCCATCTGTTGTCCTGAAGCGTGTGCGGCACATGCTGTCCCAGTGTGGGAATGACATGGACCTCCGCCGCCCCATGTTCGCTCAGTTGGTTGTACAGGTATTCCGTCATCCACCCCACCCCGGCATGCGCCCTGGTGATGTCCGGCGGAAGCAGCAATACTCTGTTCAGTTCGGCGATCCCCAACCGTTGCTTCGCCTCGGCGACAGTACGGTCGAGCATCTCCTCAATCTCCGGGCGAGTGATGACATCCGCTGTACGAGAAAACCACGTCATACGCCCACCCTGTCACATCCCCCAAACCCAGGGGCTGTTCTTTCCTACAATTGGCGTACGCTTCACTTCCCCGTTGTGGACCCCTACCCTATAGTGTCAAAATCCGTCCACATCGCGTACAGAACAACGGTTCGTTGGAAGATTGCTATGTTACGCCCTCAAAATCGCCGATTTTCGCGTCGTACTATAGCAAAGTCAGCGGATTTAATTGTTTCTAGCGCAAGATCCCCCTTCCGCGCCAGACCCCCGCGCGGAACACCAGTAGGAGAGAAAATGATGCCACAGGGATCGCTATCTGTAAGTTCCATGGGCGTCAACCGTACCCTCCATGCACAAGGCATGCGTGATTCTCACGAAAATCACTAATAATTACGGAATACGGGCAATCCATTCTTGCGTACCGAACTTGGATTCGACGAGTGATTCTGCGGCCGCCTCTTCCTCGGGGCGTACGGAACTTCGTACCAACGTGTGCTGGCGCGCGAAGGAATCAATAAACGCGGTGACGATGTCCTCACGCGACATATGTGTCTGGGACCGCAATGGGTCCACCCTCTTGTTCGCGGACTTCGTCCCCTTGTCGGACATCTTTTCCCGCCCGATCCTCAACACTTCCAGCATCTTGTCCGCGTCGATGTCGTACGCCATGGTCACATGGTGCAGCACCGTGCCGTCCGCGAGTCTCTTCTGCGCCGCCCCGGCGATCTTCCCGGCAGGGGAGGTGATGTCGTTGATCGGCACATAGCTCGCCTCGATCCCCAGTTCCCTCAACGCGGTCAGCACCCAGGAGTCCAGGAACTCGTAACTCTCCTCGAAACTCATCCCGTCCACGAGCGATCCTGGTACGACAAGGGAGTACGTGATCGTGTTCCCCGGTTCGACGAACATCGCCCCTCCCCCGGAGATCCGCCGGACCACTGTGACTCCGTACTTCTCAGCCCCTTCAAGGTCCACCTCGTTGGCCAGGGATTGGAAGGATCCGATGACCACCGCGGGCGCCCCCCACTCCCAGATCCGCAGCGTCGGCCCACGGGTTCCAGCCGATAGAGCTTCGGCATAGACCTGGTCCAGCGCCATCTGCATGTACGGACTGCGCGGACCGTCCTCGATCAACTCGAATGTGTGGTCCTCCCATTTCGTGGAGGCCCCGACAGCGCGGCGTACGGCGAACCCCACGTCGCGGGCGGTGAACCCGATCAGCGTGTCGCCTGGGAGCAGCCAGCCCTCGATGGCCGCCGCGATCTGTCCCACACGGGAGTCTATATCCAACCCCGCCAACGCGGCGTCGATCCGGCCCAGAGCCTCATCGGGTTCGAGGAAGAAATCACCGGCGATATGAGCCTGGGCGATCCGTCCGCCCTCGTCCTCCAGATCGACCGTCACAAGCTTTCCCCCGGGTACCTTGTATTCACCATGCATGACACAACAGTCTACTTCCTCGTCCATATGGTGCATCGTGAATTCCGACGTCATGGAAGATTTTACAAACGCTACCCCAGCAAATAGAAAACCCCTTGAATGGACCTGGGATTGGCGACTTGGTTGAAAGCGCAGTCTTCGTTCAGCTGGCCTCGCACGGCTTCGATGTGTACACAGGGATGACACGAACCGGGGAAATAGATTGTGAATGATTTCCTCCTGGATCCCCCCGCCGACTTGGCGTGAGCGTACGTCTTGCACTGTGAGCATGAAGTTGACAGCCGCCATGAAACTGTTAGGGTTTCTTACATGAGTTTTGCCACAGTACCGACGCGCGGGATGCGCCGCTGTGGCATGTGCATGCGAATGCTGTAGACGCAGAGACTTCGTCGCGTCCGACACAACTACCATAGGTTGTCTCTCTGCGTCCTGTCCCACTATGGTCCGCATCCGGCTCTCCAGCCGTACGTCAACAACAAACCCAACCAAATTAGGAGATCAATCATGACCATTCGCCGCACATCAATCATTGCAGCAGCTGTCCTCGCCCTCACCACTGTGGCGGGATGCGCCTCGACCACCACCCCCAGCGACCAGATCACCCTGCCACCCGACGTGGTCCAGGGATTCACCGTACCGGGACCGTCCGACAGGGGCGGAGAAAGAAACCCGGTGAAGATCGGCGTCGTGGGCGCCAGCAACCAGCAGTTCATCGTACTGACCAATGAAGCCAAGGCCGAGGGGATCTACCTCGACTTCCAGGACTTCACCGACTATTCACAGCCGAATCCGGCATTGGCGGCAGGGGAACTGGATCTCAACCAGTTCCAGCACATCGTCTACCTCGCCAAGTACAACATTGACCAGAATCAGAATCTGGTGCCCATCGGCTCCACCGCCATCTATCCGCTCGGGCTGTATTCCCGCCAGTACACCCAGGTCTTAGACATTCCCGCTGGCGCGACCGTGGCTGTGCCCGACGACCAGACCAACCAGGCACGCGGCCTCCAAGTGCTGCAATCAGCAGGGCTCATCACGTTGAAGCCCGGTACGCCCAGCCTCTTCGGTGAGGTCTCCGACGTGGACACAGCCGCTTCCAAAGTGAAAGTGACCGCCATCTCCGCTGACCAGACCGCCCGTTCGTTGGACGACCCCAACGTCGCCGCGGCGATCATCAACAATGACTACATCGCCGACACGGGGCTTTCCGCCAAGGATGCGATCGCCCAGGACGATGCCTCCTCCGACGCCGCCGCGCCTTTCATCAACATCTGGGTCTCCAGGGACGAGGACAAAGACCTTCCCCTGTTCGCCGAGATCATCCGGCTTGCTCACTCCCAGGACTGGGACCAGGCACTGCTCGACAATTCTGACGGTACGGGGGTGCTCGTCAACGACACCGCCGACAAGCTCCAGCAGGTCCTCACCGACGCCGAGAACCAGTTGAAGAATTCCTGAGCCGGGAACAGATGTTCCCTCAGGTTCGAGCCCGAGGCGTGTGAGGGGGGACACGCGCCCCACGGGTTCGGACCTGGTCAGGTGAGATGAACATTGGCAGACCCCTGTACGCTAGAGGAGTTATGACAACAGAACCTATTATCAGCTTCGACCACGCCACGAAACATTTCACATCCAAGTCGGCCACAGTCCGTGCGGTCGACGATGTTTCTTTCGATGTCTATCCCGGGGAGATCTTCGGTGTGATCGGCTATTCCGGGGCTGGGAAGTCCACCCTCGTACGCCTCATCAACGCCCTTGAACTTGTCGACTCCGGCACAGTCGAGGTCAACGGAACGATCCTGAACGGCATGAAAGAATCACAGTTGCGTACCCTTCGTACCGACATTGGGATGGTCTTCCAGCAATTCGCCCTCTTCTCCGCCAAAACCGTGGCTGACAACGTTGGATACCCCCTCACCCTAGCCAAGTGGCCCAAGGGGAAACGCCAGGCCCGGGTGGCGCAGATGCTGGACTTCGTCGGGATCAGCGACAAGGCTGACACGTATCCCTCACACCTGTCAGGCGGGCAGAAACAACGAGTGGGGATCGCACGTGCCCTGGCCCACTCCCCCTCCATCCTGCTGGCCGACGAGGCGACTTCCGCCCTCGACCCGGAGACCACAGCCGACGTGCTGTCGTTGTTGAAGAGGGCCAACAAGGAGCTGGGAATCACCATCGTGATCATCACCCACGAGATGGGAGTGGTCCAAAACCTCTGCGACCGGGTGGCGGTCATGGAACAGGGCAAGATCGTCGAGCTCGGCGAGACCTACGACATTTTCTCCCGCCCGCAGTACCCGGCCACCAAGCGTTTCATCCAAACCGCCCTGCGTTCCCATCCCAGCCGCGACACCATCGCCAGGCTCCACGCCGTCCACCCCGGCAGGCTCGTGTTGATGACGGTCACCGCCCACTCCCTGGATTCTGAGGCGTTCAACCTGGCCAAAATCGCGGACACGTACGCTGTGGTCTCCTCGATCATCTACGGGTCGATCACAGAAGTGTCGGATCGACCCCTGGGCAACGTCGTCGTGGAAATGACGTCTCAGTCCCCCGACCCGGACGCCGCTATTGATTCCCTGCTCGCCCGCTTGCAGGCGGACGGGATCGGGCTCACGGACCTGGGCAGCGCCTGTACTCCCAAAGAAGACCCCACCTGGACCGACTTGTCCGCGGCTGAGGAGGATGAACAATGATACTGTTGGAAAACACCTGGAACGACTGGCTGACCCAGAATTTCTGGACCTCGGTGGGCGAGACCCTCATCATGGTCGCCTGCACCCTGGTGATCGGAGGACTCATCGGGTTGGTTCTCGGGCTGACTTTGTACGGCACGCGCAGGGGCGGGCTGATCCAGAACCCTGTCCTTTACACAATCCTCTCGGTGATCGTCAACATCATCCGTCCCATTCCCTTCGTCATCTTCATCACCGCCATCATGCCCGTCACCATCTCCGTGATGGGAGGCTACATCGGCACCATCCCAGCGATCTTCCCGATGACCATTGTCTGTTCCGTCGCGACGTCGAGGATCGTGGAGCAGTCTCTGATCGCGACAGACCCGGCGATCGTCGAGGCGGGCAGGGCAATGGGCGCCTCACGGCTGCACATCCTCTTCCGCATCCTCGTGCCCGAGGCGCTCGCACCGCTGATCCTGGGGTACACCTTCCTGTTCGTCGGGGTCCTCGACCTGTCAGCGATGGCCGGCGCGGTCTCCGGAGGGGGATTGGGGCAATTCGCCATCTCCAACGGGTACCGCAAGTTCAACAACTACGTGACACTGGTCTCCGTGGTCGCCATGATCGTCCTCGTCCAGTGCGCCCAACTGTTGGGCAACAGCCTCGCCCGTTTCGTCCTGCGCAGGCGCTGAGAAATGAACATGCATCTCGTCCGTCCTTCCATGGCCCACGCCGCCGAGATCATGGCGTACCGCGCCGAATCCCTGGAACTCGCCGCGTACGTCAACGGTGCTTTCGAGCTGGCCGGGTACACCGATCCCGCGGCTTGGATTGCCTGTTGTGAAGCCAGAACCGATCCGGCGACCCTGCCCGAGGGCGACGTCGAAGCCGACGAATGGCTGATGGTGGACGAGGACTCGCGGGTTGTGGGGATGGTCAACGTCCGCCGCACCATCGACGATCCTTTCTTCGCCGAGTACGCCGGGCACATCGGCTACTCCATCCGCCCATGCGAGCGTGGCAAAGGATATGGCACGATCCAGCTGAGGCTCGCCCTGGACAAATGCCGCGACCTGGGGCTGGACAGGATCCTCGTCACATGCGACACGGACAATGAGGCCAGCCGTCGTACCATCCTCTCCTGCGGCGGCGTCTTCGAGCGCGCCACCACCCTCACCCCAGAGGAGCCCACACCCCGTGAACGCTACTGGATCTCCCTCTGACGGGGACGGTTCCTCTGTCTCACCTTGTCAGATGGATGTTTTCCCGATTTTCTACAATAGGTCGTGCTTGCTGCTCTTCCTTGCTCGGTACAGGCGCATTCCCAGCAGCGCGACCGCGTACACGACGACACCGACGATCACGATGAGGGACAGGTCCCGCTGATACTCATACGTCGCAACGGAGAACCCCTTCACACACAGATGGCCGATCATGTACGACACGGGAATCAGACCAATCCGTTCCAGCCACACCCGTACTGACGCACTCTTGCGGAATACGACCACTCCTGCGGCCACAACCAGCAACAGCACACCTGCGCAGATGAGATAGTCGCCCAGTCCTTTGCGTGACAGGAGGAAATTGGTGTGATCATATGACGCAGTTCCCGGCCCATAGATCAGTATGTTCTCTTCATCGCCCACGCCCATGTAGTAGACACTCATCTGCGCCGCCGTGGACCAGTACCCCTGGCACTGGGCATGATCATTCGACGAATTCTGTTCCCATACGCTAGTCCACAATGACACATAAGCAGTGTCATGGTCGCCATCCGAGTTACCGGTTCGCATCTGTACCGCTCCATCGGTGGCGCAGATGCTCACTCTGCTCCCTCCGTCGCCCCATGGGTCGTCTCCGCCTTCCACCTGTAGCAAACCCGGAGCGTACGCGACGTACTCCCATGCCGTGAGGTACCCGACCACGCCAGAGGTGAGAGCAGCGACAATCAGGGCCGCAGCCACCGCTACGCCGATCCGGCTCCTGATCAGCTTCTTTCTCAACGTCTTCAGCGGCGCAGCCTCCAGTTGAACAGGCGTTTCCTCATTCGTCATCTCATCGAGCAGATTGCGGCAGTCCTGGCATCCTGCCAGATGCTCCTCCACCAACTCTCGTGTCTCCTCGCTGGAGATCTTCTCCGCATAGAGCGGCAAAAGGTCCCTGACGACGGCACAATCAATCGTTGCCATGATCAGCCTCCATTCTTTCCTTGATCTTGGTACGGGCACGGTGGTACGTGACGCAAGCCCAGTTTTCTGTCTTCCCGAAAACTTTCCCGATATGAGCGAAACTGAGCTCCCCGAAGGCTCTCAACATGAAAACCTCCTTGTAGGGCTCAGGCAGGGAATGGAGGACCTCATGAATCCTCATTGCCTCATCCCTGGCGGCCACCGTCTCATCGGGAGCCGCGCTTTGCCCCGCGCACTCCCCTTCGAGATCCTCCACAGGAGTGACACGCTTGTCCCTCTTCGCGTACGAATAGTACGTGTTCTTGGCGATCTGGCACAGCCAGACCCGGATGTCGCAATCCCCGCGGAAGCCGTCGACGGCCCGCATCGCTTTCAGGAAGGTCTCGCTCGTGATCTCGTCCGCGACAGCACTGTTGCCAGTGAGTCCCATGGCGAACAGATGGACGTCGGAAAAGTACGTCCTGAAGATTTCCTCGAACTCGGTCACGTTCACCTCCTTTCCCCATAAGACTCACGATTCCAGGGAAATCTTACAAAGATTCTTCAACTGGTCCTGTCCTTGCCTCACAAAACCATGAGTCATCGCATGGTGAGGCAGTCACCCATCAGCTGATATAGAAAACAATGCACTTGCTTTCACAGGTGGCGCGTGCGAAAAACCCCTTAATCTCACCAAAATAGTACGCAGCGTACTCCATGAGATCGTCGGCGTCATCGCCCACGGGAGCCATATAGACATCATCGCTCCATTCAGCCTGCCTGAAGCGGCGGGCGAACTCGTCTTCACTGACCTTTTGGAGCGCGTCGTTGGTATCGGCGACTTGCTCCAGGGAAAGATACATCGGACAAAGTGCCGAACCTTTGGGGTGCTTGCCGATGTACTTCCCATCCATCACGACCACGTTGCGCAGAGGATCTGTTCCGTCACCCTCGTCGATCTCGCCTGTCAATGCAAAATGAATGATGTGCCATGACTTGTCGATGTCGAGGACATCCTCGATCTCCTCATCGACATAGATGGCGTCCTCGACGCTGAGGACTCCATTTTGGACCTTGTCGATTGTTTCCGGGTCGACCATCACATAGGCTCCGATCATTCCCATGTCAATACCTCACTACCATTCGTACTCCTCGCACAGACAGGGAAGAAGCTGCGGCAGATCCTCATCATCCCAGTCAACGTCGATATCCGGGGCATAATGGATGTCCGCCGCGATCCCCTCCTCCCCAGTGGGCGTCAAAGGATGTTTCTTCAGTTCTGTGTAGAAGGCTCCATAATCCCGCTCTGCCCCCGTTGCGGTGAAGTACGCCGACGCTCCTGCGCCGAGCATGGCCTCGAACTCGTACTCGCCCTCGTCTGGGTCGAGATCCATGTCCGCCAAAGAATCTGGATCCTTCAGAGCTTGAAGGAAGACCTTTTTGCCTCGTGCGGTGAGCCATGCCCGGAAATAGTCGAAACAGTCGTCCGAGCATCCACCACCGTTGATCACGTAAGCCGCGGCCCACAGTTTGGGCTTGTATGACATGCGTTGATACAGGTCGAAGATCTGCTGCCATTCCATGATCGCTGGGATGTTCGTCTCGGCCAATGACCCGACCAACGAGTCGTACATTTGCTCCTGTCCATCGGCGCTCTCCCGCGCCCGATCGATGAGACCCCAGAACTCATCGGTAGTCATCTGCCTTCCTCCTCGAACCATGCTTCGTGGAGTCTATCAGGATCTCTTCCTCATCAGTCAATGGACAGGAAGCTCGCGGGCACCTCATCAGTCAGCCAGACATTGTCTGATGTGTGATACATGGGATGCCCCGCCTCGTACAACGCTGCTGCGTCCACGTCGATCACACACGGTTTCCCATGGCGCGCGCCGACCGTACGGGCGATGTCCGCATCACAGGACAAATGGACGAACTGGCGTCCCATTGGACGAAGGCCCTGGGATCTGATCGACTCCACATTCTTTTGCGCCGTGCCATGGTAGAGGATCGCAGGCGGTTGTTGACAGTCACCGACGATGACCGGGTACGAATGCCCATGGGTCGCCCGGATGCGGTCACCTGCTCGATCGATCTCGAATCGTACCTTGTCAGTGGAGACATTAAGTTTCTCGATATAGTCCTCGTCGACCTCAGCTCCCCTCTCGTTGAGCTTCTCGACCACCTGGGACAGGGGCACCCAGCCGAACTCGTCGGGAACCAGACCCGCCTGCGCCGGATCATGCCTGAGCCAGTACGAGATCCTCTTGCTGATCTTCGTCAGATTCATCGTTCCCCCTTATTAATCAGCATATTCAACATATTGACACGATACTGAGAGGTGCTCACCACCGGGCTCCTTGCTGCCCAATGCACGAAACTCCTGAACCTCGGTGACAAGGTTCAGGAGTTCCTCCTGACATTCAGGTTTGTAGCCCCGAAGGGATTCGAACCCTCGCTACCGCCGTGAGAGGGCGGCGTGCTCGACCGCTACACAACGGGGCCTTTGCGCCAAGCGCCTGGAAGAGTCTACCAGACTCCCAAGGTTATTCAACTTGCCGAGTTTGTGGACTCATCCAGTACACCTGGGTTCAGGTGTACGGTTTTCGGCCGAGTTTGCCGAAAAAACGGACAGTTCATTTCAGACCCGTGTCATTCCGCCGAAGGCAGGATCTCCGATTCCGGGATGCCTTCGTTGGGGTGATCAGCGCTATGCGCCTCAACCCCTGCCTTGGTCTCGGCAAACCGAGCAAGCTCGTCTGCCCTCGACCTTCGTTGGGGTACTCGGCTCACGCCTCAACCCCTGCCTTGG
>JGI24699J35502_11133970_pt1 | contig 21986 bp, 22 predicted proteins | sample TergutMp193P4_FD_35502 | JGI IMG/M metagenome (IMG submission 35502)
CCGCCACAAAACGCGGTTTTTCGGGAACTGAAAATTTAGCCGCCGAGGCGCGGGCAATTTTGGCGGCGGCGGCGCTTATCTCGTAGGCGTAAGCGCCCAGACCGTAATCGGAGAGGGAAACCTCGGTCGCGTTAAAACTGCACGTTTCGATAATGTCTGCGCCGGTCTTGAGATAAGCGTCATGAATAGCGCCGATTGCTTCCGGTTTGGTAAGGCAGAGCAGATCATTACAGCCCTTGAGCGGTTTTGGGTGCCCGGCAAAAGCGCCGCCCCGGAAATCGCTTTCATTAAGATTGAGGGTCTGTATCATGGAACCCATTGCCCCGTCCAAAACAAGGAGCCGCTTTTCAACAATGGAATCCAGTTGTTTCCGAATAGTCATAAATGTCACCTAACCCACCGCGCCCGCGGATTCTTTGGCGGCGATGCTTTTTTCCAGCCGCATGAGAACCTCTTTGAGCGCGTTGTCTTTGATGGCGTTGTACCCTTCCGCAACGGGCAGAGGTTCGGGAGGGGCGGGAAGCGGGTACTTTTCCGGCATGGCGGAGTCGGCGGCGTATTCGCTTTCTGTGTCCGCGCTTTCGGGGCGGGCGCCGGTGCGGCTTAACATAATTGATAGGCCGGAGATATCCATGTCGGGGAAACGGTAACGAAAATCTGATAACAGCTTGCTTTCTTTGGTTTGCAGAATCTGTTTCCAGCCGGGATGATCGACCTCTATCCAAACCATGCCCTTATCAAGGCTCGTTATCCAGGAGTGATCCGCCGCCGCCGCGATGTTGTTTTTTTCGGTAAGGTCCTTCCAGCAGGAAAACAGCGCCGAGTAGCCCCGCGCTTTTTGCATCATGTCTTCGTCAAAAATTGCCGAAAGTACGTCTCCCACGCGTTTCATTGCCCCTCCGCTTCGATTCGCCCGTCTCTAACATAGTACACCAAAGTGCCGCTGTTCCGGTAGTGCTGGAAGGGCTCTTCCGGCAAAAAAGTATAGAAAGCCTGATCATAGTCCGGCAGCGCGGCGATAAAGCGGCGGCGTTTTTCGCCGTCCATTTCCAGCAGCACGTCGTCCAGCAGCAGGATGGGGTTTCTGCCGGTCATTGCGGAAAAGCGGCGCGCCTGCGCCACCCGTAGCAGCAGGGCGAGCAGGCGGCGCTGTCCGGTGGATGCGGTTCCGGCAAAATCTTCGCCATCGCGGGTAAACAGATAGCGGTCGCGGTGCGGGCCGGACAGCGAAAGACCCGCCGCCGTTTCCGCCGGCCGCCGTTTGCGCAAAGTGTCGATTGCCTCCGCTTCGTTATAACTTTTCCACGACGGCAGATAGCGCACATTCACGCCCGCGATACCCGACACCTCTTCGTATAACGAGGCGAAAATCGCGGAAAAAAGCGCCGCCGCCGTTTCCCGCTTTTCCATGAGCTTAATTCCGTATAACGCGCATTGCTGATCGAGGGCGTCCAGCATCACGCCGGAATCGCCGCTCTGCCGGCGCAGGGAATAATCCCGCAGTACGGCATTGCGCGATTTTAACACGCGGCGGTAGCGGCGCAGATCATCGAGATACACCGGATCGTACAAGCTGAGTACCTGATCAAAAAACCAGCGCTGGCGTTCCGGGCTGCCCGCGACAAATTCCATATCCTCATGGCAAAATACGATGCAGGGGATAACCGAAAGTAATTCCTTGCGGTCTGGTACTTTTTTGCCGTCGATAAAAACGGTTTTCTTTCCCGATTCAACTTTAATTAAAACGCTGTTCCCATCGGTTATGGTAATTTCGGCGGAAAAATCTTTGTGCGTACGCTCGGCAATTTCGCTGTCGTGTACTTTGCGAAAAGACGAGCCGTAAGCGCAAAAATACAGCGCTTCAAGAAAATTGGTTTTGCCCTGCCCGTTTTCCCCAACGAGAAAAATGTTTTTCACTTCGGTTATAACCGCCGCGTCCGCCAAATTGCGAAACGCCGCGGTGCGCAATGAAGAAATTATCACCGCTATGACTGCATGGGCATTACAATATGAAAGAAATCTGTCTGGGGAACCGGCACAATAGTGATCGCCTTGCTTGAGCCGGTAAAATGGATGCAAACTTCTTCACTATCAATAACTTTAAGGGGTTCCTCTATGTAGCGGTAGTTCAACGCCAAAGAGATTTCTTCGCTGTCATATTTGCAGGGTATCTCTTCTTTGGCGTCGCCAATCTCGCCTTCTTCGGAATAAATTTCCATCACGCCCGGTTTTAGTCCCATGTATATACGATGCGATTTTTGCTCCACTAAAAGGGACACGCGCTTGAGCGCGTCCAGCATTTCATTACGGTTAACGGTAAGGGAGTGGGTTTGTTCTTCGGGAATAACTTTACGGTAATTGGGGAACTGCCCTTCAAGCAAGACCGAGGAAAAACTGTATGATCCAAAACGAACAAAGATCATTTTGTCGTTTATGGAAATGGAAATAAGCCCCTCGTCTCCCGCTCTTTTTGATACAACGTTCAAAATCTTGGGATGAACGATAACCCCGGAAAAATCCTGTATACTTTTCGCTTCTTTTTCAATGTTCGCAAGCCTGCGTCCGTCGGTGGCTACCATTATCAGTTTATTGTCTGATTTTTCCATGTATACGCCGTTCATAAAGTAACGCGTCTCGTCGTCAGAAACCGCAAAAATAGTTTGATTGATCATCTCCTTAAAATCTTTAATGGGAATATCAAAATATTCATTGCCGGGCGACGGAGCTTCGGGAAATTTATCGAACGACATACTCTTTAACTGAAAATTTGCTTTCTTGACTGATGTTTTAATTTTTACTTTATTATCATTTTGCTCAATTTCTATTTCACCCTCAGGAACTGAATTGAGAATGCCTAAAAACTTTTCTCCAAATACCGTCGCCGGACCCGGCTCTACTACCGTTACCGGCACTTTAGTTTCAAAATGCACTTTTAAATCCGTCGCCCTTATAATAAGCGTATTATTTACCGCTTCAATATAAATGTTGGATAATATAGAAATTACATTTTTTGACGCTATAACCTCCTGTGCCATGGAGATTTCTTTGAGCAGCGTGTTTCTTTCACAAATAAACTTCATTGTTTTCTCCTTACTATTATATTATATAGATATATAATAACAGTAATAATAAGCGCCCGGAAAAGTGGAAAACCCGCTTAATTCGTTAGTACGTCTGTACTTACCGTTTCCGGAAATCAGGGAAAAGTATACCGTTTTTCTACATTTTCCACAAGTCCCTTTTTTATACACTGTTTATACGGCGTTTTTACCGTATTTTTACGATCTGGCGCTGAGCTCCTTTATTTGGCGTTTAAGACTTTCTATGGTGGAATCGAGGGCCGGATCGGTTATCAAAAGACTCTGTATCTTGTCGATGGAGTGCATTACTGTGGTGTGGTCGCGTCCCCCAAAAGATTCCCCTATTTCGGTTGTTGAAAAGTCGGTCATTTCGCGGCATATAAACATGGCGAGCTGCCGGGGATAGACGATCTTTTGGGTGCGTTTTTTGCCCTTGAGGTCGTTAACGCTGAGGGAGTAAAAGTCGGAGACCGCTTTTTGTACGGTCTCTATGGAGAGATTTGCCTGTCTGCGGGAAGCGAATACGTCCCGCAATTTTTGCTGGGCGATTTCCAGCGTGACCGGCTGTCCCATAATTTCGGTGTAGGAAATGAGCGTCTGCAGTGCGCCGATTAAATCCCTGATATTGGATGATATGTTTTTGCTGATAAGATCGATAACCTCGTCGGGGATAGCCACGCCCCGGCTTTCGGCGGTGGACTTGAGGATCGCGCAGCGCACCTCGTAGCGGGGGGGTTGCAGGTCTACCCGCAGGTTTTGCTCAAAGCGGGAGATAAGCCGGTCGGAGAATTTTTTGAGTTCGGCAGGGGGGCGGTCGCAGGTCATCACGAGCTGCTTTTTCGCGTTGAGCAGGGTGTTAAAGGTGTGAAAAAACTCCTCCTGGATTTGCGGCTTTTCCTGAAAAAACTGAATGTCGTCGATTAAAAGGACGTCGGTATAACGGAACTTGTTTTTGAAAGCGGGCATTTCCTTGTCCCGAATCGCCTGCACATACTCGTTGAGAAAATCCTCGGAGGTAACGTAAATAACCTTGTGGTCGGCATTTTCGTGGATGTGGTTGCCGATGGCCTGCATGAGGTGGGTTTTACCCAGACCTACGCCCCCGTAGATGAGGAAGGGGTTGTAGGCGGTTCCCGGATTCCGGCTGATAGCGATGGCGGCGTTGGCGGCAAAATTGTTGTTTTCGCCGATTATGAATTGATCGAACGTGTAGTCGTCCCGCATCTGGGGGTGGCGCTTTTTTTTGGGCTTTTCCACAAGCGGGCTTCCGTGCGGACTTCCGCTCGGCGGCTTATCGCCCGCGATGGCGGCTGCGCCGGTTGGGGGCGCAAAAACGGCGGTTCCCCCCTCCTCCCCCGGAATAACCTCGAATTCCAGGGAGACATCCCTCCCCGCAAGCCCTTTGAGTTGTGTTTTTATCCCGCTTTGATAGCGGGCTTTAATCCGGTCCCGATGGAAACCCGAAGGGAATCCGAGCACGATGCTGTTTTCTGTGGACCGTAGATATTTAATGTCGGTAAACCATGCGCTAAACTCCCCCTCCCCCAGTTCAGATCGCAGATGGTGCAGGGTTTCGTTCCAGAAACCCTCATAGTCATATCCTGCCATCATCAACCTTCATTTCATCCTAACATATCAACAAATTATCCACAAGCGGGATAACTGTCACAACCATTCTCAGCCCAAAGATGAGCTGAAAAATCATATTTTCTTCTTAATATCTGAGTAGTAAAAAAAGCTAATTCCTTATCCCACAAGGAATTAGCTCGTTATACCCTTAACAGCGCAGATACCCGCGCCTTTTCTGTCTGTTGCTCCCTTAATATCCGCCTTTTTTCCCGAATTTATACACAGGTTATAAACAACTGATCGACCTTTAACACCCGGCAGTGAACTGACGGAATTATTATGGTACCACCGTATGGCCGGGTTGTCAACAAAAAATGATGGTTGTTTTTGAAACGGTACTAGCGCAGTTTCCCGATATTTTGCATTATATCGTTATGGATATTCTTACCATAGGCGACGATTTACTGCGCCGGAAAGCCGCGCCGGTGGCGAACATCAAAAAAGAGAGAACGCATTGGGAAAAGGTCGTTCAGGAAATGCTTGAGGCGCTCAAAATAGGGAAGGGCGTGGGACTTGCCGGGCCGCAGATCGGGTTGCAGCAGCAGATTTTTGTGACCAGTGTTGAGGGGGATGAACCGCGCGTTTTTATCAATCCCTCCATTATTGAAACGTCGCAGGAAACGTCCAAGTACGAGGAAGGCTGCCTTTCGATACCCGGCATTTGGGCGGATGTGATTCGCCCCAAATCGGTAAAGGTGCAGGCATGGAACGAAAAGGGACACCCCTTTACGCTTGAGGCGGACGGGCTGCTCGCGCGGGTTATCCTGCACGAGTACGATCACCTGGAAGGGGTTTTGTTCATTGACCGGCTGCCGGAGCTTAAGCAAAAAAAGATACTCGAAAAAATTGCCAAGAAGTCAGATAAGTCAGAAAAGGCAGAAAAGGCGGCGCAGTCCCAATGAGGTTATCGTGAGGATACTGTTCGCGGGAAGCCCCGCCATTGCGGTTCCATCGTTAGAGGCGGCCGCTTCCATGAGCGGCGAAGGTTTTACGCTGGCGGGTCTGCTCACTAAAACGGATACCCCCAAAGGGCGCAGCGGCGCGCCGGAACCCACCGAATGCGCGCAGGCGCTGGCGGCCTTACAGCAGACGACGGACGCGGCGCGCCTCATCCCGATACTTAAACCGGAAAAACTCGACAGCGCCGTCCGCGAACAGATAGCGGCTCTCCGCGCAGACCTGTTGGTAACGTTCGCTTACGGTAAAATTTTCGGCCCGCAATTCCTCGCCCTGTTCCCGCTGGGCGGCATTAACATACACCCCAGCCTGCTTCCCCGGTACCGGGGGCCGGCCCCTATCCCGGCGGCTATCCTCAACCGTGAAGCGGTAACGGGCATCACCATTCAACGGATAGCGCTGGAAGTAGACAGCGGCGATATTTTTATGCAGGAAAAAGTGCCGCTGAACGGGCGGGAAACCACGGCAAGCCTGAGCGATGTTATGGCGCACAAAGCCGCGCAGTTGCTGCCCGCCGCGCTCAGGGGCATTGCCGCCGGAACTTTAACCGCAGCGCCGCAAGACCACGCCGCGGCGACGTATAGCGCTCTTCTCAAAAAAGAGGACGGCCTTATTGACTGGAACCGCAGCGCGGCGGAAATAGACGCGCAGATTAGAGCATTTAACCCCTGGCCGATTTCCTGGACAACCCACGGGGAGTTGCAGCTTTTTATACACACCGCGGAAGCCCTCACCGCGGAAACCGGTGACGCTTCAGCGCCCGCTGCCGCCCCTCCCGGACAGGTCTTGGGTAAAGACAAAGTTAAGGGTATACTGATACAAACAGGCGATGGGGTACTGGCGGTCAGCGAACTGCAGTACCGGACAAAAAAAGTCCTGAACTGGAATGATTTTTTAAACGGCGCGCGCAATTTTTTGGGCGCAAAACTGGGGAGCGCTCATTGATGTGGCAGGGTGTTAAGCGTAATTTTAGATTAGATTTTGACTCCGTGGAGCGGTTTGCGGCTAATAATCTGCGGCTTTTTCTTGCTATGGCAGGGGGGCTGTTGGTAGTCGTAGCGATCATCGCCATACTGATTTTTTTTGTCGCGGTGCGGGGGGCGGAGCAGACCATGGTTCCCGAAGTCCGGGGCAAGGAGCTGACCGAAGCCCTGCTGGAATTACAGGTAAAAGAACTGTATCCCCGCATTCAACTGCGTTATTCGCAATCGTCGCGGGACAGGGGCTTTATTTTGGAGCAGGACCCCCGGGCGGGCACCATCGTAAAAGCGGGGCGGCAGATCCGGCTGGTGGTCAGTCAGGGCGTAATGATTAACCGCGTTGAAAATTATATAGGCAGAAATATTGACGATGTGCGGATGGATATGCAGGTATTTGTCGCTTCTTCGGGCAGCCCTTTGCTGACGCTTAAAGAGCCGCTGATGTATGAATTTTCCCCCGAAGCCCCGGGAACGATTCTCCAGCAAAAACCGGAACCGGGTACGGATATTTCCGGCCCGATGAGGCTGGAATTTGTGGTTAGCCGGGGGCAGGAGCACGTTCTGGTTACCGTCCCGCAGCTCGTTGGGCTTTCGCTTTCCGCCGCGCTGGAGCAAATTGGCAGAGCGGGGATGGTGTTTGAATTTTCCCTGCGAGAATTCCGCGAAGGTGAAAAAGGGGAAACGGTTGTGTATCAGGTTCCGGTCGCCGGGACCAGCGCTACCGCGAATACCGTTGTTGATATCACCGTCAATGAACCGGCGCATCTTGCTGATGGCGAAGTGTATAAACTTTTTACCTATACCCTGCCGCGAAACCCCTACCCTCTGCCGGTGCGTCTTGAGGCGCTGCTTCCTTCCGGGGAGCGGGTGCGGCTTATCGGCGTCGATTATCCCGGCGGAAGATTCACCGTCCCCTACCGGCTTCCCGTCGGCAGCACCCTCTACCTTTCGATGATGAACCGGGAAATCCACCGTGAGACAGTCCAGTATTAGCTATCAAACAACCAAAAAACGCTTGACAATGATACAAGTCCGTGATATATTTAAGGTATAAGTCGGGGCAGGGATAGCAATATCCCACCTTGCACCGTCCCGGGCGTTCCGCGCCCGGTGTTTTTTTATATTTACCGAAAAAAATGAAAAAAGTTGAAAAAACATCTGGTTGACTTTATTATAATCTTGTGATATATTTATAGTATGGACGCCTAGCGGGATGGATGTAGAGCGCCGAAAGGATCGCCACGCCGTCGCAGACCAGCGTCCTATTGGTTACTTGCCCATCGTAACGGCGCAGCCATGACCGCCACCTCTTCCGTTGTACCCCACTGATCAAGGCGTAATTCCCGCGCTTTTTCCCGGCTTGCGTTCCAATGCTCGATCATTAAAAGTCTCCTTGTCCGGCATCATCTTTGGTCACAGATGCCTCTACCCTATATATGGCGAGAATTCGCGTTTTGCATTACTCAGAAATGAAAAAAGTTGAAAAAAGTTTGATGGGGACACCTCTCAACGCCCCCCAATCAATTTATCTGTTTTTCAAGTCTGTTAGGTTTTTTGAAATATAACTTGACAGATTTTGCCCGACATTTTGCCAAACCTGCTCTTCCAATTCCTTTTTTATCGTATCAAGTTGTATTGGCTTCATGGAAAACAGTTCGGGCGTATCAATTCCCAACACCAAAGCTATTTTTTCAAGTATATCTACAGACGGAAAACGCCTTCCGCCCTCAATCGCTGATATATAATTGGTCGCCGTGCCCGCCTGTTCAGCCAGTTTTGACTGTGATAAGCCGCTGGCATTCCTGTAGATTTTTATATTTGTCCCCAATAGTTGTCTAAGATTAGTCATTTGTAATCCTATCTGTCATATATAAATGATCTTATTTACTTATTAGGCATTGACAACAATTGATTGGTCATATAATATGACTTTTATATGACTATCTGTCATATGTTACATTCGAGTGTCACTGGGAAAATTGGCACAAAAAAGGGGTTTGTATGAAAAACTTGATAAAATTACTCGGAATTATCGCCCTTGTGGCGGTAATCGGGTTTTCAATGGTGGCTTGCCCCCCCGAACCCGACCCCACACACGAACACCAATGGGGCGTATGGGTCATAACGACCGCCGCAAACTGCACCACAGCTGGATCGCAAACAAGAACGTGCGCCCTTGACGCAACGCACACCGACACGGAAGTCATCGCCATAGACCCGAACGCACACAACTACCAAAACTATGCGCAAACAACCGCCCCCACCTGTGAAACAGACGGCGAAGAAACCGGAACCTGTACTTATGAAAGCTCACACAAAAGCATGCGCCCTATTACCGCCCTCGGACACGACTACCAAAACTATGCGCAGACAACCGTTCCCACCTGCACAACAGCGGGTATAGAAACAGGAACTTGCACACGCGACCAAGTAACCACCACACGCACCGGAGCTGCTGCCCTCGGGCACAACTACCAAAGCTATATAGAAACAACCGTTCCTACCTGCACAACCGTAGGCAAAGAAGAAGCGCCCTGCACACGCGATAGCAACCATGAAAAGGGTATCCGCGACATCGCCATAAACCCCAACGCACACGCCTACGGCAACTGGATAACAACCACCCCTACTTGCACCACCACAGGCATTGATACAAGAACCTGCTCGCTTAACGCAACGCACAAAGAAACCCGCAATGAAATTGCCATAAACCCTAACGCACACGACTGGAACACTGATACGGGACTTTGCGACAACGATTGTGGAGGTTTATACTACAGCCTCGGCGACACCGGTCCTGGCGGCGGCAAAATTTTTTATGTGAGCGCGGAAGGCTTTACCATGACCGACGACAATACAACCGCCCACTATCTTGAAGCCGCTCCTGCCGATATGGCAACAACACTTGCATGGGCGTCAAGCGCGTTTTTACCACCTGATTGGGGTGGTACTGGTAGCTGGACTTACATTGCAGATACGGCAACAGAAATAGGTACTGGCAGGAAAAACACCGCCCTTATTCTTGCGACGGATGCTCATGCACCGGCCGCAGAAGCCTGCAACGATTACAGCAACGGCGGTAAAACAGACTGGTTTTTACCGAGCCAAGATGAACTGAACCAGCTTTATGTGAACAGAAGTTCGGTTGGCAATTTAAAGACGACGGCGGATAATGTGAATTACACACATACTTACTGGTCCTCGTCGCATGACAGTAGTCTTGCTGCCGCGCAGTATCAGTTTTTCAGCATTGATATTCAGAGCAGTGGCATAAAGCAAAATTCATTCTCGGTTCGTGCCGTGCGGGCTTTTTAACTATTAGAGGGTAACGCGGAGTAACAAGGGAAAAAATGAAAAAAGGCAAGAGAAGGAGGGAAAGGCTCTTCCTTTCTTGCCTTTTTTATTGGGGAGGGGATAACCGAAAAACAGTGCGTATTAAACTTGACAAATCTGGTTTTTCATAATATAATAAATAAAGGAAAATACGGGTAATACTTTATGAAAAAACTAAAAATATACTTGGACACAAGTATAATAAATTTTCTATATATCAGTGATTCGCCGGAGTATAAAAGAGCAACAGAGTTGTTTTTTGATGATGTTGTAGCAAAAAATAAAATAGATACATATATTTCAAACATTGTAATTGATGAAATAAATAAAACAGAAGACAGAAATCATAAAAATACATTATTAACAACATTCGAAAAATATACAAGCATAAAAACATTAACTGCAGAGAATGAAACGATAAATGAAATTGCCTTTCTTGGCGATAATTATATCAAGAACGGTATTATACCTCCCAAAAAAACAGCTGATTCTTTGCATATAGCATATTCAACAGTATTCCAGATGGATGTTTTATTAAGCTGGAATTTTCAACACCTGGCAAATGTAAATAAAGAGCAAAAAATAATAACACTTAATAGAACACTGGGATATTATTATCCTTTTAGAATGGCAAATCCGCTGGAGGTGTATTTTGAGGAATGATGAACTGGAAAAAGCATTGAAAGAAACATGGAAGAACAAAGACAAGTTTTATGAAGATACAAAAGGACTTTCAATGCTGGAAATAATAAAGAAAATAGAGACTAAATATAGTGAACGAAAGGTCGCAGCGGCACCGGTCATCCAAATCGTCTAGTTATAGGGCTTTTTTTGAACCATAGGATGGTAGTAATGGGGTGTTGCGGGGGGTTATACTACCCGTGAAATTTGCCGAAAATTTAAGAGAATGGTAAATCCGTGTTTTTCCCCATTTCGTAGCCTCTTTTTTTTGACCGCGTTGGCTTTGTGCGCCTCCGGCCTGTATGCCAACGGCATTACGCCGCCTGAGTCAGTTTCCGCCGAAGAAGCCCGTTTGCGGGTAATAGCCGCCGCCGAAAAATATAAAAACACCCCTTACCGTTACGGCGGCATGGATAAGCGCGGCCTGGATTGTTCAGGACTTGTGTATGTAAGTTTCTATGACGCCCTGGGAGTGTCAGTGCCGAGGAATACCTGGGGCCTGTATTCATGGGTGGAAAAAATTACGCTTAACGAAGCCCGCCCCGGCGATCTGGTATTTTTTAAGACCACCGGCGGCAATGTTTCGCACGTTGGTATTTTAGTGGGTAACGGGCGTTTTATCCATTCCGCATCCGAAGGGCCGGCGACCGGGGTTATTTATTCCAGCCTTGACGAGCGGTATTGGGAGCGTACCTTTGCCGGAACAGGAAGAGTTTTGCCGCAAGCAGATGTAAATATAAGCGGACAAACAAGCGATAAAATTGTTAATGATATTAACAATAAAGAAAAAAAACGCGCGCGAAAATCAGAAGGCAGCCTGTTGATAGGCTTTGCCGCCGCGCCAACATGGAATACTACTGCGGTCAATATGGGCGTTATCCGGGGCGCTGCGGGGCAGGCGCGTCTGGGGCTGGATGTTAAACCGTTTAAGCAGCCAATGCTTTTAGGCATGGAACTGCGCCCCGAATGGGACGGCGCGCTGGGAGTTTTTCGCATACCGCTTACCCTATCGTGGGGTATTGACGATAAGTTTCGTATTTTCGCCGGGCCTGTCCTGAGCATTGGCGACGCCGCGTTGACTCTTGATGGAGAAAGCCGCCCGTACGCCGGCGGAACAAGCTGGCTGGGCGCTGCGGGCATTACTTTTGCCCCCTTTTCGTTCAAAATAGCCAAGGTCAACCTTGCGCCTTATGGGGAACTTGCGTGGCAGTCTTATTTTTATGACGGCAGCAAGAAAAATTTGGGAGCCGATTTTACCGCCGGTTTTCGTTTCTCTACCGGCTTGAGCTGCACATGGAGAAAATAATGTTAACCGGAAATATTTTTTTCTACCGGATAAACGGGGCAGACATTGGCATTGCAGATAACGGCAGCGCCATAGTTGGAGTTATTTTTGACCGCAGGCGGCGGGACGCCCGTTTCGCCGGCCTTAAAAAAGCCGGCGGCTTTGTAAAAGCCGAGACCCCCCTCATACAAAAAGCCGCCGCGCAAATCAAAGAATATTTTGAGGGCAAGCGCACGCAGTTTAAACTGCCCCTGGCCCCGCACGGCACTGAATTTCAACTGGCCGTCTGGCGCGCGCTGCAGGATATTCCCTATGGCGAAACCCGTTCCTACAAGGAAATTGCCGCCACCATTGGCAGGCCAAAAGCGGTCAGAGCGGTGGGCATGGCGAATAACCGCAATCCCATTTCCATAATCGTACCCTGCCACCGCGTCATTGGCCATGACGGAAAATTGGTGGGTTATGGCGGCGGCCTCCCCCTCAAAAAACATTTACTGGAACTGGAACGTTTAGTCGTGCTGGGCGGCTAATACAATCAACGAAAGAACAAAAGAGACCGACAGAATTATAATTAACAGGGTCAACGCAACGGAAAAGCCATAATTAACGATGAGCGATATGCCGATTGTGTTCAGGACGGCGCGGTATAAATATGCCAGGCAGTTAAAAACCAGCGGCAAAACCGGAATTGACAACACAAAAAGATAACGCGGGCTTCTTTGAGCGCGCAGATTCCAGCCGACTATCAGCACGATAACCGCCATGGGTAAAAAGAACAGACAAGCGGACAAACGGTTAAGAATTTCCGCTTCAAAAACCTCGGCAATATAACCTGTTTCTCCCGCAGTGCCGACAGCGGTAAAAAGGTCGCTGATATACATGCTGGGCAGCCTTTGCCGCATTTCCGAGAGCATGAGGAACGACTCATAACTTACATTCAATATGATTTGCGCCGTATCGGGAGAATAGGGGTTTCTGCCCTGCGCGTTCCATTCCGGTTTCCACGATTTATTTTTATCATTGCGATCCAGCGCGCGCATCATAATGAGAACCTGCGGCTGATCGTCAAGCGTAATGGGCAGGAATTTGGCGTAGGGCGCTTTCAGACTGAGCAGCGGGCGCGACCGGGTATCGAACACCATAAACTCAATGCCGGTTCCGTATGCGTAATCGGGATGAGAGGAAAAACTGGCAATCCGCATGACGGATCGCTCTTTTTCCCGGGTTACGCTGCCCGGCAGGGAAAAAACAACGCCGGTCAGCGTTTCACCTAACGATATTTCCATTTCGTCGATAAAAAACGCGACATCTTTAGTTCCCTTTTCACTGGCCTTAAAATAATTTTCCGCGTCGGGGTCCGTCGGTGTCAGGGCGAGCAGTTCCTTAAAAATGTAATATGCCCGTATCCAGTCGCCGGAAACCATCGCCTCATAGCCGGATCGTTTAAGCCGGTAAATGTCATACGCCTCGCGCTGGGCGCGCGTTGGCTGCAGCGATTCAATTTGATTCCACGCGCGCGCCGCAAGCCGGTCTGCCGTGACAATTTCCGGGCTGCCGGGTTTTGCAAGACGCCTGCCCAGGGTGGCAAGCCAATGGGCATCGAACATCCGCCCTTCGCGCAGCGCCGTATCGCCCAGAGCTATGGCGTCCGCGGCGTTTTTCGGCTGCCCTTGTCCGGGAATCGCCGAAATCGAGGCGCTGTTCAAGCCTTTAACGCTCGTATCTTCGGTTGCCCAGTGGTGCTCCTCAAACTCTGACACGTCTACGTGAGCGTTAATCTCGCTGCGCAGCGCGGCAATATCCGGGCTGTTTTCCCATATAGCGTCGCACAAGCTGATAAATTGGTACGCTTCCTGCCATTCTCCCGCCTGCCGGTGAATCTGCGCCCGCTCTTTCGCCAACTGGTACATCTCGCCCCGGTAACGCAGATTTGCCTCATAATTTTGCGCCAAAGGGAGTATCAGGAAAAATAACATCGCATACAGTCCCGCCGCGCAGATTGCCGTAACGAGCGGAGGCATCATACGTTGAAAAAGATGTTCGGAAAACCCCCGGAAAGATTTTTCTGTAGAGGCTATGCCAAAGGGAAGAACCAGCGCGGAAAAAGCCAGCGCGGGAAACAGCGCGATAATATCAAGCAAGCCCCGGACAAGCCCCCATTCACGGGCAAATACCGGCAGGGGCGGAACTTCGCCGGGAGAAATCAAACGGAAAACCAGTATACACAAACTGGCGGTAACGACATACGCGAAAAAAATTGAGGGCGGCGATGCAAGCGATTCTTTTCTAATCTCCATAATCGTACCGCCCCTTTATCAAATAAACCAAAAGCGTGTACAAACAAACGAGGATTCCAACGGCACAGTAAATCAGGGGAACCGCCAATGAGAGCGGCAGGCGGTTTTGCAGGAAAGAATCGAAAACCTCCTGCATGGGCGGCGTTTGAAAAAAGAGCGTCAGACTCAATACGCCGCGGAAAGCCAGACAGCCCAGAAACAGATCCACCAGGGGCCACGCGCTCAACTTAAAAATGAACATAAGCGAAGATAAAAAGAAAACCAGCGACCCGATCTGTATTAAAAACGGCTGCAGCCCGCCATCCAGATGTTTCAGCAAAATGTCGCCGTTAAGCCGCAGATCAATGGCAAGGCTTTTGAGGAACCAGGGAACGTCGTTAATAAAGGGAGCCGGCGGCAGATTGGCGGACAGATTTTTTCCGGCAAAATCCGACTGGTAAAGCATGGGCTTGCCGGGCGTTGCCACAACCCGGCTTCCGTCCGGTTGGGCAGGGCCCTCTAACAGTACAATTATCGTTCCCGAAGGTAAAATCGTATTGGAGAGAATCAATCCCGGTTCGCCCAGCGGCTGCTCATGGGTTTTGGCGGACGGCACGTTTTCCACGTTTTCCACCAGCTCGTCAATGCCCAGAATAAAGGCAAGCGTGAGTACAATGATGCAGGGCAGCGCTACCGGCGCAAAAACCGCTTTGCGGACGGCGTAACTCAGGCCAATCAGAATACCGCCGTAGAGACAGAACGATAACGCCCACCGCGCGGCGGCGACCAGATCAACCAGAATCGCCCCTTGTTCCAGCGATAAAGCGCGTATCCATTCAACCCGTAACGTTAAAAAGCGCAGCCCTGTTGAGGCGATGAACAGGAGCGCAAAACTGAGACTGTAAAAAAGCATCAATTTGAGTAGTTTTCTCACTATTATAAGCATAACACGAGAAAAGCCTGAGTGCAAGGGCGCGGAGTGTCATTTTTTTCCACAAGTTATCCACAAGATAAAAAAATACCCGGCAACATAACAGGCGACATTTTTATAGCGGCTAATTGTTAAAAATAAGTAAGCTAAATCGTTATCCTGCAAGGAATTAGATATACGCGTTATTTGTAATATTTCCCGGATGGGGATTTTGGTGTGTTTTTAAGTATATCCGGTGAATATCTCCCTATATTGTTAACAAGTTTTCCACAGTCTCAGCCCAGGGAAACAGTCCCGTTATGATCAATGGTAATAATTGTTTTGCATCCGGGACAGCGGAAGCGGCCGGCTTTAAGGGTTTTGAGCTTTTTGGGACAAACGGGACACGAGAATAATTTGGGAAATACCGCGTTTTTTTGTTCGGCGGGAGCGCCGCCAAAAAAACTTATAGCGCTGTGAAGGGTATCTTTTATGTTGAAAGATTGAGAAAAACCGAGTAATTGAAATACTTCGTACACTTTCGGTTGAACATTGAGCAGAACCATATCGCCATCCAGCGGTTTTACTGTTTTAAGAAACACGGTAAAAGAGCCAATCCCGGTTGATGAAACATAATTAAGGCCGTTGCAATTAAAAATTAACCGGACAAAACCCGCTTCAATAATCCGCTGGATCTGTTTTTGAAAGAAGTTGGTGTTATAAGTATCGATATACCCGTTCAACACGACAATGAGACAGTCTTCTACGCCGGGCGCCATTTGGAGCGTAATGGTAAGACTCTCGTTCGTATCATCATCAAATTGAGGGATAATATCATTATTAACCATGGTATTTCCTTACCTTATATTGTATACATTGTTGGGTGAATTTGTCAAACTGGATTGATACATGGTCTTGTCGGACATTGTGATTATCCTGTGCCGCGCCGGCGAACCGGGCAATGTCGGCGCGGTATGCCGGGTGATGAAAAACATGGGGCTTTCCCAACTGCGGCTGGTCGCGCCTGCATCTCTGGATGAAGCGCCGCTGTTGGCGCGGACTGTTCACGCCGAGGATGTTTGGCGCAATGCCCGCTTTTTCGACACGCTGGCGTCCGCGACGGCGGATTGTTCGCTGGTGATAGGAACTACCCGCCGCAGGGGCAGAAAACGGAAAAATGCCAGCATGGAACCCCGCGCTCTGGCGGCGTGGCTGGGGACGCGGCCTGTCGCACAAGGCGCTGCGCCTGACGCCGCGCCCGTTGCCCTTGTTTTTGGCAACGAGCGCACCGGCCTTGACGACGACGAACTCAACCTGTGCGGCATCGCTTCGCACGTACCCGTTTCCGGCGCCTTCCCCTCCCTCAACCTTTCCCACGCGGTGCAGATATACGCCTACGAGCTGTTTCTCGCTTTTGGCGGAACAGCGGACAATAGCGACAGCCCCGGCAGCCCCGGTGGTGGCAGTGAAAGCGGTACCCCCAATGCGGTAAAAGGGGAGTGGGTCCCCCTCACGCGGGAAGCGGCGGACGCTCTTACCGCGGATATAACCGGCGTTCTTGCCGAACTTGGCTTTTACAAACACCCCGGCCGCGCAGAGCAAACCCGCTTTTTACGCGATTTAATCTGCCGCGCCGCCCTCACTGAAAAAGAAGGCCGCTACCTCAAAGACATTTTCGCCAAAGCCGCCCGCCTTGGAGACCGCCAGGGCGGACGCCTCAGCGACCGCGTTATAGATTAGCAGCCCATTGCGTCTCTATAGAAAGATTTTTGTCGTATACTTCAGCGCGGTTTCTGCCCAAATCTTTTGCCTGTTTAAGCGCTCTGTCGGCAGCGAGTATAAGTTCTTGTGATGTGTTTGCGTGATCCGGCGCGGTCGCTATGCCGATGCTGACGTAAATGGAAAGAGTAACGTTTTTTGCTACTTCATGACTTGCGGGAATATCAATCCGCAATTTAGCGATATTCTCCCTGATCCGTTTGGCGACATTGACGGCGTTTTTTTTGGTGGTGTCGGGAAGCAGTACCGAGAACTCATCTCCCGCAAGACGGGTGGGAATGTCTGACGGACGCAGGCAGGAGCGAATTGCCTCGGCTGCGATGATTATTACCCTGTCGCCTGTTTGGGGCCCATAACGGGCGTTGACATTGTGCAGTTTATCCAGGTCTATCGCGAGCAGGGATAAGGCTCTTAAATTCGTCGATTGATTGCTGAAGCGTTCCCTGATGGCATCTTCAAGAAAGCGGCGGTTGTACAGACCGGTCATTTCGTCGGTAATGGCCCTGCGGCGCGCCGTTTCGCCCCAGCGCGCCAAATCGCTGTAAGATTTTGATGAATCGTTTAACTTTTGATTTTCTACAATAACAACAGCTTTAAGTATCTTAAAGCCAATTATCGGGTGCTGCGAAATTATCCGGTAAAAATCGGTTATGCGAAACATCAACACGACGGAATTTTCGGCGGCGATAAAGGTCGCCGCCCGCGGTTCATTGGTAACCATTGCCATTTCGCCAAAAAGCGCCCCCCGCTGTTTTAACTCGAAGAGCTGCCGTTGATTGCCGTCTGACTGAGTGCCGTACGCTTTTAAGCCGCCCGAGTAAAGGATATACATATCTTTTCCCGCATCCCCCTCGCGAAAAACAGGCTCTCCTTTTTTTATAAAAATTGGTTCTAAAGCCCCGGCGACCATTTTGAATTCTTCTTCGTTGAGTTCAGAAAAAATCAGTTTTTCGTTGAGGGTCTCATACAAAACCGAAGATAATTCCGTGCTCATGATGCGTTCTCTTTTGAATAATGAACGATTTTCTCGTTGCCGGTATGCCAGGCGTTAAGAAGGGCGGTATAAGTTCCCTGGAAAAGGCTGTCCCATTCCGGGTCATCGTTTGCCCAGCGCGCCCAGGCGACTGTCGCCGAAAAGGTAAATTCAGGAAGCGCGTCCTGCGCCGGGACCGGCTCCATAGAGGCAATGGAAACCGCCAATTCCGCCGCCGCTTTTTCGGCGACATCATAATCGCAGTTATTGATAATGACGCCGACTTCGTTGCTTTTGAAGCGCAGGGGCCAACCCTGCCCAAACCTTCTGCAAAAATTTTTTAGAATGGCCGCTATCCTGATCATCGCTTCGTCTCCCGCGCCGTGTCCGCGCGTGTCAACCAGTATTTTAAAGCGATCCGGTTTTAACATGATAAGAGTGGTAGGGTCGTTCAAGGCGTCTTTGATTTCATCGTTGATAAGAACTTGTTTCCACAGTCCGGTTCCCGAGTCTTCGTAAGCGCGCCGGTGAAGCTCTTTTACCCAGGACATATTTTCCAGGATGAGCTTTCGGATGGATTTAATGCGCCCGGTCATCATCATGATTGCGTTAAGCTGAATATCGCATACCATGTGCGGTACTTTCTGCGCGAGAGAATCAAGGGTATGACCAAAACCCGGAAATACAATTAACAGCGAGTTTTTTTTCGCCTCCGCGTCCGCGTCATATTCCGCGCCCCGCACAAAGTCAAACTCGCCGATAATGTCCCCCGAGGTGAACCGTGCCATTTCCTCCTCACTGCCATCGCTGTTTTTTTTATAAACGCGGATTTCACCGTTGATCAGTATGTAAAAATGGGACGCTTTTTCCCCGCAAGAAAACAAAAGCTCTTTTTTGGGGAGGCTGAGCGTGTCCGAAAATGAAATGACAAAATCGATCTCATCCTGGCGGAGATTGGAAAAAAGTTCGCTCTTTCGAATCAATGCGGGATCGATAGCTGCCGCGCTCATGCGGATAGTATTACCTAAAATCTTAAAAAAGTCGAGCCTGCACGCGCTGCCCAATAACTTGACAAGCGGCGCGGAATGCGTGACAGTAAGCCTGCATGACCGATACCACCCGCCGGATTATTGAAAACATCCTCGCCGTTCCCAAAGGCAAAGTTTCCAGTTACCGCGACATCGCCCTCAAAGCGGGGCTTCCCAATGGCGCCCGCTCCACCGTGCGGGTACTCCATTCCCTTTCCGAAAAATACGCTCTCCCCTGGCATCGAATAATCCGCGCCGATGGCAGCATAGCCCTGGGTGAAGGGGAGGGAAGGGAACTGCAAATTAAACTCCTCCGTTCCGAAGGAGTAAAAGTCTCCCCCACCGGACAAATAGACATAAAACGCTTTGGGGTGTAAGAAGTTATTTTAGCCGCTTTTATCTTTCAGTTATACATTTTCCATATCAACATAGACTATTATCTGCTTTTTCACTTTATTTCCCCTACAAATCATACGCCGCGTTAAGGAAAAGGGCGGCGACTTGGGAGACATTCAGGCTTTCGATGTTGCCGGTTCCGGGGACGCGCAGGAGGCAGGCGCAGTTGTCTTTAACGTTTTGTGGCAGGCCGGTCTCCTCGTTGCCCAGCACGAGGGCAATTCCGGGGCGTCCGGCTTTGACGATTTCGGGGAGGTCGCTGATACGCCGCCGCGCGCGTACGTCGGTGCCGATTACCGTAATTTTTTTTGACGCGTCCTTGAGAAACGCGGCGGTGTTGCCGATTTTGCGCACGGTAACGTGCTCCATGCCGCCCTCGGCAACGCGGTAGGCGCTGGTGGTCAATCGCGCCTCGCTGTCGTGTTCGTTCACGATGATAAAGTGCGCGTCAAAAAAAGCCGCCGCGCGGGCAATCGCCCCCAGGTTGTGATCGTTTCCCACCTCGTGAAGTATCAGGCCGGTCTTTGCGCCCTGCGCCCACAACTCCAGGTCGTCGGCGGTTAGCGGCTCTATTTCCGGCTCCTCGATCATCATCACCACGCCCTGGTGGTGGACGCTTTTGGAAATACGCTCCAGTTCCTCATCTTCGCATAACTTGTAGGGGCGCTTGCGTTCCGCGAGTTTTTTACAAACCCCGGTGAACAGCTTGAGACGCTCCTGCCGCAAAAAAAGGCGGTTTATCGTTTCAGGGTGATATTCCGCCAGGGCAAGAGCCGCTTTAAGCCCGCAGACCGCGAGTTCATCGGTAAGTTTGTTGCGCATAATGGTTATTTTACCATATTGCGCAAGGTCAGTCACCTGTATACAGCCAACGGATAATGTGATAAAATAACATTCAAATTTATAATGCCGGGGGAAAAATGAAAAATATAATCCTGATTGCGGTGATAGCGCTGACGCTTGGTTTGTGTCTGTCTTTTACTACCTGTTCGAAAGCAGCAGACAACGATGAGCCGAAAGACACGCCGGAATTGCTCATTGAAGTTACAGAAAATACGGCCATTACCGCCGATGAATCCGCGGCGGATTTTGTCGCAAAAATGACCATAGGCTGGAATTTGGGAAATACCATGGACGCCCATCCCAACGGCGAAACGTCGTGGGGCAACCCCAAAACGACCAAGGAAATGATTACCGCGCTCAAGGATGCGGGTTTTAACACGATAAGAATTCCTGTTTCGTGGTATCAGTCGGCTCCCAAACCAAATTACACCATTAGCTCATCCCGGATGAACAGGGTTAAAGAAATTGTTGATTACGCTATGGAGAACAATTTGTATGTTATTCTTAACACCCACCATGACGAGTCGATTTTTAAATTTAGGGATAACGATATGGAGGAATCAAAAAAAGCGTTTCAGACGATTTGGAGTCAAATTGCCGAAACTTTCAAGGATTACAATTATAATTTGATTTTTGAAGGGCTGAACGAACCGAGAACAAAGGGCAGCGCAAATGAATGGAACGGCGGCACTGCCGATGAGCGCAGAAACTTAAACGATATGCACCAGCTTTTTGTTGACACGGTTAGGAAAAGCGGCGGCAACAACGGCAAGCGCATTCTGATGATCTCGACGTATGCCGCATCGGTAGAATCCGCCGCGGTAAACGGATTGACGCTTCCAACCGATACGGCGGAAAATTCCGGCGTGAACAAATTTATTGTTTCTACCCACAGTTATTCGCCCTATGATTTTGCCTTAAATGAAAATAGTCCCGTAAAAACATGGAGCAAAAACAGCGCGTCAGATACTGCGCCCATTACAACATGGATTAACCGCGTTGATACGGCGTTTGTGAAAAAGGGTTATCCCGTTATAGGCGGCGAGTTTGGCGCGCTCAATAAAAACAACGAGGACGCCAGAGCCGAATGGGCTGAATATTATGTAAGCAAAGCGCGGGAAAAGGGCATTAAATGTATCTGGTGGGACGACGGCGGCAACTTCAAACTGTTCAACAGGAACAGCAAAAACTTCTATTACCCCAAAATTCACGGCGGCCTAATGAAAGGCGCGGGAGTCGCGACCGAAAAAATATAGCTTGTCAGCCGTTACTCTACCTTAAACCGCGAAACTTCCCTAATGAGCATATCAATGCCGTCGCGGTTCTTTTGGCTTATGTCGTTAACATGGTGTACCGCCTCGTTTATCTGATCCGCGCCCAAAGCCATCTCGTTCATGCCCGAAGTAATCTCCTGCGTCGCTTTTTCCAGATTATTGCTCTCCTGGATAACCTCTTTTGCCCCTTCAAGCATTTGATTGGAACCGCTCGTTACCTCACGGGTTATTTCGTTTACCTGGCTGACGCCTTCAAGAATTTGCTTGCTCCCCTGTCCCTGCTCTTCCATCGCATGGCGGATAGTCTCTTCCTGTTCCGCCACCGTCTTTACGCTGGAATCAATCGCTTCAAACTTGTTCAGCACGTTTACGGTCGATTTGGTAATCTTGTCGATAGAGTCCTTTATCTTCTTCAAAACATTGCCGATGGTTTTTGACTGTTCGCCCGAACTTTCCGCCAGTTTGCGAATTTCATCGGCTACTACGGCAAAGCCTTTACCCGCCTCGCCGGCGTGCGCCGCCTCAATCGCGGCGTTCATTGCCAGCAGGTTGGTCTGGCTGG
>JGI24699J35502_11133969_pt1 | contig 21966 bp, 17 predicted proteins | sample TergutMp193P4_FD_35502 | JGI IMG/M metagenome (IMG submission 35502)
TGGGGACTTCCAACTCCATGGCCGTAGTGTGGCCGTCGCCAAAGAACAAGGCGGTCTTGGTGTGCTTAGCGGGGCCGGCGGCGTCATCGGCAGTGCTGGCCTCCGGGCCAGGCACGGCGTCTCCGGCAGTACCAACCGCCGGGCTAGCAACGGCGTCATCGGCAGTACCAACCGCCGGGCTAGCAACGGCGTCATCGGCAATACCAACCGCCGGGCTGGCCACGCCAGCGGAGTCAGGAGCAGCGGTTACAGCTGGCTCCGCCACTAAGGCCGGTGCCGCAGGTGCGGTGGGAGTCTCCACGTTCATCATCCTACCCCACGCGCTGGGCATCTAGGTGTTTCAGCACGGCGTTGGCAATTGAATCGGGGTTGAGCGCGATGCTATCTAGCACCTGGTCGCGGCTGGCGTGCGCTAAAAACTGGGTGGGCACGCCGAGGTTCACATGATTGGTGAAGATGTCGGCTGCTGCGGCGGCCTCTTCCAGCGCTGAACCGATGCCGCCCGCTGCCAGGCCGTCTTCCACAGTGACCACTAAATCATAAGCGCTGGTTAATTGCACCAATTCGGTGGGAATAGGCCACACCCAAGTTAGGGACACCACAGTAATGTGCAATTCCGGCGAGTTTGTGGCGAGTTGCTGAGCGGCGGTGAGCGTCGCAGGCACCATCGATCCGATGCCAATAAGCAGCACGGATTTGGTGGGGGTCGGGCCAGCCAAAACAAAATCCGCAGCACTACGCCACAACACTTCCACCTCCCCGATGGTTTCCACCGGTGGCGACGGCGCCGCGAGTTCACCCTTCGGGAACCTGATGACGGTTGGGGCATCCCCCACCGAAACTGCGGCCCGCAAAGCCGCACGCAAGGTAGCGTCATCCCGAGGCGCGGCAATCCGCACCCCCGGCACGATGCGCAACAGCGTGAAGTCCCACATGCCATTATGCGACGGCCCATCCTCGCCGGTGATGCCCGCACGGTCCAGCACAAAAGTTACACCAGCCTTGTGCAGCCCGACATCCATCAAAACCTGGTCAAACGCCCGGTTCAAAAACGTGGCATAAACCGCCACCACCGGATGCAGCCCGGCATAAGCCAACCCAGCTGCCGAAGCGACGGCGTGTTGCTCGGCAATGCCAACGTCAAAAGTGCGTTCGGGGTACTCCGCAGCGAACTGATGCAGCCCGACCGGCTCCAGCATTGCCGCAGTTATCGCAACCACATCTGGGCGCTCGCGACCAATTTGCACCAGTTCATCCGAGAATACTGATGTCCAACCCCAGCGGGCCGGGTTCATCGGCAGCCCAGTTTCGGGATGAATTGGCCCGACATTATGAAACTTATCCAGCAAATGGTCTTCGGCTGGCCGATACCCACGGCCTTTTTCGGTTAGGACATGCACGATGGCCGGGCGGTGGAATTGTTTTGCCGACCCTAACGCCCGCTCTAGGTCGCCAATTTCATGGCCATCCACCGGGCCAATATACTTTATCCCTAAATCTTCAAATAACCCTTGGGGTGCCACCATATCTTGTAGCCCCCGCTTTAAGCCGCGCTTTAGCCCACTTAACGCCCGATAAGTTACTTTGCCGGGGATGCCGCTGCGCCGTAAGGTGCGCGAACCCCATTCCATGAATTGCTCATAACCTTGGGTGGTACGTAACGTATCAAGGTGATGCGCCATTCCGCCGATCGTTTGCGAATATGACCTTCCGTTATCATTTACCACAATTACAATCGGCAAGTCGGATTCCGAAATATTGTTGAGCGCCTCCCAAGCCATACCACCCGTCAGCGCCCCATCGCCTACTACGGCAACGATAAACCGATCTTCCAGGCCAGCTAAGCGGCGGCCTTTCGCCACCCCATCTGCCCAGCTCAACGCCGCTGAAGCATGCGAGTTTTCAATGACGTCATGGGCAGATTCCCGCCTTGATGGATACCCAGATAGCCCGCCGCTTTGCCGCAAATGCTCAAAGTCTTGGCGGCCAGTTAGTATTTTATGGACATAAGCTTGATGGCCAGTATCAAATATAATGGCATCCCGCGGGCTATCAAATACTCGATGCAGTGCAATAGTCAATTCCACTACGCCAAGATTGGGGCCTAAATGCCCGCCAGTGCGCGAGACATTCGCAATTAAAAACCCTCTGATTTCAGTAGCCAACTGCGCTAGTTGATCACCAGTAAGATTAGCAAGGTCGCTAGGCGCGGCAATAGCCGAAAGCAAATCGGCATCGGGCAACCGCAAAGTTACCTCAGAAATTGGCGATGCCTTGCCAACCGTCGGCTGAATCAGACTTGGAATGGTCAAAACAATTACCGCAACTTAGCTAAGTAATTACCAATGCGCGTAACCCCATCCCGCAACATTCGGGTATCGGGCAATGCCACTAACCGGAAGTGATCCGGGTCAGGCCAGTTAAACCCACGCCCATGGCTGACTAAGACTTTCTGGTCATGCAGTAGGCCCAACGCCCATTGTTCGTCATCCTTGATGGGATAAACCTCTGGGTCTAGCCGGGGGAATAAATACAATGCCCCTTTAGCTGGCACCACCGAAACGCCTGGAATCTCATTTAGCATATCGGATGCTAAATGCAGTTGCTCATAAAACCGCCCGCCTGGCTTTACCAAGCGTTCAATGGATTGCTTACCACCTAAGGCCGTCTGAATTGTATGTTGGGCAGGCACATTAGCGCACATGCGCATATTGCATAACAAGGTGATGCCGTCAATTAACGACGATGCCTTATTGAGCGGCCCGGTCAAAACCATCCATCCAGCCCGCCAACCGCAAGCGCGATATGCCTTTGATAAGCCAGAGAACGTAATACATAGCACGTCATCGCCGCATAGGGTAGCCGTATAAGTGTGCTCACCCTCGTAGATGATTTTCTCGTAAATCTCATCGGAAAGCACCACTAAATCATGTTCCCGCGCAATATCCACGATGCCCTGCACAATCTCGCGGCTATAAACAGCGCCGGTGGGATTGTTTGGGTTGATCAGCACAATAGCTTTGGTGCGGTCGGTAACCTTGGAACGGATATCTGCCAAGTCCGGGTTCCAGCCGTTATTCTCATCGCATAAATAATGAACTGCCGTGCCGCCGGTAAGTGTGGTGGCGCCCGTCCATAACGGATAATCCGGTGCGGGGATAAGGATTTCATCACCGGGGTCAATCATCGCTTGCAGCACAATGCTGATTAACTCGGATACCCCATTGCCCAGCCAAATCTGATCTACATCAACATCCAGCCCAACATGTTGGTAATAATTCATCACAGCGGTGCGCGCTGAATGGATACCTTGCGAATCCGAATAGCCCTCAGACTCAATTAGGTTAGCGACCATTGCCTTAACCATTGAATCCGGCGCCCGCAAACCAAATGGGCCGGTATTGCCGATATGCAGCTTGAGAATTCGATCGCCGCGCGCTTCCATTTTCATGGCCTCAACCATGTTTTTTCCGCGCACGTCATATCGCACATCAGCCAGCCGATCAGCCTGCTTATACTCCCGCATTTTTACACTCCTCACTGAGCTTCATTCTGAGGTGATCTGCTGCGTTTCTATCGCTTGCAAGTACGGAATGTACTAGCTTCGCTCGCGCGCCTTGCAGCTCATCCCCAGAATAAACCTCAGTCTTTTCTTAGGAAAAAACCGTATCCCCACTATCCTAGCCGCGTTAATTGGCGCCGACACCTACCCCGGCGCGTCTAGACCTAAGTAAACTCTCCCTCATGCGGTTTTTGAACGACGCCCTGCCCACCACCGACCTCACCTACAATGATGTGTTTTTGGTGCCGGGACATTCCGAGGTGAGCAGCCGGTTTGACGTTGATTTGACGCCCGATGACGGCACGGGCACCACCATCCCCATTGTGGTGGCCAACATGACGGCGGTGGCCGGGCGGCGGATGGCCGAAACTGTCGCGCGGCGGGGCGGCATCGCGATTATTCCCCAAGATATTCCGGTAGATCAGGTGACTAAGACGATTAGCCGGGTGAAGGCGGCTGACCCGCTGGTGGAAACCGTGGTGACTGTTGGGGTACACGACACGGTTGGCAATGTGCTGAACCTAATTACTAAGCGAGCACATGGGGCGGCAGTGGTGGTGGATGGTAATCGCACCGGCAAGCCGTTGGGCATCGTAACGGCGGCGGCCTGTGAAGGCGTGGACCGGTTCACCCAGGCTGGTCGCGTAATGGAGCCGATTCCGCTGGCCATTGACGTATCGCGGCTGACTGCCGAGGGCGTCGATGCTCCCGCCATGGGGCGGTTGGAAACGGCTTATGACCGGATGCGGCTAGCGAAAGCGCCGTTGGCGGTGGTGACTCGCTCCGATGGCGAATTGGTCGGTGTGCTTTCAGCGAAATCCTTAGTGCGCGCTTCAATCTACCCACCCGCCTTGGATGCCAATGGGTCTTTGTTGGTCGGGGCCGCCGTGGGCATCAACGGCGACGTGGCTGCCCGGGCTACTGCGCTGCTCGACGCTGGGGTGGATGTGTTGGTGGTTGATACCGCGCACGGTCATCAAGCCAAAATGCTGAGCGCGTTGGCGGCAATTCGGGCGGTCACACCCAGCACGGTGCCGGTGGTGGCTGGCAATGTGGTGACTGCCGCTGGGGTTGCGGATTTAGTTGCCGCTGGCGCTGACATCCTTAAAGTAGGCGTCGGGCCCGGTGCGATGTGTACCACCCGGATGCAGACGGGCGTGGGCCGCCCCCAATTTTCCGCCGTGTTGGAGTGCGCAGCGGCGGCGCGGGAGTTGGGCAAACATGTGTGGGCAGATGGCGGCATTAAGCATCCACGCGATGTCGCGTTGGCATTGGCGGCTGGCGCTTCGCAGGTGATGATTGGGTCGTGGTTTGCTGGCACCTACGAATCCCCCGGTGACCTGCATGAAGACGGCAAGGGCCGGTACTACAAGGAGTCTTACGGGATGGCTTCGGCGCGCGCGGTTGCTGCCCGCACGGCGACGCTGGATTCGGCCTTTGACCGGGCTCGCAAGGCGCTTTATGAGGAAGGTATTTCGACTGGACGCCGCTATCTTGACCCGGGCCGCCCTGGGGTTGAGGATTTGCTTGACGAGATTGCGTCGGGCCTGCGGTCTGCTTGCACCTATGCTGGCGCCCGCAATCTGCGCGAGTTCGCCGACCGCGCCATCGTCGGGGTGCAATCTGCCGCTGGCTACGCCGAGGGTGTCCCTGTCCCCACCAATTAGGTATCGGACAGCAGACGCCAGCCGTGGGCTGTTGTGGCTACCGCTACCATGCGCTGGCGGTGCGGATTGCGGGTCAAGCCAGCAATGACGGTCATTGGCAGCTAATCCTGATCAGATGCGAGCGACCCCGGTTTCCCGCGCCGCCTCTGCCACGGCAGCGGCGACCGCTGGGCCGACGCGCGGGTCAAAAGCGGCTGGGATGATATATTCCGCGCTCAATTTATCGGGAGCTACCAAATCAGCTAACGCATAAGCAGCCGCAAGCTTCATCTCGTTATTAATATCGGATGCCCGCACATCAAATGTCCCCCGGAATACCCCTGGGAAAGCTAAGACATTGTTTATCTGATTGGGATGGTCGCTGCGCCCAGTGGCAATAACGGCAGCTCCCCCTGCTTTCGCGTCTTCCGGTTCAATTTCTGGCACCGGGTTGGAGCAAGCAAAAACAATGGCATCTTTATTCATTGATTGCACCATTTCGGTTGTGGCAATGTGTGGGGCGCTGACGCCAATAAAGACATCGGCGCCCACTAAAGCATCAGCTAGGTCACCGCGGAGGTGATCGCGATTCGTTACTTGCGCAATCTCTTGTTTCGCGGCATTCAGTGAGCTTTCGCCCTCGCAAATAGTACCGTTTCGATCCGTCAATATGATGTTGGTAAACCCATCAGCCAGCAGAATCTTTGCTATCGCGATGCCCGCCGAGCCAGCCCCACAAATAACAATTTTCACCTGCCCCTTTTCCTTGCCAACCACTTTTAACGCATTGAGTAACCCTGCGAGCGTTACGATGGCGGTACCATGTTGGTCATCATGGAAGATTGGAATATCGCATTTTTCTTTGAGTTTTTGTTCGATTTCAAAACAGCGCGGTGCCGAGATATCTTCAAGATTGACTCCCCCAAAACTCCCGGATATCAAAGCGATAGTATCAACGATGGTATCCACGTCTTTACTCTTGACGCAGAGCGGGAACGCATCAACGCCGCCAAACTCCTTGAACAGCACACACTTGCCCTCCATTACCGGCATTGCGGCTTCCGGGCCAATATCACCCAAACCCAACACCGCCGTGCCATCGGTGACCACCAAGCAGAGGTTCCAGCGCCGAGTTAGGTCATAAGAAAGGTTAATGTCTTTTTGTATTTCTAAACAAGGCTGGGCAACTCCAGGGGTGTAGGCAAGCGAAAGTTCTTCCTTGGTGCTTACCGGAGCGCGCGAGATGACCTCAATCTTTCCTTTGAGTTTCTCATGCAGCTTTAGTGACTCGGCAGCGTAATCCATGCCTAACCCCGTTTTCTAATCTGTTGTCGAAGAACAATTAACTGGTTGCAAGCCTGGCTTTAGGCCAACTGCTTACTGCCCTACTTAATGCTCAAATGGGAACTTAATATCAATACCATACCTGTCGCGCAAGGCGATAAACTCCTGCTGCACTGCCTCACCGATGGGCACACCCTTATCTTTGCGTTCCAACCAAGTCAGATACTCTTTTTCGCCAGCGGTGTAAATGCGGTCCTGCCCTGGTGCCTTTTTGGACGCCCGGAGCTCGCGCAAAATATCGCCGCAAGTCTTCTTGAAAGTTTCTAACCCCATGAAAGCCTCAGGGTCAATGACAATAAAAAAGTGCCCAATATGATATGGCACTTTTTCGCCATGCTCAAAGCCAGTCAGCCCTTTTAGGAAACTGCCAGCCTGCAATGCGGCAGACAATACCTCAACAACTGTGGCATAACCATAACCTTTATAACCGGCCAAATCTTCGCCGATGCCACCCAACGGCGCTAAGGCCGCAGCACCAGTATTCAAATCAACCAGAATCTGTTTACTATCTGTTGCCGCTTCACCGTCATTGCCTATTACCATGCCTGCTGGGGTGTCTTGGTCAGCGCGGGCGTAATATTCAATTTTGCCACGTTGGGTAATTGAGGTGGCGCAATCCAGCATAAATGGGAAATCTTCATCCGTGGGGAAACCAACCGTTAGCGGGTTGGTACCTAACATGTTCTCGACGCCAAAAGTTGGCGCAATTGATGGGCGCGCATTGGTGCCGGTTATCCCAATCATATCCGCCTCGGTAGCCATTGATGCCCAATAACCAGCAATGCCATAATGGCTGGAATTACGTACCACAACCATCGAAAGGCCATATTGTTTGGCTTTCGCAATGGCCATTTGCATAGCCTGATAACTGGCGACCATCCCCATTCCGTCATTAGCGTCCAACACGGCTGTGGTCGGAGTTTCGCGCAGAATATCAACTTTAGTTACTGGGTACAAGATACCCTCGTTAATGCGGTCAATATATATCGGCTTAAAGCGGTTTGCGCCGTGGCTTTCAATGCCGCGCCGGTCGCTTTCCATCAGCACATCAGCGCACAAAAGCGCGTCGTCATGTGGCACCCCGACCGCCTCAAATACTTCGGTCATAAAGGGCCCAACGGTGTCCCAAGCTAAATACGGCCTAGTTTCCATAACCAACTCTCAATTCTTCACATTGTGTTACGACCGCTATGCGGCTGCCGCGAGGGAGCGCAGGACATAAGGCAGGATGCCGCCGTTACGGTAATACTCCGCCTCGCCGGGTGTGTCTATCCGAACGATGGCGTCGAACTCCACAGGCTTTTCGCCCGGAGCACCGCCCGGCTTAGCTGCGCTGACATGGACAGTTTTGGGTGTCACTCCGTTATTCAGTTCGGTGACGCCCGTGATGGTGAACTCTTCTGTGCCGTCCAAACCGAGGGAGGCAGCAGAGTGACCCGCCGGGAATTGCAGCGGCAACACGCCCATCCCAATTAAGTTGCTGCGGTGGATGCGCTCGAATGATTCGGCAATTACCGCTTTTACGCCCAACAATGCCGTGCCTTTGGCCGCCCAGTCCCGCGATGAGCCGGTGCCATATTCTTTCCCGGCTAACACAACTAATGGCGTGCCGTTCTTGGCATAGCATTGGGCGGCATCATAAATGGGCACTACCTCACCAGCCCCTACCGTTGACTTTTCTGGCGAGCATAAGCAGCGCGTAAAGCCGCCTTGGATGCCAGCGCCATTGCTCTCATTTGCCAATAACAAATTGCGCAACCGGATATTACCAAAAGTGCCCCGAATCATTACCTCGTGATTGCCCCGCCGGGCACCAAAGGAGTTGAAATCAGCGGTACTAACCCCATGTTCCAGCAAATATTTGCCAGCCGGGGAGTCTTTCTTAATGGACCCAGCAGGCGAGATATGGTCGGTGGTGGTGGAATCCCCCACCATTACCAAAACTTTAGCGCCCGCGATATCACTAACCGGGGCAGGCTCGGCTGTTAAGCCATCAAAGTAAGGTGGATGGCGCACGTAGGTGGAATCTGGCTCCCAGGCAAAGGTCTTGCCGGTGGGCACATTTAGTCCATTCCACAAGTGATCACCAGTAAAGACATCGGCATAATCTTTGACAAACATTTCGCGGCTAATAGAGTTAGCCACTTCGTGGGCAATCTCTGCGTTGGACGGCCAGATATCCCGTAAAAATACTTCCCGGCCATCGGCATCAATTCCCAAGGCTTCGGTATCAAAATCGAAATCCATTGTGCCGGCTAACGCATAAGCAATTACTAGTGGCGGCGAAGCCAGGTAATTCATCTTAACGTCTGGGTTAATGCGCCCCTCAAAGTTTCGGTTGCCGGATAAGACGGCAGAGACTGCCAAATCGTGTTCTTGAACGGCGCGCGAGACTTCGGGGAATAACGGCCCCGAATTGCCAATGCAGGTGGTGCAGCCATAGCCCACAAGGTTAAAACCTAAGGCGTCCAAAGCAGGCCATAACCCGGCCCGTTCATAATAGTCGGTCACCACTTTAGACCCAGGCGCCATTGAGGTTTTCACCCAGGGCTTGGCCGTAAGCCCTTTCGCCACGGCATTGCGCGCTAACAGCCCGGCGGCCAGCATCACCGATGGGTTGGAAGTGTTGGTGCAAGATGTGATGGCCGCGATGGCGACATGGCCGTGGTCGAGTGTGCTGCCCGTGGTGTCCAGCGTGACTGGTTTGCTTGGCCGGTTCGCTGGCTGAGCGTGTTGGCTAGCCGAGTTGGCCTCAAACCGACCAGCACTTGGGACGCCGTTTTCGGTGCTGCCCACCGCATTGAGGTGGTCTGCCCCAATAGTGCGACCAGCCGCGCCGCCAGATTCCCCAGCCGGGCGTGGGCTGTGGTCAACAGCTACCGCCAAGGGATCCGAAGCCGGGAACGACTCCTCGCCACCCTCATCAACGGATGCCACCTGCGGCACGGCATCATCGGGCTTAAATTGATTGCGGAACATCGCCGCCTCATCGGGATGCACGAACTTCAACACGGCCTGCTCAAACGCCGCCTTGGCGTCGGTCAAGTCAATTCGGTCTTGGGGGCGGGTTGGCCCGGCAATAGACGGCACCACGGTTGAGAGGTCAAGCTCTAAATATTCGGAATAGGCAGGTTCTACATAACCAGGGGCATTGGGGTCATGCCAAAGGCCTTGCGCTTTGGCATATTGTTCCACTAATTCCACCTGCTCCGCTGGCCGCCCAGTAAAACGCAAATAGCGTAACGTTTCTTCGTCAATGGGGAATATCGCTGCTGTGCTGCCAAACTCTGGGCTCATATTGCCAATAGTGGCTCGGTTAGCCAACGGCACCTCTGCTACCCCAGCGCCATAAAACTCCACAAATTTGCCGACCACTCCATGCTTACGCAGCATTTCGGTAATAGTCAAAACCACATCCGTAGCGGTCACACCACTGGGAATCTCGCCAGTCAATTTGAAGCCAACCACTTTAGGAATCAACATCGAAACCGGCTGCCCGAGCATCGCCGCCTCGGCTTCAATGCCGCCGACGCCCCAACCGAGCACGCCTAAACCGTTGACCATTGTGGTGTGAGAATCAGTGCCCACACAACTATCCGGATATAGCACCGGCGTGCCACCTACTGAATCACCTTGCATCACCACGCGCGTCAAGTATTCAATATTGACCTGATGCACAATGCCGGTGCCAGGCGGCACAACCACAAAGTTCTCAAACGCCCCTTGCCCCCACCGCAAAAACTGGTAGCGCTCCCCATTGCGTTGATATTCAATTTCAACATTGCGATCAAAAGCAGCTGGGGTACCAGAAACATCAACTTGCACGGAATGGTCAATCACCAATTCGGCTGGCACCAACGGATTTATTTTCTCTGGGTCGCCGCCCAATGCCACCATTGCTTCGCGCATGGCCGCTAAATCCACCACGCAAGGCACGCCGGTAAAGTCTTGCATCACCACGCGCGCAGGTGTGAACTGGATTTCCTCGCTTGGCTCTGCCGCCGGATCCCACCCTGCCAACGCCGTAATTTGCGCAGCTGTAACATTCAAGCCGTCCTCATTGCGTAGCAGGTTTTCCAACAAAATTTTCAAGGAATAAGGCAACCGCGCCGCGCCCGGCACCGCCGCCAACGCGTAAATCGAATACTGCTTACCAGCCACCTGCAGCGCCGTGCGTGCCCCAAACGTGTTCACGCCATCACCTTAGCCCGCCAGCCGCCAACACCCAACGCCGCACACCCAAATCAGAAACTTTTGGCGGGAAAGTTAATATGCTGTCCGATGTGCGAATCTTGAAAGTGCTGGCAGCACTGTATATTGCGGGCGTCCTGGCGCTGACCATGTGGCCAGGCTTGGCACACACCGACGTGCCGCGCTGGGCACATGGCGTGCTCAGTTTTTTCAATAACCACGGCATCCCGCTCACTTTTGATGTCCTAGAGGCGGTGGCCAATGTGTTGATGTTTGTGCCCCTTGGCGTGTTCGGTGTGTGGATTTTGGGCGACTGGCGTGAGTTGATCCATGAGCCGGGGCCACTTTCGCGTAAATCTTTGAGTTTGGTGGCCATCCATGTGATGTTGATTGGCGCCGCGTTTTCGGGACTAATTGAATTAACACAACTTAGAATACCCGGCAGGGTGAGTTCGTTCGACGACATTTTGCATAACACGTTGGGCGCTGTTATCGGCACGTTACTTGGCGTCGCCACCCTCGCTATCCATCGGCGGCGCCGCCAAAACCGCCCGCAAACGCCTACCGTCAATTATGTCGCGTAGAGTTAATTAGGCTCTGCAATGGACTCGTTTCTTAGTGCAACTGGTGGCGATGAAAAGTCGTCATCCCTCGAAACAGTCGAATATCGGTAGCAAAGGATTTTAAGATGAGCCTCGGTACTCCTATTCAAGCCCGCGGTAAAGCCGTGGCACCAGTATTTTGTAGCGCCTGTGGCCGCCAATTAGATGCTGGGGCTCGGTTTTGCGCCGGTTGCGGCCAAGCTGTGGTGCAGCCAGTGGCGGCTAACGGAGCGGCCCGCCGGGTGGTCACCACTAATTCCGTGCAATATTCGGATAATCGGGCGCCTTCAATTGGTCAGCCAGCAAAACCCAATAACAATTTTGCCAAAATAGCGGCTGCCATTGCCGCACTTGCCATGCTTGGCGGCGTAATAGCTGTGGCGCTTCATGGCCGCAATGACGTACCGACACCCACTGAGGTGGCGCAGGGAACTCCAGAAGTAGTTGTCACTAATGGCCCGCCAAATGTGCGGCCTATTGCGATTCCCGAGGCTGGTTTTACTGGCATAAATCCGGTAGTTGGCGTGGCTTTGGATGGAAATGGGGCTGCGATACCGGCGCATGCCGCTCCGGTGGTTATTGAACTCTATTCCGACTTTAGTTGCCCTTATTGCCGACAATTCAAAACCGAATATGGCGACCAACTTATCCAACTTGCTGGCGACCCAAACTTCTCCGTGCGCTACCATGTGGTGAATTTCTTGGACCGCTCTGGTGATGGCAGCGGCTGGTCCACCTTAGCGGCATCCATCTTTTTACAAACTGCATTAACCGACCCGGCGCATACCTGGGAAGTTAGTGAATTGCTGCTAGACCATCAAGGCGATGGCTTAACTGGTGATGCGGTAGTGGATTTGGTGAATCAACAAGTCGGCACTAATCTGCCGCCGATGGCTACAGTTGTGAGCGAGCAAAACGCATTACTGGGCGACTTTATGGTTAATGCGCACAATATGGTTATTGAGGGCGTACCAACCGTATTGATTAACGGCGTCCCTTGGGATCGCTCAGAGTCGCTATTTGACGCGGCACAAAGAGCCCTGCAATAATTGCCATGTGCGTGGCGTTAAGCACGGCGGGCAAGGGTTGGTTCTGTGTTATGCTCCCCATCAATCCGTGTATGGCCGCTTGGGATGTCACCGTCGCCCGAACCTTTCCGTCCTGCAGCAGCGCGTCCAGCGCCACGCACACCCACACCCATTCAGCGTTTTGGGGTTTTATTAGCGTTCTAGCGTTCTAAGGTGGCGACACATTCCACATGATGCGTCATCGGGAATAGGTCGGCTGCTTTTAGAGCAGTCAACTTATAGCCCAAGTCTTGGAAATAGCCGATATCGCGAGCTAACGCGGCAGGGTCGCAAGCAACATATACCACTCGATTTGGGGCGAGGGCTGCGATTTGCGTGACGATTTGCTTGCCAGCCCCAACTCTTGGCGGGTCTAAGACAACGACATCTGCGTTTGTAATTGCATTGCCCGATGCGCCGCTCTGTATCTGGCATAAGGTTTTAAGCACATCGCCGGGCTTTACCGTAATTTGGGGATACTTTTTCGCATTCAATTTAGCATAATGAGCAGCAGTTTTGTCTCCCTCTATTGCTATTACCTTACCCTCGCTACCTACGGCATCTGCTATTGGCAAAGTGAATAGCCCGGCGCCCGAATATAGGTCAAAAACGCGTTGGCCCTGTTGTAAGTTTGCGGCTGCTAAGACAGTTTCCACTAGCCATTGCGGCGCTTTTTCGTGGACTTGCCAAAAGCCATTAGCATTTACTTGGTACTGGTAATTTTTTGTTCCGTAATTGAGCTGTTCTATGACTTCTGTTTTGGCAGTGGCGGCAAGTTTGGCTCCATTAAGCCAGGGTTCTTGATTTACTAACAAGATGCCATCATCGGCGGTCGCATTTGCTGGCACTATGGCGGTGATTCGGGCATTTGCTGGCCAGGTTGTCTGCCAAACATTTTGTTTAGTGAGGAACTCTTGCAAGGCTGGGGTGGCTAGTGGCATTTCTTTTATTGGCATGATGTCGTTGCTGCGGGGCTTGGACATCCCGACGTTTCCATTGGCGTCGGTTACTAACTCAACTCGGGTGCGATAACCATTTTCATGGCCTAGCGTTTCAACGATATCGCCGGATGCCAGTTGTCCGGATGTCGGTTGTAGGGTGCGCGGATTAACATCAAGTTCCGGGCTAATTTCTTTGGTAGCTATCCCTGCTAAGCGCTGGAGTTGTTCGGCAATAACCGCCGCCTTCCATCGTCTTTGGCCTGCAATCGAAACGTGCGCCAATTCGCCGCCGCCCACTCCCCCAGGCCCTGCTGCTGGCCAAGGCGAAGGCACGCGATACTCTGACGGGTTCGCCAGCACTGCTACGGCATCGGCCCGCCACACTTTGCCACGGCTGGTTATCAGCGCTCGCACCCGTTCGCCGGGCAGCGCATGCCGGACAAACACCACCCGCCCGGCGTCTGGCCCGCTTGATATTCGCGCGACACAATGCCCACCGTGGGCGACCGGCCCGATATCCAGCACTAATTCATCGGGCTTACCGTCATCGGACGCACTGTCAACGGACGCACTGTCAACGGACGCACTGTCATCGGGCGCACCGTCGTCGGGCTTACCGTCATCCGACGCGCTGTCATCAGACGCGCCGACATCGCGCCCACCTTCATTGAGCGCGCCGCCGTCCGACTGTTGGGCAGATATGTCTGTTTGCCCGGCTCTACCTGCTAGCTGCGCTGAAACCTGCGCAACTGGTAATCGTCGAGGGTCACGGATTCGCATTTTTATTCAGCCGCCGATGCCGTTATTTGCTTGGTCTCAGATTTAGTAAGTTTTAGTTCTTGTTTGAATAATGCTTTCAAAACCTCGGGGTCTATTTCACTAAGTTCGCCACTGGATTTCCCGGCTAATACCTGTTCGCAAACGCGCAACCAAGCCTGGCCCATTGCCGTGGTAAAAGTGCCCGCTACGCCAGCGGTAATTACGCCACCAATTATGGTGCCCACCCCCGGAATTAACCGGAATAACCCAGCTACCGCGCTGCGACCACCCACGGTAGCGGCTGCCACTGCCCCTACGGTACCCAATGCGGCCTTATTTAGTGATATTCCATAAGTGGCGGCGATTTTCGCCATCATGCCAATCTGTATTGGTGCCAGAATTGCGGCGTCGGAAAAAGGGATCGGCGTCGCACCCGCTGCCGTTGCTGCGGCTGCCGCGCCAGCGATAAACTTTCGGGCGGCATCTCGTTTTCGCTTTAGGTCTATTTGTTGGGTGACCGCAAGCGCGCGGCGCACTCCCTCTGGAGCTACCCGGAATGTTTCGTCCAGCAATTCGTGTAAGCCGTGTTTCGGATAATCGTTAAACTCGTCAGCCACTGCCATCGTTAAGAACGGTATCCGTTTGGAAACCGGCAATATTCGGCTGGCCAAATACGCTTGGAACTCAGCTACTTTTGGATGAATGCGGCCATTGCGCATCGGAACTTGGGTAAAAACCAGAATTACCGGGATACCGGTTTCAGCCAGTGCGGTGATAAAATGCTCTTCGGTTTCTTCAAACCTTAAGTCGGTAGCCCGGATGCAATACCAAGCCACATGTATTTGCTGCTCAATGGGAACAGTGGCCGTTTTCCCAAGATATTTCAATAGGCCGTCAATGATAGATTTTTCATTTTCGCCTACCTCAATACCGCGCGTATCAAATACGCCCAGATGCCCGTCATGGCCTTCGTAATATTGGGTGTCTAACGTAATTGGTCGCCCAATTCCGGTGCGCGCTAAGTCCAGCCCAAAGATGGCGTTTACTAAGGTGGATTTGCCTACTCCAGTTTTGCCAAAAATGGCTAGGTTGAAGTGCCCAATCTGCGCTTTCTCATGCTCATACTTGGTGCGAAATACTGCTACCAAGTGGCTGATATCGGTTGGGTCAAATGGTATCTTCGATGCGCTGCTGCTCACTACTTCCTACCATAGCGAAATCGGGCGCTGGTACGCCAGTTGAACACTCTACCTGATTTAAGCTAGATTCTAGGCGTGCGGATAGATGTTTGGCTGTGGGCGGTGCGGCTGTTTAAGACGCGCTCAACGGCGGCTGCGCTGTTGCGTGCCGGGCGGGTGCGGGTCAATGACGTTAGCGCTAAGCCTGCCACGCAAGTTAAGCCTGGTGACCGCATCACTTGGCGCGACCCGATGCGCGACCGGGAGGTTGTGGTGGTTGAGTTGCTGCCCAAACGGGTGGGCGCTCCCCTGGCCGTCACTGCTTATGAAGACTTTTCGCCGCCGCTGCCCACGCGCGAAGCTTGGACGCAAGACATTTTGGCTGTCGGGATGCGAGATCGCGGAGCCGGGCGGCCCACTAAGCGCGAGCGCCGCCAAATTGACGCCCTGCGCGGCGAGCAACGCCGCACCTGAATTGGCTTTTACCGAGATGATATGCAAGGCACGTTAGCGCAGCAAGTACAAGACGACTCTGTTATTAGGTTATTAGGCTATTAGGTTATTAGCGCACCTTTGGCGCGACGCAAGTTGCAGCAATGCAGCAGATCGCCCGGTAAAGGCAATTCAACCGAATAGGGCGGCTGCCCAGATAAGTGTCACCGGAGAAAGGATGGTGGTCAATAACACGGTATCGCGGGCCAGCAATTCACTAACGCCAAAGCGTGCGGAATAGTTATACACATTCTGTGCAGTTGGCAGCGACGCAATAACTACGGCAGTAAAAATAGCGGTTTGGTCTAACCCAAAAGCAAAGCGAGTCAGTAAAAAGGCCACTACCGGCATAACCGCACCCTTTAGCACGCTCGCAATCACAATCGCACGCCGTGGAGCTAGTCCAGCTTGCAGCGGCCTCGCCCCCACTAATGACATCCCAAACGCCATTAACATCATCGGAATAGCAGCGCCGCCAAGTGTGCGTAACGGCTCCCAAATATAGGGCGGCACTTGCGCACCTAACCCTGAAACTAGTGCCCCGGCTGCCGACGCCAAAATAATCGGATTGCGCACCGGTTGCAGCAAGATGAGTTTCCACGATACCCGATCAGCGGTAGTCGCATCTAAGAGCAATAACACTATGGGCGTCATTATCAAAAGGTTAAGCAGCAAAACTGGTACAACTGCCCGCGGGTTCCCCAGGACAAATATCGCAATAGGTAAGCCCATATTATTGCTATTCACATAGCCGGTGGCAGTGGCACCTACAATGTAATCTGACCGCGACAATCCTTGGGTATTAGTCAGTTTGACAATTAGCAGAAACAATGTGGCCGTAGTGGCTACGGCAATCGCTTGGATCAAGATTTGCGGGCCAAACATCAACGCAATCGGAGTCTCGGCCACAACCGTGAATATCAGCGCGGGCATCGCCACCAAAAAGGCAATTCGGTTCAACGCTTTTTGGGTAACTTGACCTGGCCCATTGACGCCATATCGGGCGCACAAATAGCCAACCGCGATCAACAGGCCAATGATCGCGAAGCCGGTCAGGATTCCGGACATCACTTTGACGATATGCGATTACGTTCGGTTTATTGGCGGGTGGCGTGCTTTGATACCCGAACTTAGGCGTCATCTTCTGATATTGTCCGATCATGCTTTCCGGTTGTCATTATCACGACGACCAAAGCTGTCCGTCCTGCCCGCTCTTGTCGCTGCCATATGCCGACCAACTCAGTTTGAAGGCCGAGGCTGCTAGGCGGGATATTTTGGCTGCGAGTGGTGACTTCGTCTGGTTACCGCCAGTTGCCTCCCCGCAATTCAATATTCGAAACGTCACCAAAATGGTGGTAAGCGGCACGGTAGCTAATCCGATATTGGGCCTGCCGCCTAGTTTTGCTAAATCGAATCACAGCGCGGTGGCGGATAGCAGCGCGGTAGCAGATAGCAGCGCTGCAATTGAAATGGAATTGTCACCGAACTTTGGGGTGGATTTGACGGATTGCCCCCTTTACCTACCAGCTATTCGGGCGGCTTTCCCAGCGCTAAAAGCTTTCATTACTCAAGCACAATTAGTGCCATATGACCTAACTCCCAGAAAAGGCCGCACCACACCGAAAGCCGCTGCGACTCGGGGGGAATTAAAGAATGTCTTTATCACGGCCTCGCCGGATGACGAGTTAATGATCCAATTTGTTTTACGTTCCCGGGCTGATGAGGCTCGAATCCGATCTCGATTACCCGCGTTACTTTCCGCACTGCCCAATTTACGGGTGGTAAGTCTAAATATTCATCCAGAACACAAGGCCGTGGTCGCTGGCTCGCAAAATATCGTGCTCACCGCGCAAGCCAGCCTGCCTTTCCGGCTGCCAGGCTTTACTCTTTTTGTCGGCCCTGGTTCGTTTTTCCAAACCAATACGGTGGTTGCCGCCGCGCTTTATGCGGAAGCGAAAGAATGGCTCCAATCTCAAACTTTAGCTAATGATTATCCGGCTAATACCGCTGGCTCACTCAGCACGGTTTGGGACTTATTCAGCGGCATCGGCGGGTTCGCGCTAGCGCTGGCCGCGCCTAATCGGCAAGTGACCGGGGTGGAAATAGCAGAACCAGCGATTGCTAATGCGTTATTGGCTAAAGCCGAGTTGGCCACCCGGCCCGATGTTATTAGCCAACAAGCGGCATCTGGCTTAGATTTTGTAGCCGACGATGCTTTCCAGTTTGCCGAAACCCGAAATCCGCCAGCTGTTATTGTGGTTAATCCACCCCGGCGTGGTCTCGGCAGTTATTTGGCCACTTGGCTAAACCAGGCCAATGTGCCAATTATCCTCTATTCCAGCTGCAACCCAACCACATTAAGTAAAGACCTATTAGCGATGCAGAATTACCAAGTAATTAAAGCGCGCGCCTTTGATATGTTCCCTGGTTCTGATCATCTTGAAGTCTTAGCCTTGTTAGCCAGAAAATAACCGACCCATGCCCAAGCGCACGCCCTCTCACCGGGCAGGTCAGTGCAGGCAGCTATCGCCCCACGCCTACCCAGTCAATAGTGCGCCGCTAATCGGGTAGGCTATTGCCATGCTGACGACGTTGATTTATGGCCCGCACGACATCCGCGTTGAAGAACGGCCTGATCCCAAGGTATTAACCGACGATGACGCGGTGCTGCGGGTCGTCGCGTGTTGCGTTTGCGGCTCGGATTTGTGGCCATATCGCGGTATTACGCCAACAAAGAAGCCGCACGGCATCGGGCATGAAATGGTGGCCGTTGTCGAGGCGCTGGGCAAGAATGTTTCGATAGCCGAGGTTGGGGATTTAGTTATTGTGCCTTTCTCGCTTAGTTGCGGAAAATGCCAAGAATGTCTTGCCGGGTGTACTGCATCTTGTCAGCATTGCACGTTTATGGGTGGGCCAGATGAAAATGGGTTACCGATGGATGGCGCGCAAACACAAAAGATACGAATTCCGTTAGCGCAAACCTCATTAGTGCCGGTTGGCATAACTGAAACTGAAGCAGAAAAGCGCGGGTTAATTCCATCACTATTGGCCTTATCGGATGTGATGTCCACCGGATATCATGCCGCTGTGGCTGCGCAAGTTAAGCCTGGCGATGTGGTGGCCGTGGTTGGCGATGGCGCGGTCGGTTTGTGTGGCGTGATTGCCGCAAAATTGCTGGGAGCTAAGCGGATTATCGCCATGTCGCGGCACGCTGACCGTTCGGCGTTAGCCCGCAAGTTTGGGGCGACCGATGTGGTGCCCGAACGTGGTGACGACGCCGCGGCTGCCATTATGAAATTGCTGGATGGCAATTTAGTGGATGCCACTTTGGAATGTGTCGGCACTAAAGAATCTATGGCGCAGGCATTTGCTGTCACGCGTGGTGGTGGGCGAATTGGCTTTGTTGGCGTGCCGAATGGCGGCGCCGAATTGGATATCCATGAAATGTTTGGCCGCAATATCGCGGTGGGCGGCGGTATGGCATCGGCTCATGTTCATGCCAAGGAATTACTCCCGCTGGTATTAAATGACGATATTGAACCTGGCTTGGTATTTGACTTAACATTGCCGCTTAGCAAGGCGCCCGAGGCTTATGCTGCCATGGATGAACGCCGTGCCATAAAGGTGCTGCTTGACCCAACAAAATAAGGCGAGTTTGTAATTGTGATTGCTGATGGTCTGGCCCTAGAAATTGAGGCGCGAGTTGCATCCTGCTTAACTCGGGTGCAAAATGCGGCCGCGAGTGCCGGTCGCAATCCAGGCGAAGTCAAGGTGCTATTAGCCACCAAAACTCAGCCGGTAGTTGCTATCCAACAAGCCGTAGCTGATTTGGCTAAATATGAACTCCCAGTGATAATTGGCGAGAATAGAGTCCAAGAAATTGCCGCTAAAGCACCGGAATTGGCTAAGTTAGTCGCGGATGGAAAAGTAGATCTACATCTGATTGGCCCGCTGCAACGCAATAAAATCAACACGGTTATCGCTAACCCAGTTGCGGTTATTGAAAGTGTCGATTCGCTGGAACTCGCCCAGTCGATAGCCGAGCGAGCGAGCCGGGCTAATCACCCTGTCGCTGTGATGCTGCAAGTTAATGTTTCCGGCGAGCTAACTAAATCAGGCTGTTTGCCAGAGCAGGCGCTGGAGTTAGCCCAACAAATTGCTAGCCTCCCTGGTATCACACTTATCGGATTCATGTGCATCGGGCTGCCGCCTCGTTACCAAAATGGCGAAATCGTTAACGCTTCGGACATTATTGCTGGATATACCACATTGCGTAACATCCGCGACGATGCTGTTGCGCTAGGTCTGACCGCAGCTAAGGAGCTTTCGATGGGGATGTCTGATGACTTAGAATTGGCTATCAGCGCTGGCGCTACCATCGTGCGATTAGGCACTGCCATCTTTGGCACTCGCAATTATCAAAACCAATAAGTTATCTAATCGGCTATATTTCATCATAATTAGGAGTTTAACTATGACTTTAATAACTAACCCAATACTGCCCGGTTGTTATCCTGACCCATCTATTTGCCGGGTCGGGGACGACTATTATTTGGTCACTTCTACTTTTGAATATCTGCCTGGGCTCCCAGTTTTCCATTCGCGGGATTTAGCGCATTGGCAACAAATTGGGCATGTGATTGACCGCGAGGGCATGTTGCGTTATGACGGCATCGGCTCATCAGGCGGGTTATATGCGCCAACAATACGATATGACGCCAAGAGCGAATTATTTTATGTGGTATGTACGCTGGTTGATCGGGATATGAATAAAGATGCCAATGCACCGGCGGGTAACTTTATTGTGACTGCTAAAAACCCGGCCGGGCCTTGGTCTGACCCGATTTGGCTCAACAAAGCGGGCATTGATCCGTCTTTGTTTTTTGACGACGATGGTCGTATTTGGTTACACGGCACCCGGTTAGCCGATCCCGGTGAATGGCATCATCAAACCGAGGTTTGGCTGCAAGAACTTAATCGAGATACCTTGCAGCCTTTTGGCGAAGAATATATCTTGTGGACGGGTGCGCTAAAAGGCGCGGTTTGGGCGGAGGGCCCGCACATTTACCGGATTGATCCGCATAACATCTCTCGGGCTGGCGATTCGGATAGCGATTCGGATAGCAATTCGAATAACGATTCGGATAGCGGGAATGACGCCGATAAGCAGGATGACGCTTATTACTACCTATTATCCGCCGAGGCCGGCACTGAGTTCCATCATGCGATATCAATCGCCCGCGCTAAAACAATTACCGGGCCTTATGAGGGAAATCGCGGCAACCCGGTATTAACTCACCGGCATTTGGGGCGGCATTACCCGGTGATGGGTGTTGGCCATGCGGACTTTACTCAGGGGCCGGATGGGTCTTGGTGGGCCGTTATGTTAGCCATGCGGTTGTATGGTGGTTATCACTACAATTTGGGCCGCGAAACCTTCTTAGTGCCGGTCGCTTGGGAGGATGGTTGGCCCGTATTTGCTCCTGGCATCGGGCGAGTGCCTACGCAAGTTGAAGTGCCTTTCGCTTGCCCGGATCCCAAGCACGTGGGGATTACCGCCGTAACGGCATCCCTCCCTGACTTCGCTATCAACTGCGTCATCCCGCCTACTGATTTGCGCTGGTCTGCCTTGCGCCACCTCCCCGCCACGGTCGGCACCCCAAATGGTGATAGCTGGCGGCTGCCCGTGCGCGCAACCACTCTGTCCGAGCCGTACACCCCGGCGTTCTTGGGTATTAGGCAACAACACATGGATTGCGCGATTCGCGCCCAATTTGATTTGAACGAACTCGCTCCCGGTGAATCAGCTGGCATCGCCGTGCGGCAATCCGAAAAAGACTATGCAACGTTGTTAGTTACTATGCCGTTACCCGAGACTGGCAATAACGCCACAATTCAACTAACACATTACCAGGGCGCCATTCCGACTGTGATTGCGAAGCGCGGGCACAAGATATCGCTGAATAATGATCGCTTTATTGAACTTGGGATAGATATAGTGGGCCAAGATTACCAGTTTGGCATCTCGGCTCCGATTACTCAGTTAGGTGCCAAGCCAGAGCGACGAGAGCCAGCCCCGCTGAGTTTGGTTGGCACCGTGGACGGCAGCACCTTGGATACCGCCGCCGCTGGCGGTTTCCTTGGCCTGTGGCTCGGCATCTACGCCACCAGCAACGGCTCCCCC
>JGI24699J35502_11133968_pt1 | contig 21930 bp, 20 predicted proteins | sample TergutMp193P4_FD_35502 | JGI IMG/M metagenome (IMG submission 35502)
CCAAAAATCCTGCTCATTATCCAATTCCTTGAGCGGTTTTTTGAATTTTGCCAATTCGACGTACACAAAATTCAGTTTATCGTAAAATAATTCGCCCCTCTCCCGAATGGATTCCTTTCCCTTCAATATTTCGTTGAGAAAGTGGATCAAATACTTTTTGTTTTTCTCTTCTCCAAAATATCGCTTGAATCCCCAAGCGGTCAGAAGATTTGCAAAGCGAACGGACGTTCTTTTTCTCATAATTAATTTTTCAGTTAATGTCTTGGGTTTTCTTGCTCAGTAGCGTTTCAAAAGCCTCCGTATGGGACAACACAACGCTTTTAGGAACACTCCACGCTCTTTGTTCGTATAATTCAACAACAAAAATAGCAAGTTTTTTACTGAAATAAAACGAATCCCAAACAAAAAAGTAGGACAATTCGCTGCGTAAAAATAAAATTTACCTTTACCTTTGTAAAGTAAAATTATATGGAAAAATAAAAGAGATGAGCATAGTTGATTTACTAAATAACCATTCGAAAACCATATTTTCATTCGAAATACTTCCACCTCTGAAGGGAAGCAATTTTTCGAAAGTGTGCGCAATCATTGATAAATTGAGGGAGTTCGAACCAAAATATATCAACATTACAACTCACCATAGCGAAATTATTTACAAAGAAAATGCCGACGGATTGGTAAAAAAAGTCAATGTCCGTAAACGTCCGGGAACCGTAGCGATTGCAGCCGCAATACAGCATGCCTACTCTATTCCAGCTGTTCCGCATATTATTTGCAAAGGTTTTACGAGGGACGAAACAGAGTATGCTTTGATTGATTTGCAATATTTAGGTCTCACTGATTTACTCTTGTTGCGCGGCGATTCCAACAAATTGGAACGCGATCAGGTGGATCCAGCCAAATGCCACGAACATACGACGGACTTAATTGATCAGGTGAATCGTTTCAATGGTGGAATCGATTTGGAAGGAAATGCTTTTGAAAAACCCGAAACGCCTTTTTCCTTCGGCGTAGCCTGCTATCCAGAAAAACACGAGGAAGCGCCCAATATGGATTCGGACATTGCTTTCTTGAAGCAAAAAGTTGCCATGGGTGCAGAATATGCTGTTACGCAAATGTTTTTCGACAACCGAAAATATTTTGATTTTGTAGAACGTTGCCAAAAAGAGGGAATTACCATCCCCATTATTCCGGGAATCAAACCAATTGTTTTTCTCGATCAAATAACGGTGTTGCCAAGAGTTTTCCGTACGGAAGTTCCTGAAATTCTGGCGAGTGAACTACGAAAATGCAAAACAGATGAGGAAGCCAAACAAGTGGGCGTTGAATGGTGCATCGAGCAATGCAAAGAATTGATAAATGCCAACATCCCCGGTTTGCATTTTTATACTTTGATGGCCATTGATAGCATTAAAAAAATAGCAAAGGAAATATTTTAATCTATGTTTTTCAGGGATGTCATAGGACAGAGTGATATTAAGCGCCATTTGATCCAATCAACAAAGGAAGGCTTTATTCCGCATGCACGTTTGATTTCGGGACGGGAAGGAACTGGCGCCTTGCCATTGACATTGGCGTATGCGCGTTATTTGCATTGTACCCGCCGACAAGAAAACGATGCCTGTGGGGTTTGTCCAAGTTGTCATCAACTCAATAAACTCTCCCATCCCGATTTACATTTTGTTTTTCCCATTACCAATAAAAAAGGAAACAAAGACGCTTTTTGCGACGATTTTTTGCCAGAATGGAGATCATTTGTCCTTGAAACGCCTTATGCAGGCCTTACCTCGTGGCTGGAAAAAATTTCCGGAGAAAATGCTTCTGGAATTTATGCCCGCGAAAGCAATGAAATTGCACGGAAAATGAATTTCAAGGCATACGAATCGGAATATAAAATTATGATCATTTGGCTGCCTGAAAAAATGCAGGATACTGCAGCCAATAGATTGCTGAAGCTATTGGAAGAACCGCCCGAAAAAACTGTTTTCCTTTTAGTATCTGAAGAACCAGAAAGCATAATTGCGACCATTCGTTCGAGAACGCAAAATCTGGCCGTTCCCCCAATCGCAGATGAAGATTTATCACAAGCGCTGGCAGAGAAATATGCTATTTCATCCGATGATATCCGATTAACCGTTCGTTTGGCAAGAGGAAGTTACGAAGAAGCGAGAAAAATCATCGATTCGACTGGCGAAAACGAAATGTATTTGGATTTGTTCATTACAATCATGCGGAACTCATGGAGAAAAGATGTTGTGAATATGAAAACGAAGGCAGATCAATTCGCCGCGATGGGGAGAGACAAACAAAAAAGATTTCTGGCCTATACTCAACGGATGATACGGGAAAATTTTCTGTATGGCTTGCAAATTCCAGAAATCAATTATATGAACCGGAAAGAAGCAGATTTTGCCTCCAAATTTTATCCGTATATCCACGAAGAAAATGTCATTCCGTTTATGGAAGAACTCGCTTTAGCGGAAAAACACATCGAATCCAATGTCAATCCTCGCATGATATTCTTCGATTTATCGCTAAAAGTTGCCGTTTTGCTCCATAGCAAAGATATTTGACGATCCCAGTTCATTAACACATTGTTGTATCCAAAAAAAATAGTATTTTTGCAAAATACTGAAAAAAGACATTTTTATATTCAGTTCTTAACAAATAATCAGGGGTGATTACCGTATCTGCGATTACCCTGCTAACATATAAAAAATGGAATATCGATTATATAATGGTCAGTGCTGCATGAATTCCAAAGGGTGCAGCAAAAAACAAGCCAATAAACTCAACACTTACGACTGGTTGTGCGACATTCCCGAATCACAGTATGCCACCGATTATGTGGAAGTGCAGTTCAAAAACACACGGAAGGGATATTATCTCAACAGCAATAAAATATCCTTGGAAAAAGGCGATGTGGTCGCCGTAGAATCCACGCCGGGGCATGACATCGGTACCGTTACCATGACCGGTAAATTGGTTTTGCTGCAAATGAAAAAACATCGCATTCGCTCCGACGCCGAAATCAAACGAGTATACCGGAAAGCCAAACCAGTAGATTTGGAAAAATTCGAAGAAGCAAAATCCAAAGAACATGAAACCATGATTCGTTCCCGAAAAATTGCGGAAGGGTTGGGACTTCAGATGAAAATTGGCGATGTAGAATATCAGGGCGATGGCAACAAGGCCATTTTTTACTATATTGCCGACGAACGGGTCGATTTTCGACAACTAATTAAAGATTTGGCGGAAGCTTTTCATGTCCGCATCGAAATGAAGCAAATCGGAGCGCGCCAGGAAGCAGGCCGAATTGGCGGGATTGGACCTTGCGGTCGCGAACTCTGTTGCTCGGGATGGATGTGCAATTTTGTCTCCGTTTCAACGGGAGCCGCCCGTTTGCAAGATATTTCCTTGAACCCGCAAAAATTAGCCGGTCAATGCGCTAAACTGAAATGTTGCCTCAACTACGAAGTGGACGATTATATGGAGTCGCAACGCAAATATCCTTCCCGCGAAATTTCTTTGGAAACCCAAACGGGAACATACTACCATTTCAAAACGGATATTTTCAAAAATCAGATGCAATATTCGAGCGATAAACATATTGCAGCCAATTTAGTCACAATTACATCCGAAAGAGCATACGAAATAATCAATATGAACAAGAAAGGCATGAAGCCGGAATCTCTGATTATAAAAATCGACGAAACACAGCCGCAAAAAGGATATCAGGATGTATTGGAAGAAAGCCTCACCCGTTTCGATATTGTAAAAAGGAAAAAGAAAAAAAAGAACAAAAAAATACAAGAAACAGGAAAGCCTGACAATAATAGCAACAATAGCCATACGAATAAAAATATGCAACTTTCCAAAATGGGAAAAAAGAAAAACAATGGAGCATCGTAATACCCGCAAAGTTTCAATAGGAATCTTTGCTGGCATTTGTTTCTTCCTGCTCTCTGCCTGCAGGCAAAATGAAATGTATTTTGAATTCCGTTCTTTGGCAAATGCCGAATGGGATAAGCGGGAGGTTTTACGGTTTGAAGTGCCAGTGAACGAAACTGCTTCGACTTATGACGTTTTGCTGGAAGTGAGGAACAACAACGACTATCCGTTCCGCAATCTGTGGTTATTTGTCGACTATCAAACGCCAGACGGCAAAGTGCGTTCCGACACTATTGATGTTGAATTAGCCGACGCATACGGCAAATGGTACGGCAAAGGAATTCATCTTTACACCTATACTTTCCCTTACGAATGGAACGTCCAGTATCCCGATACGGGAATTTACATCTATGCCGTTCGTCACGGGATGAGAGTCAATCCGTTGAAAGGAATTTCGGACATTGGACTCCGGATTTCAAAAAAGGTCGACGAGTAATTTTTCTATTTGTTTCCTCATATCGGCACGTTTTCCGGTAAACTGATTGACAAGGATAGCAAAAGCATAGCGTTTTCCTCCTTTGTCTACATAGCCAGCATACGATTGAACCTTGCTAATGCTGCCCGATTTGATATGCGCCTTTTCTGCCAAAGGCGTATCTTTTAGGAAAGAAGCGACTGTTCCCTCTTTTCCAGCGAGAGGCAATGATTCGTAAAAAGCGGTCGATTCGGCGTCTTTCCGATTCATATAGATCAACAAATCGGTTAGAAATCCAGCGGAAATTGCATCAGCAGGCGATATACCGCTGCCGTCGCACATAAACAAGGCGGAAGCGTCCAGTCCTTTGGCATTCCAATAGTCTGGAATATCGATGTTTTCAACCAGTTTCAGCCGTCGATAAAGATGTTCTGCAAAATGATTATTGCTCCGTACATTAGTTACCCGAACAATAGAAGCCAAATCGTCGGAAAAAGTTGTCGCCAGCTCTTTCTCTTCCTTCGGAAACAGAAAAGAAATACGGGAAGTTGTCGCAGCGCCTTTCACTTCCACTCCTTGATTTCGTAAATAAGAAACAAAATAACGCGCTAAAAACAAGCCCGGATCTGGAATATCGCCCTTCACCGGAAAAAAATTCCTATTTGCTGGAATCGTTCCATACAGAAGTCGTTCGCATGAAAAGGGAAGGCCAAAGATTGCGTAATCATCTGCATCGAAGTTCCCTGCTTTGATTTGATTAGTAAAGAAGATATGCTGCATGTCGGGTTCGGTATATAGAATTTCTGTATCCGTTCCCTGAGCGTAAGACTGCAAATAAATCCGGTACATATTATCAAACACGCTGATGCCGTAAATGCCCGGCGCATAATAATTTCCTAAATCCTCCCATAGCCATTTGCGGGAAATTCCTTCGTACCCAAACAGTTGATCCAGTACCACCACACTTCCGGAAATACTTCGAATGCCAGCCTCTTGAATTCCTTTGTACCAATCTTTCAAAAAACTTTCTTTATCCTCTCCCAGAAACTCAGAACCTAAAGTCGGATCGCCTGTTCCTTTGATATACAGATTGCCATTCAATACAGAACCTTCGATTGAACCATCATACAACAATGGCGTCTGGTAACGAAAAGAAGGCCCCATGACTTCCAACGCGGCGGCTGTAGTGATTAATTTCATCGTAGAACCGGGAATCAAAGAACAATTTTCGTTGTATGCAACCAAAGTTTTCCCCGTAAACAAATCTACCGCTTTCATGCTGATTACAGCATGCTTGAACTGCTCTCCCTGCAAAAAAGCGTTCAAAGCGGCCGAATTCGTTTGTCCGCTTACACGGAATCCTCTCGTCAGCAAGATAAAGCTAATCAATAGACAGAGATTTTTTGCTTTCATGTATACTTGATTTGTTCTTGAAAAATAATCCGAAATATCCTCCTGATAAATGTTTATTTCTTTTAATGTTTGTGAAACAAGAATATTTCATGGTTGCAAAAATACCATTAAACCGTGCATTGTCCAAGTTTTTTCAATTATTATTTGCATAATTAAATAAATTACCTACCTTTGCACTCGCTTTTAAAAGCGACTAACCGATTTGCTAGCTCAGTCGGTAGAGCACATCCCTTTTAAGGATGGGGTCCTGGGTTCGAATCCCAGGCAAATCACAAAGGCTTATTCAGAAAAACTTTTGAAATATCACTAAAAGAGAAAACAAGCAATCCATTGAAATCAATAATTTGGGTTGCTTGTTTCGTTTTTACAGTTTGGATGATTCAATTGTAATTTTACGATCAGCAAAAAAGAATAGATGCAGAAAGCGATTATATTTCGGAAAGCGGAAAAAGAAGATTTTGAACGGATTTGGCAAATTATTCTCGAAGCCAAAGAGCAAATGCGGCAAATGAATAGCAAGCAATGGCAGGAGTCTTACCCAGCAAGGGAAAACATAGCAGGGGATATTGCGAAGGAATATGCTTATGTCTTGTGTGAAAATGGAGAAGCGATTGCGTATGCAGCGGTAATTTTTAGCGGCGAACCCGCATACAATCGCATCGAAGGGAAGTGGCTGACCGATTTTCCTTATGTAGTCGTACACCGTCTGGCTGTTGCCGACAAAAAGAAAAATCAAGGAATCGCTACTTTTTTTATGCAACAGATCGAAGCATTCAGCCGGCAGAAAGGGATGAAAAGTTTCCGTGTAGATACCAACTTTGATAATGTGTATATGCAGAAAATACTTTGTACATTGGAATTTACTTATTGCGGGGAAATTGTTTACGATCAGGGGCGGCGCAGAGCGTATGAGAAAATTCTGAAATAAATGGAAAGAAAAAGGGTGACTATTTGTTAAACAGATAAAAAAACCGTAATTTAGCACTCGATCGAAAAACAAACAATTTAGAACGAAAAATAATGAAAAGCTTTTTTAAAATGGTGTTTGCTTCCGCTTTGGGAGCGTTCATCGCCTGTATAATTTTATCTATCTTATCCATTATCATTTTTACGGGAATAGCTGCTTCTATAGGAAGTACTTCTTCCTATCGTTTGCAGAAAGGCAGTATTCTTAAGGTAAATTTGAACGGAGTTATTGACGAACGCGATCATACGGGACCGTTCGATTTTCTGTTTAAAGGATCGTCTATTGAGATGCAAGGTTTAAACAATATGCTTTCGGCTATCCAAAAAGCAAAAGACAACGACAACATCAAAGGAATCTATCTCAATTCCGGCTCCGGACTGCTAATAACCGGTTTTGCTACTCTTGAGCCGATTCGTAAAGCGTTATTAGACTTTAAGAAAAGTGGAAAATTTGTTGTAGCTTACGGCGAAAATTTCAACCAGCAGGCTTATTATGTATGTTCCGTAGCCGATCAGGTATTCCTGAACCCGCAGGGCATATTGGATTTTCGCGGTTTGGCTACGTCTATTCAGTTCAACAAGGGCATATTCGATAAATGGGGAATCGAAATGCAAGTGTACAAAGTAGGAACATATAAATCGGCGGTTGAGCCTTATATTCAGGACAAAATGAGCGATGCCAATCGCGAACAGACGACTGCTTATTTGAACGATATTTGGGAAACTCTCATGACCGGCGTTTCCGAAGTCCGATCTATTTCCATTGAACAATTGAACCACTATGCCGACGAATGCATGACTTTTGCTCGTCCGGATACTTTGGTCGAATACAAATTGATCGATGGTCTGAAATATGCCGACGAAGTAGATTCTTATCTAAAAGGTCTGTTGGACTTAAAAGAAGACGCCAAATTGAAATGGGTGGAAGTAAAAGATATGAAAGCGGTTCCCGAAAACAAAGCAAAAGGGGGGAAGGATAAAATCGCCCTTTTGTATGCCGAAGGAGTCATTGCGTCGGACGAAGCAAACAACTTATTTTCCGGAACCAATATTACGGCAAAAGAATATGTCAAGGAAATAAATAAATTAAAGGAAGATAAAAATGTAAAAGCAGTCATTTTCCGCGTCAATTCTCCGGGAGGCAGCGCTTTTGCTTCCGAACAGATATGGCACGCTGTGAAAGAACTGCGGGAAGTGAAACCGGTCGTCGTTTCGATGGGCGATTATGCCGCTTCGGGCGGATACTACATTTCTTGCGGAGCCAATAAAATTGTATCTGAGCCTACTACCCTTACTGGTTCGATCGGTATTTTCGGTTTGATTCCCAACGGCGCTCAATTAGCGAAAAAAATGGGCGCTACTTACGACGGCGTCGCTACCAATAAATACGCTAATTTTGGCGGCGGAACATTGTCTATCCCTTTGGCAGGCATCGGCTTATTGCCTGCGCGTCCGTTAACCAACGAAGAAGGAGCGATGGTGCAGGCTTATATCGAAAGAGGTTACGATTTGTTTCTGAGCCGCTGCGCAGAAGGTCGCGGAAAAACGAAAGAAGAGATCAATACCATTGGACAGGGACGCGTATGGACTGGAAACCAAGCTTTGCAATTAGGCTTAGTGGATGAGTTGGGCGGCATAGACGTTGCCATAAAATCGGCGGCCGAATTGGCTGGAACAACGAACTATTCCCTCGACGAATATCCCGTGCAAAAAGATTTCTTTACGAGTTTGCTGGAAAGTTCTTCTGAAAACATGAGCGAACAAATGGCAAAAATTTTTATGGGAAATGAAGTTTACGAACAAAAACGGATGATGGGTGCATGGAGCAACTACGATTACCGACAAGCGATTCTACCAGAAGCTTTCTGATAAAATTTCTGAATGAAACAGAATCTTAATTATAATTTTGGATATATTGATTATTAACTTTTAAACGTAATTTTATGAAACGAGTAGTATTGACAGTGATGGTAGCTTTGTTATGCAGTGCATTAGCAAATGCTCAATTCGGAAAAATCAAAGTGGATAAGGCGGTTAACGCGGCTTCCAAAGGAATCAAATCTTTTACTCTATCCAATGCCGAGGTAGGAGAATACACTAACGAGTACATGACCTGGATGGACGCGCACAATCCGGTATGCAAAACGACCGATGCCGATGCAGGAATGAAAGCGTATGCCGACCGTTTAGCGAATATTGTTTCATCGGTTCCGACTGATTTGGCTCAATCATTCAAGTTGAATATATTGGCTTATTATGTAGTCGATGTCAACGCGTTTGCTTGTGCAAACGGCGATGTTCGGGTTTTTGCCGGTTTGATGGATTTAATGACCGACGATCAAATATTAGCGGTCATTGGACATGAAATAGGCCACGTAGCTAATTCCGATTCGAAAGACGCTTTTGTTACCGCGCTAAGAGTTTCCGCATTAAAAGACGCTGCCGGAGCAGTGGGGGGAAATACGGCAAGTACATTGAGCGATTCTCAATTAGGAGATTTAGCAGAAACGCTGGCTAATTCGCAATATTCGCAAAAGCAAGAAAGCGCTGCCGATGCATACGGATACGAATTTTTGAAAAAATGCGGAAAAGATCCGGGCAATATGGCATCCGCATTGGGCGTATTGCTTAAATTGCAAGAAGATGCTGGGACGGCCGAAAACAGCAAGTACCAAAAATTATTTTCAAGCCATCCCGATCTGAAAAAGCGGATTGAAACATTAAATAAAAGGAAGTGAAATTCTCTAATCCATTTACGCCACTAAATTAGGTGCTTTTTCAAAATGCAAAGCGTTGCAAATATTTTATTTACAACGCTTTGTTCTTTTTCATATAAGTTTAACAACAAATTTCAAGGTATAAAATTAGAAACAGATGAAAACAAAATTATTAACCACTTTTTTCTGTTTAGTGAGCGCTATTTGGATCATGCATGCACAAGATGTTAATACTGAAAATGAAAAGGACGAAAACGAGAAACGGGGACAAACCTCCATAGAGGCGGTTGATCTTTTGGCAGATACTACTGTGCAAAATCAAAAGGCAATTCGAACAACCGGTAAATATCATCGCAAAATCCCTGCGCTCGCCTTGGGACTTTCCGTTCTGTATCCCGGCATAGGACAGTTTTATAATGGACAAGTAGGAAAAGGACTTCTTATGTGTGGAATATCTACTATTTCTGGTTTTTGTTTTTTAGGAATTTATGCACGCAGCTTCGACGAAACAAAACAGGGTTATGGATTATTCTACAATTTCATGTGGCCTTTTTTTGCGGTATGGGTAGGCAATTATATCTGGTCGCTTATGGACGCTCCGATTTCAGCCCATGCGATTAATCGCAAGCATCAAGCGCTCAGTTGGAATTTGGGCAACGACCGTACATTGTCCATTACGCCGAATGTATTATCCTTTAATTCAAGAGGAATAAAAAAAACGAATCAATCCATGGCGTATGGATTGTCTTTCAAATTGGATTTTTGATAGGAATTAAACAATGGAAGCATATAGTGTCGTTATTATTCTTTTAGCAATAGCTATCGGTTTATCGCCCATAGCTTCCCGGATGAAATTCCCTTATCCTGTCTTATTGTTGATTGTGGGAATAAACGTGGGATTCATTCCCGGTTTTCGAACAATTTCCATTGATCCGGAGGTTATCTTTTTGCTATTTCTACCGCCGATGCTTTACAGTGCAGCTTATGATATTTCGATTAAAGATTTCAAACTTAATTTTCCAACAATCTCTACCTTAGCCGTCTGGTTAGTTTTTATAACAACGACGGGAATTGCAATTGCCGTTCATTATTGTATTGGCATCTCATGGCCGCTGTCTTTTGTTCTTGGCGCCATTCTTTCTCCTCCGGATGCCATTGCGGCTACGAGCGTAACTAAAGGGTTGGGACTTCCGAATCGCACCAATATTGTATTGGAAGGAGAAAGCTTAGTAAACGATGCTTCCGCATTGGTTGCCTTTCGTTTTGCCGTTTCTGCGGTAGCGGGAGGCTCATTTATCTTCTGGAAAGCAGGCTTGATTTTTATCCTTGCAATTGTTGGCGGATTTTTCATCGGTTGGTTGTTGGCGCATGTTTTTGCATTTCTTGTAAATGTGAAAAAAGACTTAGACAATTATGTCTGTGTGAGTCTTAATTTATTGCTTCCATTTGTCGCGTACTTGATAGCGGAAGATTTACACGTATCAGGCGTAATTGCTACAGTAACAGTAGGGATAACAATTGCCGGCCACAAGAGTCAATTTTCTAAAGCAACTGTTACCCAATCCAAATCTGTGATGGATATGGTCGTCTTCATATTAGGCGGTTTGGTATTTATTCTCATCGGATTGGAATTTCCGCAAGTGTTGAAAAACATTCCTTCCGAACAGTTTCTACCATTGGTTGGTTGCTCTTTTCTGGTCTTTTTGATCGCGTTGCTCATACGAATGATCGTTGTCTTTTGGCACAGGCAAAGAATGGAACAACGTTATACTACGGCTAAAAAACGATTGGATCATATCGACATACATCAAATGGAGGATCGTATTCAACGACGTTTTCCAAACAGAAAAAAAAGAGCGCCTTTTGGTAAAAATATAGATAACTACTTCAAATCTTTACTGTTCAATTGGAAAGAAGCCGTGATTATTGGTTGGTCGGGGATGAGGGGGATTGTTTCATTGGCGGCTGCGCTGTCATTGCCGCTCATCATGACAAATGGCGACACCTTCCCTCAACGGGATACCATTATCTTCTTGACAGTCACGGTTGTGATTATAATGCTCGTAATACAAGGCTTAGGCTTGCCTATTTTAGTCAAGTTATTAAAAATAAACAATTCTGAGGACAAACCGATTGACAGGGATGCATCACAATCGGAATGAAAAATTTGATTTTTATACTTTTTTTCTTTCCATTGCTGGTTGAAGGGCAAACACTCTATTCAAAATCGTTCGGTTATGAGTTAGACCCAGCAGTCATTTTTTATACATGGCGGACCCGGCGGCAACTCAACGTTATTTGAATCGACTACAGCGAAAAAAAATTTGTCCGATAAATGTATTAACCATGATAAAAAATAAGCATATCCTTATATATGCTATTTATGGAAAACAAGATGGTATTTTTTCACAAAACCAATTAAATGATTTGAAGAAAATAGTGGGGAAAAAACAATTTGCCCTTATTGACAATTGTTCGCCCTATTCTTTTGTTGATCAACAATGCCTGTTTTTGAAGTATATAATGAAATGGCTATTAAATCCTTAAGAAAAGAAATTCCATTCATCGAAAGTAGAGAAAATCCGCTATCTGCAGCTTGCTAAAAATAAGCCATATACATTCATCCAAGACGTCATCAACACCGCGTCCCAAGGGGAGAAGGATTGATTAAGCGTTTGTTTCAGTTTATGAATTCACAACAAATCTATTTGCCGTCCGAATCCTATTATTTCGACTATTGAAGAAATAATTCCTTGATATTGTCATAAAAAGGTTTTATTGTTCTTTTTTGTTGCTTATCCAGTATAAATTTTTGGATATATTTGTAAAATTTGAAATATATTTCTATATTTGTCGCCAATATAAAATATTATGACCCATTTTAACCTAAATATCCATATTTGTTTAATTTTCCTTATACTATTGTGTAAATTTTACGATCAATGTAAAGTGACGACGGATTTAAAAACCTCGAAGGTCGAAAATCTGCAATCCTATTTTGGCAACGCTTTGCAATTTCCCGACGAAAAGAATCTTCCGATAAAAATGAATACTCATAATCACGGCCAGCATGCGCGAAAATCAAAATTCCAACCGGAAGCGCCAAATAAAATTGAAAGGAAAATGATAGCGGGAGTTTTCCTTTTTTTGTCCTTGATAGTCCTCCATATTTTGATAGTCCGAAACAAAGGGGGGCGCATCGGGAAGAAAAAGCAGAAGGAGGAGATTTTAGGTTTGCGTGCGCAATTATTAAGCAGGCCGGATGGGGTACAGGAACTACCGCTCCAGCAGGAAGAAAAAAAGAATCAGAAAAATCCGGATCAAGAAAAATTGAAATATCTACAAGATATGGTCGATGACTTGCAATGCACAATGTTCCGCATGAGACCTATTTATACTAAAATTCAGCAATTAAGCGAACAAAGAAAAATACCTAAAGAAAGGAAAAAAGTTCTCACCCTCCAGGATAGGATCATCCTTAAAGAAGAAATTACGGTTTGCTTCGCAGAATTGATTCATCGATTGAAAACAGCTTTTCCTTCCATCAAAGATGAGGAAATAGAACTTTGCTGTCTGATAAAATTAGGACTTCCCCTTACAGTCATTTGTTTGTGCTTCGGTTTTGTCGAATCAGATTCGTTGCGGCAACGCAAATATCAACTCAAGCGGAAAATGGAAAAAGGCAATTCTCCCGAACTCCTTCATCTTATTTTTGAAACCAGAGATACTAAAAAAACAATCTGAAAAAAATAACGCCAAAAAATTTAATTCGCTGATTTTCAATTCCATTTTAATCGAAATTCTCACGACAATTTTTTGTTCTTCTTCGATACTTCTTTTAACTTTACAACATATAATTAATTTATTTTATTATATCCTTAACCTGTTTATCGAAACAATCGAATCTATCGTTCCCTGTTTTTTCCCATAAAAGCAGGGAATGATTTTTTTCGGATCATCGCAACAAGAGAGAACTATCGCCATAACTTAAAAAGCGGAACTGGCGCGAAAGGGCATAGTCGTATATTTCCCGCCAGCGTCCGTCCACAAAGGCCGAAATCAACAAAAGCAAAGTGCTTTTCGGCTGATGAAAATTAGTAATCATCCCGTTTACGATTCGAAAGGGATATCCCGGAGCAATCAAAATCTGGGTACGGCCATTTAGCGCATTCCATCCTTTTTTCTCTAAATAATTCAATAAGTTGCGGAGCGACCGACACACAGAGATTTGAGGCCGCTCCTGAGAGGCGGAATAGGGAAACCATTGAGAAATGCTTAATTCATCTGGACTTGCATCCGGACGAGTTTCCAAAATCAGTCCCATGTAATACAAGCTTTCCAATGTTCGGACAGAAGTTGTTCCAACGGCAAAAATAGCTCCTTCTTTTTCCAGCAATTTTTCGAGGGTCGTTTTTTGAATCGAAAAATACTCTTCGTGCATTTCGTGTTCAGCTAAAACAGTCGATTTTACCGGTTTGAAAGTACCCGCTCCGACATGCAGCGTCAATTCTTCCAGCGTTATTTTTTTTTCTTTTAAAGTGGCGAACACATTTTCTGTAAAGTGCAATCCGGCTGTTGGCGCCGCCACCGAACCTTGTATTTTAGAATAAACCGTTTGGTAATTTTCCTGATCGCTTGCTTCGGTTTTTCGGTTTAAATAAGGAGGAATCGGCAATTCTCCGCACGTTTCCAAAATATCGGCAAACGTCCACTCCGGATTATCCCATTCGAACCGAACCAAATACGTTTCTCCCAAAGTCTGCAAACGTTCTGCCGAACAGCAAATGCCGTTTATCCTTCGAAACAACTTTCCGCCCTTCCATCGTTTGGCATTTCCCAGCAGACAGAGCCAAGTACACGATCGATTTTGAAGAAAAATCCGAGCATAATCGGCTGGTTCTTTAGGTTCAAGACAAAAAATTTCGATTTGGGCGCCTGTTTCTTTTTGAAAAAACATTCTTGCCCGGATTACTTTCGTATTGTTAAAAACCAATAAGGCATTTTCAGGAATAAATTCGGAAAGGCAATCAAAAACACTTTCCGTGATTTCGTTATTCTTGTAAACCAGCAATTTGCTTTTGTCGCGTTGCGGAAGCGGATATCGGGCGATTCGTTCGTCCGGCAATTCATAATTATATTCTTCTATATGAATCTGGCGAGGGTCCTCGCTAAAGCATTCGTTCATTGGTACATTTTTCAAATAAAAATCCAAAGATACGGAAATAGCAACAATTTCGCGGATACCCCTGTAGTATTCTAATGATAAAAAGTAATAGTTTATAATTGTTAAACACACGTTGATTCTATTGCAAATTCTTATTTTACAGTAGATTAAACAAGGATGCTTTTTACAATACTACCTATAATTCATTAAAGAAGTAGTCCAATTGAAAGTAATCCTCCGAAAATCAACACATTTCTTGCTGTTTTTTCCAATATCCCTATTAAGGCTCTCCCTTGATTGATAGTAATCATTTCTTTCCATGTCTGGATATGAAATACCAGAAAAACGATGGGCAATAAAGCCGCCCAAATCGTCTTTTCCAGCCAGAAATATTGGCAACAGAGGACGGCTACAATTCCGTTAAGTAAGTAAAACCATTCTCCGAATTTTTCTCCAAACAAAACAATCGAAGTTCTCTTGCCTACTTTTGTATCCGAAAATCTGTCCCTGTAGTTGTTGGCTACCAGAATATTAATAATAACCAAGCCCACAGATACTCCACAAATCGTAACGGGTAAGTTCCATTGTAAAGTCTGTATGTAATAAGTAAATCCGACAGGAACAATCCCGAAAAATACGAATACGCATACATCTCCCCAACCATGATAAGCCAAAGGATATGGACCTCCCGAATACGCAAAAGCAAAGATAGCGATACACAATCCGACAAAAATCAGTTTCCAACCGCCGTAAGGCAACAGCAATAATCCTAACGTCAAATTCAGTAGAAGCAATACAATCGTCGCTCTCAGCATGACTTCCGGAGCAATCCAGCCTTCGGCAACCGCACGTTTAGGTCCTAAGCGTTCTTCATTGTCGCTGCCTTTTTTATAATCGAAATAATCGTTTGCCAAATTAGCAATGACTTGAGCTATTATGGCAAACAGCAAGCAAATAAGAGCGGGCTTCCATTGGAAACTTTTTTCATGGCAAGCCAAAGCGCAGGCGACTATGACGGGAGTTGCCGCCGCCGGTAAAGTCTTAGGACGCATAGCTAAAAACCATGCTTGAGGAGAGTTTTTTTTAATCATAATCGCCGGAATATTCAATTTTAAGCAAATAATGCGCAAAGATAAAAAATCTATTCTAATTTTGCAGTATCAAATAATAATCCGATCAATGGTTTACAAAGCTGAAAAAATAGTTCCTTACGAATCGAACGACTCGCCCAAACATATTCAGATAGAGCAAATGTTTGATGAAATTGCCGGACAATACGATTTCCTGAACCATACGCTTTCGATAGGTTTAGACAAATACTGGCGAAAGAAAGGCATTTTAGCTTTGAAATCATTTGCTCCAAAAATCCTATTGGATGTAGCTACCGGAACAGGCGATCTGGCATTGGACGCCTACCGTTTATTGAAACCTGAAAAAATTTTAGGCATCGATATATCCGAAAAAATGATGGCAATCGGCAGAGAGAAAGCGGCTAAAGCCGGATTATCAGGGATCATTGATTTTGAATGGCAAGATTGCACCTGTTTGCAGTTGGATTCCGATACCTTCGATGCGGCGATTGTCGCTTTCGGCATTCGCAATTTTGAAAATTTAGACAAAGGCTTGCAAGAAATTTACCGAGTGTTGCGTCCGGGCGGGATGTTGATGATTTTGGAACTTTCCTCGCCGGAACATTTTCCAATGAAACAAGGGTACCGGATTTATTCCAACCTGATACCCAAAATCGGTCAATGGGCTTCACACAGTAAAGAAGCATACAAATATCTACCAAAATCCATTTCTGCATTTCCACAAAACGCCGAAATGGCGGCAATATTGGAAAAGAACGGCTTTTCAGAAACTCAATTCCGGAAATTAACCGGCGGAATTTGCAGCAGGTATCTTGCCAGGAAGGAAAAAACTACAAATTAAAAGCAATTTACTGCTACTGAGGTTTTTTTGTTATATAAACAAGGTAGAAATAAGGTTTATCAATCCTTAAATTAACAAAATAAAAGGATTAAAAATTATTGGCCTTAAAAGAGGTAATCCCCAATTTTATTTATCTTGAAAATCTCGCTTAATTATTTTTTCGTATCTTTGCGCATGGTAAAAATAGGAGATAAAGTACGGTTTTTAAATGCCGTGGGCGGAGGAATTGTTCGCCGGTTTCAAAATAAGGATATAGTTATTGTAGAAGAAGAAGACGGATTTGAAACGCCGATTTTGATGCGGGAGTGCATTGTCGTGGGAGAGAATCCCTCAGAGTTTAGAAGTTCTTTTTCGGGGAAAGTAGAAAAAAAAGAAGTTCCGCCGGTGGTCGAAAAACCGAAGGAAGAAAAGATCGAAATCGCCGAGACATCCGAGGGCGAGCGATTGAATGTTTATTTGGCTTATTTACCCATGGATATTAAAGAGCTGGGAAAATGCAATTATGAGGCATTCCTGATCAACAGCAGCAATTATTACCTTTTCTTCAATTACATGTCGCGACAGAATCAAGCCTGCGTGAGCCGAGGGAGTGAATCGATTGAGCCTCATACCCGCCTTTTTCTGGAAGAATTTTCCAGAACGCAACTCAACGAAATGGAAAGCATCTGTATCCAGTTTATTGCTTTCAAAAAAGACAAACCTTATGCCATGAAAAACGCCTTTAGCGTGGAACTGCGCTTAGATGTTTCGAAGTTCTACAAATTACACAGTTTCAGAGAAAACGATTTTTTCGAAGACGATGCCTTAATTTATCCGGTAGTTACCAACGACAAGGCTGTCCGCGAATGGTTGATTTCCGCTTCCGAGCTGCAAGAAGCTTTAACAGAAAAAACGAAAATCGACCTTCCCCGCCGTTCTCCTGTTCCTTCCAAGAAAGAAATTAAGCCTTCGGTGATCGAAGTGGATTTGCATATCGATCAGTTGTTAGATACAACGGCAGGTTTGAGCAATGCCGAACTATTGAATATTCAGTTAGATAAGTTCCGTCAGGTGATGGAAGAAAATAAGGGCAAAAAGGGGCAAAAAATTGTATTCATTCATGGCAAAGGCGAAGGCATTTTGCGCAACGCCATTCTTACCGAATTAAAAAAGAATTATAAACGTTTTCCGGTGCAAGACGCTTCTTTCAAGGAATACGGTTTTGGCGCAACCATGGTCACGATTCTATAATTCCGGTTGTATGAGCATAGAAATAGAACGAAAATTTTTGGTGAAAGGCGATTTTTCTTCTTGTGTGGTAAAGAAAGAAAAAATAGTGCAAGCTTATTTGGCGGCGAGCCGAGAGCGAACGGTTCGCATCCGAACGAAAGGCGATAAGGCTTTTCTGACGATTAAGGGAGCCGCCAATACAAATGGATTTTCCCACCTCGAATTTGAATATCCTATTCCACTGCAGGATGCGCAAGAAATATTGAAATTGGCGCAAACGGGGTGGATTGAAAAAGAAAGAAATTATGTCCCTTTTGAAAATCATTTGTTTGAAGTAGACATCTTTCATGGAGCCCATGAAGGTTTGATTTTGGCAGAGTTGGAACTTTCGTCGGAAAATGAAGTTTTTGAAAAACCGGATTGGCTGGGTGAGGAAGTGACCGGAGAAGAACGCTATTACAACGCTTGGTTGGCCGGTAATACGAATGCAGATGATGGGGAACACAAATGACGATGAGAGATCAACTCTTTGCAGATACAAAAAATTCGCATTCATCGGCATCCGTTGCGTTCTATACCCCTTTCGTTCCAATGATTCTACATCAAGGGAGCAAATAACCGCACGATGGATTCGAGCAGCCTTTTTCCTTTGCCTCGCTTTATCCAATCACTGTAGTTTATTTCTTTGCAATGGATTAAATCATTGAAGAATATAGTTTTATTTTGTTCGGCTATTTCTTGGTCGTACATGTAACAATTGATTTCGAAATTTGTTTCAAGACTTCTGAAATCGAGGTTGCAAGAACCGACCACCGAAACATAATCGTCGGCAACAATAGTTTTGGCGTGAATAAATTTATCTTGAATTTCGTAGATTCTCATTCCCGCTTTCAACAAATCTTCGTAATAGGAGTGGGATGCAGGATCGATATACGGAGAATCCGACCTTTTGGAAACCATCAGACGGACGTCGATTCCGCTTAAACAGGCAATTTGCAAAGCCTCGAACAAAGAATCGGTCGGAAGGAAATAAGGCGTTTGCATATAAATGTATTTTTTAGCCGTTAAAACAAGGCTGATGGTTGCTTGCAAAAGGTTGGAATAGTCGGCATACGGACCGCTGGTTACGATTTGCATCAAATTTTGAGTATAGGAGGCAGTGGGCGGAAAATATCTTTTTGTATTTTTCCAATGCTTCCCTGCCGAATACCAATCAATCATAAAACTGGCTTGCAAACCGTGAGCGCCCATCCCCTCTATGCGCAAGTGCCTGTCGCGCCAATTAGAATTGTTGAAATAATTGCCAGACACATTCATTCCGCCGGTATAGCCAATGTTTCCGTCAATGATGACGACTTTGCGGTGATTGCGGTAATTGATTTTACTACTTTGGAGAAGAGGAAAACGAGTTTCCATCAGCGATGCTACCTGAACGCCCGAGTCGGACATTTCGTAATAAAACTTGCGGGGAACTTTCCAGTTGGCGATATTGTCGTATATAAATCGAACCTCAACTCCTTCTTCCGCTTTTTTCATCAACATAGCTTTCACCAACAAGCCTATTTCGTCGTCGTTAAAAATAAAAAATTCGATATGGATGTGGTCGGTCGCCTTTTCCATATCTTCCAATAAAGCCTGAAACATTCTTTCGCCCGAAGCAATGACTTCCACTTTGCTTCCCTCCAAGACAGGCGAATGATTGTTTCTCTTTAATAAATGAATGAGATTTGCATAATCGGGCGCAATTTCAACTTCATTGTCACTCAGTAATTCCTTAAAACTCAGATTTTTTATTTTATTGTAATATCTTTTTTTCACAATTCGTTGCTTACGCGTATCTTGTCCGAAAAGATAATAACAAATCAGGCCTACCATCGGGAGAAAAATCAATACCGTTAACCATGCTATCGTTTTAACGGGATTTCTATTTTCCGTGAGGACAACCAAGACAGTCCCTGCTATCAATATCAGGTAAACGACATATAAAATGGTTTGTATAGCTAACATATGTTCCATAAAGCCTTGATTAAAAGCCTTCCCTTCCTCCTCCCAAAAGTGGAAAATGCGGGTTTCGATAAGTTTTCTTTCCTCTCCCACGGAGAATGACTGTGGACAGGAAAATTTATGCAAAAATACAATTTTTTTTAGAAACTGTTTAAAAATTTTCAAAAAAAAACGACAATTCGAAAATAAGAGAAAGGAAAATGGACATTCCGTCATTACGACTACGGGATACGAGCAGGAAATAATCGAATTCATAATGCGATCATTTGTTTTTTATTGAATTAGCCTTACATTTGTAGTCAATATTTCAGCATTAAGGAAATCAATGTCGGGCAAGCAGGCGTTAAAACTTTGCCTAAGCTATCCAAAATGGCAGAAATAGTGGGTTTGAAGCTTTTTGTGATCGTCGACGAATGAGACCATTTTTGTCAACGAACTGATGGCGTGAAACAGTTTATGCGGGCAACGAAACTTACCGCAGCACGGGGGAAGCTAACGAAATCGCATTCGTTTGCCGGAGGGACGGCTTTTTCCGGCATTGTTTATCGGGGAAGGCTGGTATGAACAGAAAAAAATATAAAAAATAAAAGGCATGATGCATTGGATTTATACCCATTGGACAGAAATCATCGGGGCTTCCCTTTCCCTCCTCTATCTAATATTAGAAGTCAAGCAAAATTGGATCATGTGGATAGTAGGAATTATCAGTTCGGTTTTTTATGTATTTATTTTTTTTGAAGCTAAATTATATGCCGAAACAGGCTTAAACCTTTATTATGCAGTCTTGTCCGTTTATGGTTTGTACAGTTGGAAGTTGGCTTCGACCAAAGACGACACGAATCGTGCATTTCAGCATCTTTCTATTCCTTTGACAGTTATCTTAACGATAATCACATTCGTTGTCTTTGTCTGCATGATTTTTATCTTAGTCCGATACACCGATTCCACGGTTCCCATACCCGACGCCTTGGTAACAGCGCTGGGTATTGTCGCTATCTGGATGACCGCAAAAAAAATCGTGGAATGCTGGTATTTATGGATATTCGCCAATATCTTTGCAACCGGTTTGTATATCAGCCAGAACTTGTATCCGACCGCTATTTTGTACGTCGTTTACAGTGTATTATCCTTTATTGGACTAATTGAATGGCGTAAATCCGTAACTCATAAACAATGATACCACTTCTACAAAATTTCAAAACGGTTCTTTTAGCCGACGGTTCTTTTCCGGAACACGCAATTCCCCTTTCATTTTTGCAAAAAGCAGAGCGAATTATTTGTTGCGACGGAGCTGCGGAGAATCTTTTGCAGTACGGATTAGAACCGGATTATATAGTCGGCGATTTGGACAGCCTTTCCGACACTTTGAAAAAACGCTTCTCCCCCACCCTCTTCCACAACCCCGATCAGGAAACTAACGACTTGACCAAATCGGTCGCTTTTTGTTCGGATCGTCAATGGAATGAAGTCACCATTTTGGGCGCAAGCGGAAAAAGAGAAGACCACACCTTAGGCAATCTGTCGCTGCTGACAGATTATGCAGAAAAAATAAAAGTGCAATTATTAACGGATTACGGGGTGTTTGTTCCTCAATTAGAATCGACTTCCTACGAAAGTTATCCCGGACAGCAAATTTCTATTTTCAGCCTTACTCCTGCAACGGTCCTCACTACGCATCGTTTACTTTATCCTTTGGAAAAAAGAAGGTTAAGTTCGTGGTGGCAAGGGACGTTGAACGAAGCGGAAGCTGATTTTTTCACTATCGAAATGACGGAAGGCAAACTGTTGGTTTTCAGAAATTATTAGCGAAGACGCCGTAAGCGTCCGATGATTCGCAGTTGCAGAACGCCGTTTGTGTAATACCGTAATTTCTTTTTCACATCGGCAATGTTCGACAGCTCGATTGATCGTAAGAATCAATGGTGGTGTTCTACAAAGTATGCTTATTAAACAAACCCAAAGTTGATATAAAAGAAAGCGAGATTAAAAGCTTTGAAATGATTTAGAAGTTTCTTAGAGAAAACAACAGGTTTTTTTGAAGGCTCTTCTGATACGGCGCCTTAAACGACAATTATTTCCTTCTATTCCAACCGTATATTCTATTCCCACTAAATGATTATCTTCTTTGAAAGCGGCAATAAAACTATCCCATTTATCCG
>JGI24699J35502_11133967_pt1 | contig 21911 bp, 16 predicted proteins | sample TergutMp193P4_FD_35502 | JGI IMG/M metagenome (IMG submission 35502)
CCCGGGTCCCGGTTTCGGCGGCTCCTGTTTTCCCAAAGACACCAAAGCCCTCGCGAGGATCGGCAGAGACAGCGGTGAAATTCAACATATTGTAGAAACAACCATAGAAACCAATGAAAAGCAAAAGATCCGCGCCGCACAAAAAATAGAAACCGTTCTGGGATGCCTTGAAGGAAAAACGCTTGCCATGCTCGGCCTCGCTTTCAAGCCCAATACGGATGATATGCGGGATTCGCCCGCGATTGCCATTTGTGAATACCTTGCCGAGCGCGGCGCGAAACTGCGCCTCTATGATCCTGCAGCCATGAAAGAAGCCCAATGGCGGCTTGATTCAATAAAGAACACAATTTATTTTGCCGGGGACGAATACGACGCTATGGGCGGAGCGGACGCGCTGGTAATCGCGACAGAATGGAATCAGTTCAGAAACATCGATCTTGCGAAAGCAAAAAAACTTCTTTCTCTTCCGTTTTTCTTTGACCTGAGAAACATTTACAAGCCGGGAGAAGTAATATCTGCCGGACTGCGTTATATTGGCATGGGGAACGGCGAACAAAAACAGTGAAAATACTCGTTACCGGCGCGGCCGGCTTTATCGGTTTTTATCTCGCGGAAACACTCATTTCTCTGGGGCATTCGGTCACCGGCATAGACAATATCAATGACTATTACGATGTTAACCTTAAATACGCGCGTCTTCTTCATTCCGGCATAAAACGGGAAGAGATTGAATACGGGAAAAAAGTAAAAAGCGCGTCCTTTCCCGAGTATTGCTTTATCAAACTGGATTTAACCGATCGCGAACTACTATCCGCCCTTTTTGCCGCGGAAAAGTTCGACTGCGTGTGCAATCTTGCCGCTCAAGCCGGCGTTCGCTACAGCCTTGAAAATCCCCATGCGTATATTAACAGCAATATTTGCGGTTTTTTGAACATCCTTGAGGCGTGCAGAGCGCACTCTATAAAACACCTTGTCTTCGCTTCCAGCTCTTCGGTTTACGGTTTTAACGAAAAAGTTCCATTTTCGGTTAGTGATACAACAGACCATCCGGCAAGCCTGTACGCGGCAACCAAAAAAGCCGACGAATTGATGGCGCATACCTATGCGCATCTTTTTGGCATTCCTACAACCGGCCTTCGCTTTTTTACCGTCTACGGTCCCTGGGGCAGGCCGGACATGGCGTATTTTAAATTCGCGCTTTCAATAATGAAAAACAAGCCTATTGAAATTTACAACAACGGCAATATGTTACGCGATTTTACCTATATTGATGATATTGTTGAGGGAACCGTCGCGGCAATCAACCGTATCCCGTCACAATCATCCGCCCCTTTTGTGCTCTATAACCTCGGTAACAACCGGCCCGAAAAATTAACAGACTTTATCGAAACCCTTGAAAACGCGCTGGGGCGGAAAGCCGAAAAAGTGTACCTGGGAATGCAGCCCGGCGATGTACCCGTTACCATGGCGGACATTGACATTACGCGCAATGAATTGGGCTGGGAACCGAAAACATCAATTGCCGAGGGGTTAAAATTATTCGCCGGCTGGTTCTTATCATACGGAAAAAACAATGACGCTGTTTGAGAAAGTTACTTTCTTAAAGCCCGTTATCTCAAAATTGCTGCGGCTGATGACCCGCAAGCATAAAATTTATCTGGGCCTGATGCTGGTTTTAACCATCGGTTTCTCTCTTGTTGAAACCATTGGTATTTCCGCAATAATGCCGTTTATTTCGATAGTTTCCGATCCGGGTCTGCTTGAAAGCGGCTGGTATAAAAAAGCGTTTGATTTTATGGGATTTGCAAGCGCGGAAAAATTCATAATAACGATGGGAATCGGCATTATCATTTTTTATATTTTCCGCGGCGTGTATTCGGTTACCCTTACCTATTTTACCAACCGCTACTCTATCGGCATGTATAAATATTTTTCAATAAAATTATTCAAATTAAATTTATCTGTCCCGTACAAAGTGTATGCGCAAAAAAATTCAGCGGAATTGATGCATTCCATTGCCAAAGAAACAAACGATATCAGCAGGATTGTTCTTAATTTTTTGCAGCTATGTTCGGAAATTTTTACAATACTCATGGTTTATACAGTAATAGTTTTCTTAAATTGGAAGATGACATTGATTATAACCGGAGTACTGTTATTCATGGTTATTTTTCTGCTTTCGTTATTAACCAGGGTAAGTTCGATACAGGGAAAAAAGAAGTTTACTTCCGCCAGAAAAATGAACCGTATATTAAAAGAAACGCTGGGAAATTTAAAATACGTAAAGTTAAAGGGCAATGAGGAAGATATTCTGCGTAATTATGAAAAATCAATACACATAAATACGCGCTCGGAAATAGTTACCAATGTCCTTGGCATTATTCCAAAGGGTATTCTTGAAAGCATAGGATTTTCCTTTCTTATAGCCGTTGTAGTATTTATTGTCTGGATATATCATGACGCTTCTATGGTTATTCCGATTATTTCGATGTACGCGCTTGCCCTGTACCGGATACTTCCGTCGATACACCGTACGTTGCTGAATATCAACCATATTGTTTATAATGAAAAAACTCTCGAAAACGTTTATGAAAGCCTGCAGCAATCAGTGGAAAAAGAAGGAGATGCTTCACTTGATTTTAATCGATCTATTCGCCTTGAACAAATTAATTTTAAATATTTAACGGGCGATGAAATAATAAACAGCATTTCCCTTGAAATAAAAAAGGGAGAGAAAATCGCATTTATTGGCGAAAGCGGCGGAGGCAAAACAACCCTGGTGGATATTATCACCGGTATTCACAAACCGATTTCAGGAAAAGTTTACATTGATGATATTCCGCTCACTGACAATAATATCCGTTCATGGCGAAGAAAAATAGGATATATCCCGCAGAGCATTTATCTTTTTGACGGAACAGTCGCGGAAAATGTAGCGTTTGGTTCCGCCTTTGACGAAGAAAAAATTAAAACCGCGCTGGTAAAGGCAAACATCTGGGACTTTCTTTCCCAAAAAGAGGGCATAGATACGCTTGTAGGAGATGGCGGCATCCAATTAAGCGGCGGTCAGCAGCAGCGCATCGGCATCGCCCGCGCATTGTACGATGATCCCGAGGTATTGGTGCTTGACGAAGCCACATCCGCTCTTGATACCGAAACCGAACAAAAAATTATGGACGAAATCTACAGCGTAAGCGCAAATAAAACTTTGATAGTTATCGCTCACCGCCTCAGCACTGTTGAGCGCTGCAACAAAAGGATCCGCATTGGCGATGGGAGAATTGTTGAGGAAAAGGGGTAATTATTCGCATAACGATATTCGTGAAAAATTTAATGTTAAAAAAACATCTCTTCTTTTGTGTAATATTTTATATATCACTCCATTCCATGCTCACCGCCCAGGAAGCCCTCAAATCCGCCGAAGAAGAATACTATGATTTTCTTGCATTACAGGGACTAACGAAGCGTCCTGCCCTCAACTACCGTACCCTTTCCGATTCAGTGTGGTCTATAGGTGAAGACGTTTCCCATCCATGGCAGGGACAAAACCTCGGAGTATGGCATAATTTATTCGGTGATTTCCGTATGCGCGTTTACGGTCCTGAGCTTTTCATGTCGGGTAACACCGCAGCCCCCTACGGACAGAATGACGGCGTACTGTGGCAGGGACGCGGCTTTAACGCGCTGCTCAAGGGCGGCGTTCGCTTTGAAGGTTATGGCGTTGAATTGACGTTGCTGCCGCATTTCGCGTTTTCGCAAAATGTAGAATTTGATATTATCCCACAATCTTATTATGACTATAAATATGCTTATTATTGGGGATTGGGAAAAAATGCCGGTGTTGACGCGCCGCAGCGTTTTGGCGATGAACCGTTCTTTGACTGGGACTTCGGCGATTCGGAAATCCGCTATACATGGAAAACATTGACCGTAGGTTTTGGCACTCAGGCAATCTGGCTGGGACCAGCGCAGCTTAACCCAATTATCCATTCAAATAACGCGCCATCCTATCCCAAACTTGACATAGGATTACGCAGACAGAAAATGGTAATTCCGCGCCTCGGCTGGTATATCGGCGACATTGAGTTTCGCGTATTGTGGGGTTATCTTTCCGAGTCTGATTATTTTGATAATGACAGCTCCAATGATCATAATTTGATAACCGGATTTTCTATTGCGTACAGTTTTCCTTCCATCTTAAAAGGTCTTACAATCGGGTTTAACCGGATTATGTTGTCTAAATGGGATAAAATGAATTATAGCTCGGTTTTTACGTTGCTTTGGCCTTTTATGGATTCTTCGCAAGGATTTGGACAAGACGAAGAGGATCAGCGCGCTTCCATAACTATTGATTATCTTTTACCTGTAGCTGGAATTAATGTATATCTTGAATGGGCACGTAATGATTTTAGCCCAAATTTTAATTATGTAGTTCGCTATCTGTTCCATACCCAAGGTTATACTGTTGGTGTAAAAAAATATTTGTCATTCTCCAACGTTTTGAAAGGAGAAGTTTTATTGGAAATAACCGGTCTTGAATGTTCGCAGGATTATGACCGGGTAATTTCCTGGTATTCAACTTTTTACGCTCATCATTTAATCACTCAGGGACATACAAACCGTGGGCAATGGCTTGGAGCAGGTATTGGAACGGGCGGTAACAGCCAGTATTTGGGATTTAAACTATATTTTCCAAAAGGATATGGGAATATTTTTATCCAACGAAGAAACCCGGATTTGGATTATACTTGGTTTATAGATTCCAAAAAAAATTATGATACGCCTCATCAATCTGAACGTAACATTAGAGCGTTTTTTGATTTTGGTATTTCCGCATTATATTACATTATACCTAACTTGAGTGTTTCTGGCTCTTTTATTTTTAGAGATGAACACAATCCATTGAATCAAGCCGAACCAAATAGCGGTCTTTCCAAACACAGATACAATGTGCATTTGGCAACATCTGTAAAGTATTCATTTTAATAACCATGAATCTCTTATATGACTTGACCGCAACTCAACCATCCTCAAAAGCAAAATTCCATGGCGGCGGATATTACGCGGAAGTCGTCTTTTTTGCGCTTCTCAAAAGAACAAAAAATTTTATAGGCATATATAACAGTAAATACTATATTAATCCCAAAATTCTGGAAAGTGGCATAAAAATTTACGACATAAATCAAATTTCACCTAAAGAAATTATTGAGAAAGAGAATATAAAGACTTTTTATACAGCTCTTCACAAAAGCGATTATGAAAGTCTAACTAAAAATATAAGACATATAATAACCTGGCATGGTGTCAGGGAACTGGAAATGCCTTACGATAATGTAAATTTTTATTATGCAAATAATTTAAAAAGAAAATTAAAAAGTATATATACATTTATAATGAAAAAACAATTAGTGAAAAGATTTACAAATAGAATTGCAAACAATAAAGCGAAATTAGAATTTTTGACTGTTTCGGAACACAGCAAAGCAAGTATAATAAATTTTTTCCCCCATCTGGCAAATATAAATATTCCCGTTTTCTATCCGCCATATAAGGCGGATGAAAAGGAAACAGGTAATCTACCGCAGATTTTAGAATCAAGAAAGTTTTTTCTTCTAACCAGTTCTGCCAGGTGGGAAAAAAACAATTTGCGGGCTGTTTGGGCTTTTGATGAATTATTCTCTCAAAGAAAAGATTTGGATTTTAAGGTTGTACTAACCGGTGTAACAGATGAAAAGATTTTCGCTAAAAATTTAAAGAACAGGAATAAATTTATCTTCCTGGGCTATATTGATCGGACGGAATTATTATCTTTGCACATGAACGCTTATGCTTTTATCTATCCGTCTCTCAACGAAGGGTTTGGCTATCCTCCCATAGAGAGTATGCGTTACGGCGTTCCTGTCGCTACAAGCGGAACAAGTTCAATACCCGAAGTTTGCCAAAATGCCGCTATTTATTTTGACCCTTATAATGTGAGTGAAATTAAGAACCGGATTATTCAACTATTGGATAAGAATATTTACAATGAATACTCTGCCCGCGCTGTTGAACGCTATAAAATCGTGAGCGAAAGACAGAAACAGGATTTGGAAAAAATTGTTGATTACATTTTAGGTGAACAATCATGAAATATCTATACGTCCTTGCAAGTGATGATTCAGATTATTATCTGGAACAGACATTACTCTCAATAACATCTCTTCGCCTTTACATGCCGGATGCTTTTGTTACGCTCCTGGTTGATGATGTTACAGAAGCAAACCTTACCGGCAAACGCGCCGAAATTCTTAAATTGATTACCGAATTAAAATCTGTAAAAATTGACGGCCGCTTTAGCAAGAAGGCGCGTTCACGCTGGCTCAAAACATCAATGCGTCAGATTATTGAAGGCGATTTCCTGTATATCGACGGCGATACAATTATAGCCGAAGATCTTTGCGCCATTAACACCCTTAATGTGGAACTTGGAGCCGTTCCTGACAACCATATCCATTTACCGGAATACGTAGAATATCAGCCTGCGCGTTTAAAGCAAATGATGAAAAGATACAAAAAACTTGGATTTATCTCCTGTTTCGATTTGGATATGCATTTTAACGGCGGTATTTTTTTCTGCAGGGACTGTAAAACCGCTCACAATTTTTTTGAAGAATGGCATCGTTTGTGGCTTCACTGTTTTGAACTTGGAAATTTAACAGATCAACAGTCGCTTAATCAATCTAATTTTATCCTGGGCGATGTTATAAAAGAACTTGACGGGATATGGAATTGCCAGTTAATGTACGATGGCGCGTTAAAATATTTCCATGACGCAAAAATTATCCATTATTTTGCCACCCATGTCCATAAAAAGTTCTTTTTATTAGCCAACAGGGAATACACTGAAAGAATCAAGGAAACTGGCATTGTTGATCAGGAAACAAAAGATATGCTTAAAAATCCAAAGTCTCATATCGCGTCAAACACACGCATAATGCTAGTGGACAAATCACTGCGTGAATTCTACGATTCTGCCATCTGTGGAGCGGCAAAAAGAATATACTATACCAAATTAGGATCCGCTATTGAATTTGTTTTTTCCATAATAAAAAAATATATTTTCACGCCATTACGGAAAAAACTATTTATGCATAGATAATGGAAAAAATATATGGATAAATAATATATATAAAACAGGAAACGATATTTCTATGTCCTTTTACAGTTATATAAAGTTAAAATACCTTAATCCGTTACAGGCCATTCAGGCTCAATGGTATTACTCCGCAAAAAAAACGTACAACTCGTTAAATGACATTGCCCGTGATCATCATATCGTAGTTTCCCTCACCAGTTTTCCCGCCCGTTTTGAAACCCTGCATTTTGCCCTGAAAAGTATTCTAAACCAAAGTATGAAGCCCGACGTTATTTTTCTTTGTCTAACAAAGGATGAAGTAAAAGATGAAACGGAACTGCCTCAATCTGTTCTTGAACTGAAAAAATACGGGCTTCAGATTTATTTTGCCGATGATAATTTTAAACCTCATAACAAATATTATTATGCCATGAAACTCTATCCAAACTCACTTGTAATTACCGTAGATGATGATAATATTTATGACAGGAATCTTGTTGCCGATCTGTACTCTTCTTTTCAAAAATATCCTTCCGTTGTGAGTGCAAGGCGCGTTCATAAAATTATTAAAGACAAAAAAAACACTGGTCTACCCTACAGAAAATGGTGCCATGAATATAAAAAAGAAAAAACGCCATCCCATGATTTACTGGCAACCGGCGTAGGCGGCGTTTTGTATCCGCCGGGGCTGCTGCCGCCTGAAACATTTGACGCAGACAAAATCAGGGAGTTGTGCCTGAACGCCGATGATATTTGGTTGAAATTCATGGAGCTTAAAAACAATATTCCCGTAGTCTGGGTAAGAGGCCGCAAAGTTCATCCTTTAAAAATTAGGCAAGCGCAGAAAATCACCTTGTATAGAAATAATTACTACGGTAATTTAAACGATAGATATATAGCCGATTTACAGAATTATTACGGGGTTAATCTTTGATGCAATATCTGTATGTATTGACAAGCGGCTTTAATGATACTTATTATGAACAGTTTCTGCTGTCCGTTACCTCTCTAAGACTGTTGATGCTTGATGTGGAAGTGACACTCCTGTGCGACTCAAAGACAAAGGAGACCCTTACCGGAAAGCGCTCTGGATATGAAAAACTCATTTCCAGAGTAATCGTTACTGAGACTCCCGAAATGCCACAGGTGGAAGTTTCCCGATGGGTTAAAACTTCCATGCGCCGTCTGGTAAGCGGCGATTTTTTGTTTATAGACTGTGATACGATAATAACGGACGATCTTTCTTCGATTACTGGGCTGGGCATACAATTCGGCGCCTGTCTGGATAAACATTCTCTCATTGACAGCCACACGAAGAGCGAAGGTATTATTAAAAGAGATAAGCAACTGGGATTTTCTTCATATCTTTCTAACCGGCACATCAATAGTGGCGTGATATTTTGCGCCGATATTCACGAAACACATAAAATTTTTGATCGTTGGCATGAGCTATGGCTTTTCAGCAACAGTAAAAATACGGTAAGGGATCAGCCCTCTTTTAACATGGCTATTTATGAAAATTCATCTTTTTTTACTGAACTGGACGGGACGTGGAATTGTCAAATAGCATTTAACGGCCTGCCCTATCTGGCAAATTCAAAAATAATCCACTATTTCGCTTCCGATCTTGTTATGCATACATCGCCGTATATTCTCGCTTCTGATAACATCTTTAATCAGATAAAAGACACCGGGGTTATTCCTGATGAAGTTTTGGAATTGCTAAAAAACTCAAGGGCGGCGTTTGTGTCTGAATCGCGGATTATCGCCGGTGAAAATATGCTTTCCGTGATTAACAGCAATTTTTTTGTGTTTATTTTCTTAATGAGAAAAAAAATGCCGGGGCTTTTTAATGCTATTAACCGGCTCTGCTTCATCGGCAGGAAAATAGTAAAGTTTATTCTTGTCATAATGAGCAAAAAAAAAGAGGGCGGAATAAAACACTACAACTGAATACAGGAGTTGAAAAATAATGCAGGCAATTATTCTGGCAGCCGGCATGGGCAACAGACTCGGCAAGTACACTCAAAATAACACAAAGTGTATGCTTTCCATAAACGGTAAAACGCTCGCGGAACGCGCCCTTGACGCGCTGAACAACGCGGGAATCCGTAAATGTGTTCTGGTAGTTGGCTATAAAAAAGAAAATGTTATCGCGTTTTTGGGAAGCAAGTATAAAAATATGGATATTACCTATGTATCAAACGATATTTATGATAAAACCAATAACATTTATTCATTGTATTTGGCAAAGGATTATTTAATTCAGGATGATACGCTTTTATTGGAGAGCGATTTGATTTTTGAAGATCGCATTATTTCCGAAATGCTTGCGGACAGTAACCCGACAATAGCCGCGGTGGCGCGCTTTGAATCATGGATGGATGGTACGGTCGTACAGCTTTCCGATAATAATGAAATAGCGGCTTTCATTCCCAAAAAATTATTCAATTTTGATGACAAGCATTCATATTATAAAACCGTCAATATATATAAATTTTCACGCAGCTTTTCACAGAGTACCTATGTGCCGTTCCTTGAAGCTTATTCCCGCGCAATGGGCAATAATGAGTACTATGAACAGGTTTTACGCGTTATCACAACGCTTGATAAAAGCGAATTGAAAGCATTTGTCCTGACAAACCAAAAATGGTACGAAATTGATGATATTCAGGACAAAACAATAGCGGAAACCATTTTTTGTGAGCCTCCAAAGGAAAAACTTAAACGCATTCAAAATACCTACGGCGGTTATTGGCGTTATCCGGGTATGCTTGACTTTTGCTATTTGGTAAACCCGTATTTTCCAACGCCGCAAATGTCCGCGGAATTAAAAACCAATTTTTCTATCCTTCTTTCTTCCTATCCCTCAGGCCAGAATACCCAGAATTTACTGGGAGCAAAACTCTACAATGTAGAAGAATCGCAAATACTTGTCGGCAGCGGCGCGGCTGAATTGATTCGCGCAATGGCGGCGGCGGTCAGGGGAAAAATCGGAATAACCTACCCTACTTTTAATGAATACGGCGAAAGTTTTATTGCCGCCAATTCGGACGGGCGTCCGGTAAACGAAATTGTTCAATTTATTCCGCACAATTTTTCATATAACACAGACGACCTGAAAGGGCTTTCCAAAAATTGTGATGTCATTTTGCTTATCAATCCTGATAATCCGTCGGGGAATTATATTTCCCGCGATAATGTTATTGAACTTGCGTCTTCGCTTAAATCCCAAAACAAAAAACTGATACTTGATGAATCGTTTATTGACTTTGTTGATCGGGAAGAAAAACCATCTTTGTTGTGCCATGAAGTTTTAAATAAATTCCCGAATATGATGATAATCAAGTCATTGAGCAAAAGTTACGGTGTTCCCGGAATACGGCTGGGGGCTCTTGCGTGCGGTGATGAAGCGTTAATCGGTCAAATCAGAAAGAATCTTTCGATATGGAACATCAATTCCTTTGGGGAGTATTTTTTACAAATAATCGGCAAGTATTACAAAGAATACGCCGTATCGTGCAGGAAGATCGCCGATGAGCGCGCGCGATTTAAGAAGTTGCTTGAGAAAACAGGCTTATTAACAGTTTATCCCTCACAGGCAAATTATTTTATGTGCAAGTTACATGAAAGCTCCGCTCCCGAATTGGCAGAACGTTTACTTGATAAACATGAAATTTTTATCAAAGACCTTACCGGAAAAAAGGGGATACCAGACGACTCCTTTTTCAGAATCGCGGTCAGAGACATGAAAGATAACGACAAATTTTTATCCATCTTAAAACAATGACTTTACCGCTATTATATATTGATCCCGGGACAGGGAGCGCGCTGTTTTCGATTTTAATCGGAGTTGCGGCAACCGCTTACTTTTTGGGACGCGCGCTTTTTATCAAGCTCAAAGTTGTTTTTTCGGGCGGCAGGGTTTCAACATTTTCCACTGTTGAAAATCCCTATGTTATTTACAATGAGGGCAGTCAATACTCAAATGTTTTTAAGTCCGTTCTTGATGAATTTGAGGCGCGGGGCATAAACATGCTCTATCTTTCTTCGGATAAAAGCGACCCGCTTCTCAATGAAACGCACCGTTTTGTCAGGAAAGAATTTATCGGTGAGGAAAACAAAGCGTTCCTGCGTCTTAATATGCTTAAAGCCAATGTCGTTCTGATGACAACGCCGGGCCTCGATGTATATCAGTTAAAACGATCAAAGGGCGTCAGACATTACGCGCATGTTCTTCACGCGCCGAGCGACGCGGTCATGTACCGTCTTTTCGGCATTGATTACTTTGATTCGATCCTGCTCACCGGAGATTATCAGGCAAATGACATCAGGGTTCTTGAACAGAAACGCTCCCTGAACGCAAAAACCCTGATAACCGTGGGCTGTACTTATCTGGATGTTTTCGCGGAAAAAATAAAACAAATCCCGAAGGAAGAAAACCGCCCCTTTACGGTTCTTGTTTCTCCTTCATGGGGGCCGTCCGCGATACTTTCCCGCTTTGGAGAGAAACTTCTTGAGCCGCTGATAAAAACAGGTTTTAGAATTATCGTCCGTCCCCATCCGCAATCGAAAAAATCAGAAACCGGTATTCTGGAAAAACTTGAAATAAAATATAAAGCCTCGGCGAACTTGATTTGGGATTATGAAAGGGAAAATATTTATTCTCTTGCAAAATCCGATGTTATGATCTCCGACTTTTCAGGCATTATTTTTGATTATGTCTTTTTGTTTGACAAGCCGGTGTTATACGTCATGCAAGGGTTTGATCTGCGCCCCTACGATGCGGATGATTTGGGAGAAGATGCCGCAGAAAAGCTATGGCAATTTAAAGTATTAAAAGAAATTGGAATACCACTAAAGGAAGAGGACTTTGCGTCTATAGACGATATTATTAAAAACGCTTCGGACAGCGGCGAGCTTCGGCAGGCAAGGCAAAAGGCCAGGGATACAGCATGGCAATACCGAGGCGAAGCGGGAAAGAGAATAACCGATTATCTTTTATCCATCGGCGGGGAGACGGTCAGGTGAGCGAAATACTGTACAATATTTTTATCTTTCCCATAGTACAAATAATAGAAATTTCTTTCTTTATTGTTTACCGGATTTTCAGAGACAGAGTTCTCGCCATAATCGGCGTAAGCGCGATTGTCACGATCTGCACCATGCCCCTTTATTTTACCGCTGAAAAATGGCAGAGGGCCGAAAGGGATCTCCAAAAGAAGTTAAAACCAAAAATTGATAAAATAAAATCTGTATTTAGGGGCGATGAACAGTATATGATACTTTCCACCTTTTACAGGCAGAATAATTACCATCCGGTTTATGCGCTGCGCAATTCCTTCGGATTATTAATACAGGTTCCTTTCTTTATCGCGGCTTATTCATTTCTTTCCCATCTGGAGCTTCTTAAAGGGACGTCCTTTTTATTTATTGATGACTTGAGTCTTCCCGACCGGTTCTTTTCGATAGGAAACTACAGTTTAAACATACTTCCATTAATAATGACCGTAATAAACGGTATTTCCGGCGCGGTTTATACAAAAGGGTTTCAAGCGCGCGAAAAGATTCAAATTTACGGTATAGCCCTTGTGTTCCTTGTTTTGTTGTATAATTCACCGGCAGGTCTTGTTCTGTACTGGACGGTGAATAACATATTTTCCCTGTTAAAAAATATTCTGACAAAAACAAAATACGCTCCTAAAATAGTCTGGAGTTTCCTTTGCCTTTGCGTTATTTCATTATTTATCCGTTATATCCCCCTTGGGCTTACTCCCAAACGTTTATTTGTTATAGGATTATGCTCGTTAATTTTCTTCGCTCCGTTTTTAATTAAAATATTCAGATTTTGTAAAAACAAAGTTTTAATAACGTTTTCTATAGAACAAAGCGCTCTTTCCCTGACAAGTACCTATGTTTTTTCGACATTGATTCTGTTAGTTCTGGGCGGGCTTGTTATTCCCGGTTCATTAATAGCGTCTTCCGTTCAGGAATTTTCCTTTCTGGATTCCTACACTACTCCCCTGCCTTTTTTATTCAACGTTTCTATACAGGCTTTCGGCTTCTTTCTCATCTGGCCTTTGTGCATTTATTTTCTTTTTTCAAAGAAGATAAGATACGCGCTTTGTTTAATACTATCGCTTTTATGTATCGTATCTCTTGTAAATACTTTTTTATTCCCCGGAGATTACGGTTCCCTTTCTACTACTTTTAAGTTTTCCAACCCCAATACGCTTGAATCAAACTATGCCGGCATAATAATAAACGCCCTGGTAATTTTGGGAATTCTTTGTATCTGCACTTTTTTTCTTTTAACTAAGCGGAAATTAATATTCCAATCCCTTCAGCTTATAATTCTTGCCTCTCTTGTTTCCTTTGGAATAATTAATATCATAAAAATTAACAAAGATTTTAGGGCATATAAAGATGTTTTAAATACCGTTTCCGTAGACGCGTCATCTATTGATAGTCTGGAGCCTGTTTTTAGCCTTTCAAAAAATGGAAAAAACATTATTGTATTGATGCTTGATGAAGCTATTTCAGGTTATGTGCCCTATGTTCTTGATGAAAAACCTGAACTCCTTGACATTTTTTCCGGCTTTACCTACTATCCAAACTGTGTCAGCTTGGGAAACCATACGCGCCTTGGCACTCCGGTTATTTTTGGCGGCTATGAATATGGGCCGCAATTAATTCAAAAACAGCGTTCTTTCGTGATGAAGAAACACAACGAAGCCCTGTTAATGATGCCGCATATTTTTCATAATGAAAATTACAATATCACGGTTACCGACCCCTCTTTTGCAAATTACAGCCTTACGCCGGATATAAGCATTTTTTCTCCATATCCTGAAATTAAAGCCATGAACATTCTGGGAAAATATACGGATATATGGCTTCATGCTCACCCTGATATAAAAATAGCGTCTGTTCCCGAATTGCTGGATCATTTATTGCTGCGTTTTTCATTTTTCAAAATTTCTCCTTTGGCATTCAGGACATTTATCTATGATAAATCATCATGGCTTAAATCGGGAAGATCATCAAATAATCAACTTACCATGAATACCCTTAACAGTTATTCTATACTTGATTTTCTGCCGCAGTTAACTGCAATTTCAGACGACCGTTTTAATTCATACACTGCCACAATTAACGAACTGCCTGATGTTCCGGCACTATTTCAGGCTCCTGATTATGTTCCGGTCATGGAAGTTACAGATTATGGTGATGGGCCTTTTGCGCAGGAAAACTCGTATCATGCCGTTATGGCGTCTTTTCTGCTTTTGGGGAAATGGTTCAGTTTTTTTAAGGAACAGGGGGTATACGATAATACGCGCATCATTATCGTCTCTGATCATGGCAGGGATGTTAACTGTAATTATACGGGAAATATACCGCTTCCAAACGGCAGCCGGCTTTCATTGTTTCATGCACTTTTGCTGGTAAAAAATTTTGGAGCGGCAGGAAATCTTGTTACAGATAACACATTCATGACTCACGGCGATGTTCCGTTAATTGCCATGGATGGTTTAATAGAAAACCCGATAAATCCCTTTTCAGGAAATTTAATTGAAAGCGACAAGGAAAACGGAGTTGTGATTGCCAATACAGGCACTTTCCAGTTTGGAGTGTCTAACGATCAATGGCTCTATGTAAAAGACAATATTTTCGATCCCGCGAACTGGAAGGCTGGCATTAAATGAAAGTTACAATTGTACACTACTGGCTCGTAAATATGCGCGGCGGGGAAAAGGTAATTGAAGCTCTGCTTGAAATGTTCCCGCAGGCTGATATTTTTACCCATGTTTACGAGCCGAAAGCGGTCTCTAAGCTCATAAAAGACAGGCGCGTTTTCACCTCACGCATTAACCGCCTGCCATTCGCGAAAAAACTCTATCAACTCTATATGCCGCTGATGCCCAACGCGCTGATGGATTTTAATTTACAGGATTACGATCTGATTATATCCAGCGAGTCGGGGCCGGCAAAGGGCGTAGTTCCCAACCCAGACGCATACCATGTCTGTTATTGCCACAGCCCCATGCGCTACCTGTGGGATATGTATCACGAATACTACCGCACGACCGCCCCGTTTGTCCGCTTTTTTATGAAGCGCCTGATCCCTTCTTTACGGATATGGGACGTTACCTCCGCCAATCTGGTAGATTGCTTCATAGCAAATTCAGGTTATGTGGCGAAACGTATCAGGCGGTATTACAACCGGGAAGCGGTCGTAATTCATCCCCCTGTCGATATAGAAAAATTTCTTGTTGTTGAACGGAAGCCGAAAGATTTTTATCTTTTCTTCGGACAGCTTGCCGGTTACAAACGGGCGGATTTGGCTGTACAAGCGTGCGTTAAATCGGGGAAAAAACTAGTCGTCGCCGGAGCCGGAAAAGTAAAAAGAGAGTTCAGGAAATATCAGAAGTCGGGACTTGTTACCTTTTTAGGCAGGGTTTCCGATGCGGAAATCCTTGAGCTTCTCGCTTCCGCAAAAGCCCTGCTCTTCCCCGGTATTGAGGATTTCGGCATTATCCCCGTAGAAGCTCAGGCGGCGGGCTGCCCGGTCATCGCCTACCGGGAGGGCGGCGCGCCGGATACCGTAAAGGAAGGCGTCACCGGTCTGTTTTTTGACGAACAGACGCCGGACGCCCTTATAGCGGCAATGAACAAATTTGAACAAAATGAGGCGGCATTTTCCGGCCGTGAAACGTTTAAGGATCATGTACAGCAATTTTCCAAAACTGCCTTTATTAAACATATGCAAAATGTCCTTGCAGAAAGAAAGCGGATATAATATGGTAAAACTATGACTCTTTCCGAATTTGACATTTGGTACCGCACACGCTTTCGCCGTACGAGTTCCGCTCTTACGACGACCGCTTTTGTTCTCTCGGATATACTGGGGGTCATGCTGGCCATTGGCTGGGGTTTTTTCTGGGTAAAAATATTCGGTTGGGGACTAATGGGTGATAAGGGAATTATCAACACCAAGTCTTTTGTAACCTACTGGCCTTACCTGCCGGCCTTTATCATCATTTTTCAAATCTTAAATCTGTATCCGGGTGTATCTCTTGCGCCTTCTGAAGAGTTAAGACGTTTTAGCATAGGTTCCTTTATGGCTTATGGTGGTGTTATTTTGTCCCGGTATATTGAGCATGAAAACTGGGATTCCATAACGGTTGCTCTTATTATCAGTTGTATTTTTTCTACGATAATTTTGCTTACCGTGAGACGTATGACCCATTGGCTGTTGTACAAAACACGGCTTGGCGGCATCCCCGCGGTTATTTACGGCTCGGGCAATACCGGCAAGCTGGTCGTTGATTGTTTACTGGGCAGTATCAGAGCGGGATATATACCGGTACTCATTCTGGACAATGACTCGAACGGCATTGACGAGTACCGGGGCGTTCCGGTTATTCACGACACTTCCATAGGACTGGAAATTGTCAGCCGTTACCGGATAAAAATGGCAATGATGACTCTATCCGAACTTGACAGTCAAAAAATAAAACACATTATGAATACCTCAGTTTCGGCGTTCAGGTACAGCGCCTTTATTCCCGACTCTTCCAGCGTTGCCAATATATGGATGTCTATCCGTGATTTTGGCGGCGTATTGGGCTGGGCAACTACCAATAGACTTAAGATGTCATGGAACTTAAAATTTAAACGCCTTATAGACATTGTTATTGTAAGTTTAGGCGGCATTTTCCTGCTGCCATTCCTCCTCTTTATTGCCTTTTTAATTAAGATAACTTCGCCCGGCCCGGTTTTGTATAAACACCGCCGGCTGGGAATGAACGGCAACTATTTTTACGCTTATAAATTCCGCTCCATGGTTATTGACGCGCCGGAGCGGCTTGAGGAACTTTTGGAATCGAATCCCGAAATAAAAAAAGAATGGGACAAAAGTCACAAACTCGCCAATGATCCCAGAATTACCGGAATAGGCAGGTTTTTGCGGCGTACCAGTATTGACGAGTTTCCTCAGTTTATCAATATACTCAAGGGAGAGATGTCGTTGGTAGGTCCCCGTCCCATTGTTGACGAAGAAGTAGCAAAGTACGGCGAGGACTTTAACCGCGTCTTTTCCGTAAAGCCGGGATTAACCGGTCTGTGGCAGGTATCGGGAAGATCGGAGACCGATTATAACGCGCGGGTTGCCTACGATACCTATTACCTGCAAAGCTGGTCAGTCTGGCTTGATCTTTGGGTGCTGTTTATGACTTTTGGCGCGGTCGTGCGCGGCAGGGGCGCGTATTAGATGCGCCGACCGTTGTTCTTTCTTTGCTTTTTTCTGACTCTGTCCTCTCTGCCGGCGCAGCGTTCTTTTAATGATATTTTTCCGGGGGTTCCTCCTGCAATTCGAGAGGCGGCATTTTCAGAAGAAGGCTATTATCGATCTACCAAGACAGTGCAACGTTCGGTTCTTGTCGGTTCCGATCAGAGCGCCATTGACCCTCAATTAATTGAATCAATTTTATCAATACAACCCGGCTTCCTGGTTGAATCGATTCTCGTTATTCCCGGCAAGACAGATGAATTTTCTCTGCTGGATGCATATAACGCTCTTGGAAAAATCAGGGGGCTTAAAGGGCGGCTTTACCGCTCACATACGCGCAAGGAATATGTCCCCCTGTTTGAAGATGTTACCCGGATAGAAAGCGAAAAAAAGAACAACCCCATTCCCGACCCTGCTCCCGTTTCAAGAATTCCCCCTTCCGAGACGATCTATATGCGGGTTAAAGATGTGAACTTTGGGAATACCCATTACCGGGGAGATATGACTCTTGCTCCGCGCGGTCTGTATTATACGCTATACAATAATAAAAATATAACCTACTTTTTTATTCCTGTTATCAAAGAAGGAAAACTTAAAGTTCAGTTGTATTTTGAACCAATAATTGAAGGTATCATGATATACGCCCTTGCGGGCGCTGAGGTTTCCGACCTTGTAGCTTCCAGGGTTGATATGCCTTCGGCAATCAGAAAACGCCTGGCGGTAATAATTTCCTGGGTCGCGGAAGGGATTAGCGATACCGGCAAGTCTTGACATATCTACCGGTTCTTTGCTAAACTAATTGAGTTATATGCGGCTGTCGTATAACGGCTATTACCCCAGCCTTCCAAGCTGGAGACGTGGGTTCGACTCCCATCAGCCGCTTGATCGGGTATTTTTTGATAGGCTATCAAAGTATGTAAGCGTCTGCCTTCGGTCAGCCGCTTGATCGGATGTTTTTTGATAAATTATCAAAACATATGAGCGTCTGCCTTCGGTCAGCCGCTTGATCGGGTATTTTTTGATAGATTATCAAAACAAATCAGCGTCTGCCTTCGGTCAGCCGCTTTTGCTATCAATCCTTAATGCGATAAATTCCCCTTTCTTCCGCTACGAGAGATTCCTTTTCCAGCCTGTCTAAAACACGGTACAACTTTTCTTCCCCCAACTTGCACGCTATTTCAATTTCTTTTGCGTTACTTGCGCCCATACTCGCCAAAGCCCGTATCACCTTGCCCCGCGCCTGCCTGAAAGAGCCGATGAACGGAGCCTGGCGGACATAATGGGCGCTGCGGCGGCCGGGGTTTTCGGTGAGTTTTTTTAACGACGCGCCATAATCCATCAGAGCGTAATACCATGTCCGGGGGTTCTTTTTATAGAGCGCCGATTCGAGGATGGGGAAAATCTCGGTGTCTTTGACATCTTCCCGACCGGGGAAAAAACAGTGGATCATCGCCGCGCGAATGTTGGTTTCTATAAAGACGCAGGGGTAATTGTAAGCGAAACAGGCTATCGCCCCGGCGATGTAGGGACCGATGCCGGGAAGCAGCCGCAGAGTAGCGGGGTTGTCGGGCACTTTGCCGTTATATTCCGCTGTAATCATAGCGGCGCTGTTTTTCAGGTTGTAACAGCGGCGATTGTAACCGAGTCCCGACCAGTGGCGCAGGACTTCTTCCATGGGGGCCCGCGCGAGATCTTGCGGACACGGCCACTTGCGCATCCAGTTTTCCCAATAGCGCATAACACGTTCGGTCTGCGTCTGCTGCAGCATAAATTCAGAGACCATTACCCCCCAGGGGTCTGCCTCCCGGGAGGCATCGCCTCTCCAGGGGAATTTCCTTCCCTCCTGCCAGTAATTGGAAAGGATCATCTCCCTGAATTCGCTTATTTTCATCTTCATTACGTTATTTTTTCTGCTTTCTTTATTATCATCCTGACTATCGCGTCCGGCTTGATATTATCCGTGTCAATAATCATATCCGCAAAATCATATTTATCGTTATCAATATTGTATATGCGGATATAACGGCTGTGATCCTGTTTATCCCGCTCGGCGGTAAATGCCGCAACTTTTTTAAGGCTTCCTCCTTCCCTAATGTTGATCCGCTGCGCCCTTACCTGAGGCGTTGCTGTTAAATATATTTTTAAATCCGCGTCATCGAGCATCCAGATGGCAAGACGCGAACCAAGCACGCATCCGCCTTCCCGCGCAAGTTTTACCTGACGATTATCCACCTCTCTGTCCCACCAATCATCTTTGTCGGCAAGTTCAAGCACTTCTTCAAGACTAATACCCTTTTCCTCCGCCAACGAACGGAAAGTAAAATTAATAAAGCGCAGGCCCAAATACTCCGCGATCATTTTACTGACCGTCGTATTGCCGCAGCCGCTTTTTCCTGATATCGCTATTTTAATATTTTTCTTCATATCTCCATCCCCCTCCCCCTACTCAACATTCCTTAACTGTTCCCGAATATTCTCAAGCGATTCCTTCATATCCACCACGGCGCGGCTGACTTCCAGTATCGTACTTTTTGAGCCGATGGTGTTAATTTCACGGTTAATTTCCTGACAGAGAAAATCGAGTTTTTTACCGGGCCTTTCGTTATGCGCCGCTTCCTTTTTGAATTCGGCAAGGTGGGAAGAAAGGCGAGAGATTTCTTCGGAGATGGTGTACTTCATTAATAATACGGCGGTTTCCGCAAGGATACGGTTATCATCAATAACGCCGTCGCCGACAAGCTCCTTAAAACGTGTTTTAATATTTTCTTTAATGGAATTTTCAAGATCGGGAATGCGAGCGGCGATGGTTTGCATTGACGATTCTATCTTACCGAGTATATTGAAAATATCTTCTTCTGTGTGTTTGCCCTCCCTGATACGTTCTTCCTGAAAAAGACTAACGGCCTCTTTGAGTACCGGCTCTATCACGTCCCAATAGCGCCCCTCGTCCCGCTTTTTTTCCGCTTCCAGCACGCCTTCCATGCCGATTAACGTTGATACGCTTAATTGTGGATCAATACCCAAATCGGCGGCAAGGGCGGAAAGCGCTTCCTTGTAGGCGCGGGCGGCATGGGTATTTACCGTTACATCTAACGGCGCGTTTATTTCTTTTACCCTGATCCAGACTTCGACTTTTCCCCTGCCGCAAACGCTTCCCATGAGGGAACGCACTTTCGGTTCCATACACGCAAGCCAGGGCGGAAGGTTTACCTGCAATTCCAGAAAGCGGTTGTTGTAGCCCTTGATCTCTATCGCCAGCGAAATATCTGCGCTCGACCACTCCCGATAGGCAAAACCCGTCATACTTATCATGATGATGCCCCTTTGTCATTCTGATAATACCGGTACAACGCCGCCCCCAGGGGCCAATTGTTTCCCGCGCCCAAAGTGAGGAAAAGATCTCCGGGTTTAAGAACTTTCTTGAGCGGCCGGGCGGCATCCATCGGCTCATCAACATAATACACCGCTTTTGCCTTTTTGTCTTGCAGACTCTCAACTTTTTTGCAAATATCATTGCCATCAATTTTACCGTCAAAGCGTTCCCGCGCGGAAGCGTATATTTTATGCAAAACCAACACATCGGCGGCGGCAAGGGAGCGGGCAAAGTCGTCGAGCAGCGCGGCGGTTCGAGTGTAGGTGTGGGACATAAAACTGACCACCAGCCGCCGGTCGGGGTAAAAGTCCCGCAAGCCTGCGATGGTTGTGGTAATCGCCGTCGGGTGATGCCCGTAATCGTCCATGAAGATAATGCCGCCGGCTTCGCCGATGATTTCTGAGCGGCGTTTTGAACCGCAAAAATCTTCAAGGGCCTTTCGAGCGGCAAGCCGCCGCGGTTCATTCCAGCCGCCCCACTCTTTTTTAACCAGTATTGAAGCGAGGGCAAGAGCGGCGGCGGCGTTCAACGCCTGATGACGTCCGGGAACACGCAGCCGCCATTCTTCGGGAAAGCCGGCGATGGCGAATAACGCACGGTCGTTTTCTACCCGGTAATGGTCAATGCGATAATCACCCTCGGCGGTAAAGCCGTAAGGGATGAGGGTAATGCCCCGGCCTTCGCTCTCGATGATGCGGGCAACTTCGCTGGCGCCGGGATCATCGGCACAATAGATCAGTTCCCCGCCGGAGGGGATCAGGCGGCAGTATTCGACAAAGGCGTCGCGGATAGATTCGTAAGTGGGAAAAAAATCCTGATGGTCGCTTTCAACGGCGGTTAAGATAATCCGCTTGGGGTGAAACGCGAGAAAATGTTTGCGGTATTCGCAGGTCTCGGCGATAAAATATGTGTTCCCTATCGCAAGGGTAGATCTTCCGTTAAAGTTTGCCACGGCGCTGCCCACCAGAACTTGCGCCGGGAGTCCCAGGCTTTGCATGAGACAGCCGCACATCGCGGTGGTGGTCGTTTTACCGTGAACCCCGGTAACGCCCGCCGAGTCAAAGGCCGCCGAATACTGACCCAGGGCATCGGGATAGGTTATGGTTTGCAGGGATTTTCTCTGAGCTTCGGCA
>JGI24699J35502_11133966_pt1 | contig 21905 bp, 11 predicted proteins | sample TergutMp193P4_FD_35502 | JGI IMG/M metagenome (IMG submission 35502)
AAGCTCTTTTCGTTGTTTTGATATTCGCTATATTTCATGCTACAAAGGTACGCACGCGCACGTAATATAAAAAATTTATTTTACATTAACTCTATTTTATAAGTATTTTTTCAGGCAATTTTTTCTTTTTATAATATCCAAAATTTTTTTATATTTGTAGCAAATATTTAAAAACATTTATGAAAAAACGATGGACAATCGCATGGTGCATAGGGTTGATAGGAAGCATGTCGTATGCGCAAAACAGTGAAAACAAGATTCAAAAGATTAAAAATGCTTTTCAAAGCGAGGCTTTTCAACTTTCTGGATATGGACATATTCAGTATAATCTCAGCGAGTATCCCGAACGTTCGTTAGCTCCCGCAAAAGCCAACAATTCCATCGATATTGTTAGGGCTCTTCTTTTTGCCACCGGCAAATTGGGCGCCAACAATCAATTTGGATATATGCTAATGTTCGATTTGGGACCGAACACAAAAATGTATGAACTCTATGGCGAATGGTTGCCATCCAAAGCAATTAACGTCAGGTTTGGTCAATTCAAAATTCCTTTTACGATCGAAAACCCTGTATCGCTTTCGCGGATCGAAACAATTCATCCTTCCCGCTCCGTATCGGCCATGAGTGGAAGTACCCATGATTTCAATCAGTGGGAAGAGGATGGAAAAAGCGTTAATAAAACCGGACGCGATGCTGGTTTTCAGCTATATGGATCTTTATTTCCTGCCGATCGTTTTTTTCGCCTCGAATATTATGCGGGGATTTTCAATGGATCGGGTATGAACGCAAAGGACAACAATAATCATAAAGATTTTCTCGCAACCGCTTATTTCTATCCGGTTAAAGAACTTAAATTGGGCGGTTCGTTCTATTCGGGTAAATATCCTCAATACATGCAATCGTATCTTCTGGGAAATAGCCTATCCACTCGTCGATGGACTATCGGAGCAGAATACAAAGACGTCCACTTTAGCGGTCGCGCCGAATACATACAATCTGTTGATGGCAGTCAGAAACGGCGGGGATACTACGGATTGTTTATGTGGAAATATATTCCGAATCAATGGGAGATTTTAGGAAAATACGATTATTACAATAAGGACGTCTCGTTCGGCAAAAATGCAATTTCGGATATTACTTTCGGGATCAATTACTATTTTGCTTATTTGTCGCGTGTTCAGTTGAATTATATTTATACCGATAATCAGGCCGAAGGGCGAAATCACGCCTTAGCCGTGCAGTTGCAGTTGTTTTTCTGAAGGAGGAATTCTTCCTTTCCCTCTGCGGCTGGTGAAGGGGATGAATCCTGCTGTTCAACTGATGGTAGGGTGAAATCCCCTGTCCTAAGTCCTTGCTAATCGACAAGGGATTTCAGTTTGTTTTTTAAAGATTGAACGTTTCGGCTACGGCTCTGTTTACAACCTTTCCGCGTACAATATTCAGACCTTCTTTCAAGTCGGCGTGCTGCAAGCAAGCATTTTCCCATCCCAGATCGGCCAAAAGCAAGGCGTAGGGAAGGGTCGCATTGGTTAGAGCGGCAGTAGAAGTCATGGGAACGGCGCCCGGAATATTGGCCACGCAATAATGGATAATTCCGTCTACTTCATACACGGGTTGCGCATGGGTTGTAGGACGCGACGTTTCGAAACAGCCTCCCTGGTCGATCGCCACATCCACGAGAACGGATCCTTTGGGAATGATCGACAGCATTTCCTTTGTGATCAGATGCGGCGCTTTAGCGCCCGGAATCAATATAGCGCCAATCGCTAAGTCGACTGTAGAAAGAAATTGTTCTATATTGTAACGACTCGACATCATCGTGTCGACATTGGCCGGCATAATTTCGCTTAAATACCGCAAGCGAGGCAAAGAAATATCCATAACCGTCACATGAGCGCCTAATCCGGCTGCCATCAAAGCCGCCTGCGTTCCTACGACGCCTCCGCCTAAAACCAATACCTGGGCCGGTTTTACGCCCGGCACTCCGCCCAACAGAATTCCTTTTCCTCCCTGGGGCTTTTCCAAATATTTGGCTCCTTGCTGAATCGACATTCTTCCCGCTACTTCCGACATGGGAATCAGCAGGGGCAAGGAACAATCCGATTTTTCAACGGTTTCGTAAGCCAAGCACACTGCTTCGCTCTCGATCATGGCCCGCGTAAGCGTTTCGTCGGCCGCAAAATGAAAATAAGTAAAAATCAATTGATTGGGTCGAATCAGCTTGTATTCGTTTGCAATCGGTTCTTTTACTTTCATAATCATATCGGCGGTAGCAAAAACCTCTTCGGCAGTTGGAAGAATTTTTGCGCCTACTCTTTGATAGATTTCATCGCCAAAACCGCTGTTGGCTCCTGCTTGGGTCTGAATAAATACTTCATGTCCGTGTTGAATCAAGGCATAAGCGCCTCCCGGGGTTAACGAAACCCGGTTCTCATTGTTTTTAATTTCTTTTGGAATACCTATTTTCATCTGTACCTCATTTTTTAATATTTATTGAGACGCAAAAATATAATTTCTTTTTCAATTATGGAATAAAAACGACTGACATTTTATTGGCAAAAAGTATGACGTTATGGAATTTTTTCAAAAATAATTCCCAATAACGTCGAATCAAAAACATTTAAATAGCAAATAGTTATAATCTTGGTTTCGTTCCGCCTTTTTTCCTTTTCAATTTTTTTACTGAAAAATCTATAAATAGAAATGAAAAAGAATGGTAAATCTAAAAAAATCTTTTATTTTTGCGATTATTTTATTGTAATTTTTTATTATACAATCGAGAATATGATACTGAATGAAAGAGAAATCCGTCATGCGCAAGTAATGGAAGCGGCCAAACAGATGATGATTGCCGCGCGGACGGCGCCCAAAGCCAAAGGAGCCGATATTATCGAAGTGATTACCGTGGAAGGAACGGATATAGCGCTCTTATCCAGCAAGGTGCATGAATTGGGAGAAAAAATGGATTTGAAATTTATGTTTCGCGACGCCAAGAATATCCTTTCGGCGAGAGCAGTTGTTTTGATTGGGACGCATCCGTGCAAGCAAGGGCTCGATTGCTCGCATTGCGGTTTTGCCAGCTGCGCGGAAAAGCCGGAAATGGTTCCCTGCGCTATTAATTCGGTCGATGTGGGCATAGCGATCGGTTCTGCCTGCGCCACCGCTGCTGATTGTCGAATCGATTCGCGGGTCATGTTTTCGGCGGGCTTAGCGGCGCAAAAATTGGGCTGGCTAAAAGGATGCCAAACGGTCTTCGCGATACCCATCAGCGCCGGTTCTAAGAATCCGTTTTTCGACCGAGAGATCAATGGTTGAGTTTTGAAAGAATGAAAATAATAGAGGAGTATCTCGGTCTATCGTAAAGAAGACAGGATACGCTTTGCATCCCATTTTTTACTATTGATCAAATAAGTCGAAAAAAAAACGATAATTTTTTTGTATTTGAAAAAAAAATTATAAATTTGCCAGAGAATAATACCATTCCCTTTTAAGTTTTTACGCTGAATGGAAATATATCAATGAATTGTAATTAAAAAACGTATTCGATCAAAAAAATAGAAACGTTAAAAGAGAAAAAAAGGCCTTTTTATATGCCTTTAGTGAAAAATTTATAATGAAACAAAATCAGGAAGAATCCACCCTAACTGTTAAGTCCGCCCAACCATCGAGTTTGACAGGTCTCACGATTCAGCGTTTGAATCTTTTTTTACCTATATTCAAAAAAGAGGAGGAATAACATCCCTGCATTCTACATTAGAATTTTCATTTCCCTGCTTTTTAATACTATACAAAAGTAGAGGATCAGCCAAAGTGAATGAAGTCATAAAAGATTGTATTTTTGTTCAAAAAAAAGTCGTATTGTTCGCATATCGAGATAAGTTTAAAAATTTAATTTTATACAGATGAAAACCAGAATGACGCCAAAAATGAATGATAAGCGGTTGTTTATTTTATCGTAGAAGGGGTGTGGAGGCAACAATTATGCAGAGAGCCTTTGCCTTGCATAAAGAGAAAAGTGCATTATAGAACCTTAACGTATATAATGCCTATTACTAATTAATATAACACACTCCGCTACAGCAGTTGCATGCGTAGTCTATTCTCAATAATATAAGGAATAAACAAAAGTAAAATGGATAAAAATTATGGGTGAAGAAAATGTGTTGATGATTCTTTCTCCGTTTGAAATTCCTGATATTCAATTAGTTTTGGATGCAATAAAATCAGGAGCTTTTGGAGTTTTATCTTTAGGGGAAAATAGCGAAGAGGCAAAAAAATTAATCGAAAAACTTTCTAAGAAAACGCAGGAATCTTTTGGAATCTGTATCTCAGAGGGTACGGTTCTGAATTTTGATTTGCCTGTAAATGTGACCAAAATCATCCTTCCGTTTGGCTGCGACTTGAAAAGGAAGGGACAAGCAGACCTTCTCTATCAAGTACGTTCTATACACGAAGCCGAAGAGGCGATTGCTCAAAAAGTATCGTCCATTATCATTAAAGGAAACGAAGGAGCCGGACGGGTGGCCGAAAGTTCTTCCTTTGACATTTTCCGAAAGGTAATAGATGCATCGTTGCAGAACAACGTCGAAGTCTACATACAGGGAGGAGCGGGCATTCACACATCGGCCGCCTTTTTGGCAATGGGCGCGCGGGGAATTATCTTTGATTCGCAAATCGCTTTATTTCCGGAATGTACGGTTTCGCGGGAGCTGAAAAGTATGTTGCAAAAAGTGGAAGAAAACGATCTCAAAGAGGTAGATCACTTCCGAATGCTGGATTCGCATGCTGCTTTGCAAGCCGTTTCTCGCGACCGGCTGGCGGTAGGCCGAGACATTCTTTTGGCTGCTGAGTGGGCGGAACGCTACAAACGATTGCGAAGTTTTGTAGCCGCCGTTTATGAAGCCGCCTACGGACATCTTCGTCAGGCAAAAAAACAGGAATTGAGTTATTTCAACGCCGATGATTTTGCAGCAAACAGCAACAAGGAGGAAGCGCAAACCACTCCTAACTCCGATTTGATCTGTTGGGAAAAGCAAATTGTACAAATGCTCCAAAAAGAACGGAATCTGTCGAAATTCCGACTTTCCTTTTCGAACGAACTTCCCGATGCGTTTTTTTCGGCTTTCGCTGCAATCATGTCAGCCCCAGTACGGGCAAAAGGAATCGCGGTCGGGATCGATGTGCGAAATGCCGAGATCGCCGAAAAAGAACAGGGGCCTAACAACTTGCCATCGGATACGCAGAAACTGTTGACCGGATTGAAGGATATTCCTCCCTTCTGTCCGGTTGCTCATCCGTCGGATATTGCCGTTGTCGGCATGGATTGCGTTTATCCCGGAGCGGCGAATGTAGATGAATACTGGAAAAATATTTTATTGGCTAAGGATTGCATAACCGAAATTCCAGCTTCCTATTGGGACAAAGATGCCTTGTATAAAGCGAATACTACCGATACGGATTATTCAATGTCTAAATGGGGCGGATTTATTCCTCCGACCGATTTTGACCCCCTTGAATTTGGAATTGTTCCGCAATCGCTCTTCATGACCGAACCTTCGCATTTGTTGAGTCTCCTCGTTGTCAAAAGAGCCTTGAAAGATGCCGGCTATGCTCATCCGGCCGAATGTGATTTTGAAAATACTTCGATTTTTTTTGGAGGCAACAGTACCTCCAACCCTCTCGTTTCGCGGATGAATGCAAGATTCCGAGTAAAACAGGCTTTGGTCGACCTTCCAGAGGATTTAAAAGACGCTTTTCCCAAAGCAAACGAATACAGTTTTCCGGGAATCTTGTCGAACCTCCTGACCGGACGGGTGGCCAACCGATTGAATTTTGGCGGACGAAATTACACGGTCGACGCCGCTTGCGCTTCTTCTTTGGCGTCGTTAGATGTAGCTTGTCAGGAACTATCGACCTTCCGCGCCGATATGGCGGTATATGGAGGCGCCGATTTGACCAATACTTTCGGTCCTTATCTGATGTTTTCCAGCATGCGGGTCTTATCGAGTAAGGGCTACTGCGCTCCGTTCGACGCCGATGCCGACGGCATCGTGCTGGGAGAAGGCGTAGGCGCCGTAGTGCTGAAAAGGTTGGAAGATGCCGAACGGGACGGAAACAAAATATATGCCGTTATTAAAGGAATGGGAGGAAGCAGCGACGGGCGGAACCTGAGCGTAACGGCTCCCAGCCGGAAAGGCGAATGCAAAGCGATGGAAAGAGCGTATCAGAGCGCGGGTATCCTTCCTGCACAGGTAGGCATGATCGAAGCGCACGGAACGGGAACGGTAGTAGGCGACCGTGTGGAATTGGCTTCCTTGACGGATGTGTTTTTTGAGTCGGGCGCTTTGCCGAAGCAAACCTTTATCGGTTCGGTCAAGTCGCAGATAGGACATACCAAATGCGCCGCAGGCGTGGCCGGAATTATCAAGGCCGTTCTCTCCGTTCGTCATGGGATTATTCCCCCCACGATTCATTTAGATAAATTGAACGCTTTTTACGATCCCAAAACAAGTCCGTTCGTCTTCAATAAGCGAGCCGGTTTGTGGAGCGGCGAAAAACGCATTGCCGGCGTCAGCGCCTTTGGATTCGGAGGAACCAATTTCCATGCCGTCATCGAAAATTATTTACCGAACGCTTCGGCCGCGGCAGTTTTCGAATCATGGCCTTCTGAATTGTTCGTCTTTCGAGGCTCCATGCTCAATGAGGCAAAAATCCTTATGGGAAAAGTCAAAAAACTCTTGATGTTGAATGATACGGTACGACTGTCCGACATTGCTTACAGTCTGGCGCTTTACAGCGACAAAGACATTCAGGTGTCGATTGTTGCCGGCAACGCCAAAGAATTGCTGGCAAAAATAGAGGCCGCAATGGCCGACCGGATAGAACTGAAGATCTATCGCCGCAAGGTAATGGAAGGAAAAGTGGCCTTCCTGTTCTCAGGACAGGGGAGCCAATATGTAAATATGGCTCGCGATCTTTTCGTTGCATTTCCACTCATGAGGCGTTTGCTGGACAAACACAGCGAATACATCCGGATTCTTTTTCCGGAAGCCGCTTTTGACGAAGCAACCAAAGAAGCGCAGGAAAAAGCAATGACCGACACAAACAATGCGCAACCGCTTTTGGGAATCGTCGATTTAGCGATTGCCGAATACCTCCGATTTTTGGGGATACATCCGGACATGGTAGCGGGTCATAGTTATGGCGAATTGCCGGCGCTTTGTTTCGCCGGCGTGATTGCCCCAGACGATTTAGTCGCTTTAAGCGAAGCAAGAGCCTGTGCGATCCGTCAAGCGATTGGAGAAGACAAAGGAAAATTAGTAGCGGCAATCGTTTCCAAAGAAGAATTGCAACCTTTATTAGAGGGAGAAACCGAGGTTTGGGCGGTCAATTACAATTCGCCGAAACAAATTGTGTTGGGCGGTACGACGCAGGGTATTGAGCTATTTATGAAAAAGGCGGCGAATCGCAATATTATCTGTACGGAAATAAACGTAGATTGCGCTTTTCACAGTCCCTTAGTGGAGGAAGCAGAAAAATTGTATGCCGACGTTTTGAAAAAATATACTTTTCAATCACCGAAAATGCCGGTATGGGCTAACACGACCACCGGAATATATCCTCAAGCAACAGAAAAAATCAAAATGCTGGTAGCAAAGCATTTGGCGCAACCCATCGAATTTACCCGACAGATTGAAAATATGTACGATGCAGGGGCCTGTATTTTCATAGAAACCGGACCAGGAAGAATATTGTTGGGACTTGTTGAAACCATTTTGGGAAAGAAAGCGGCAACCATACAAACTGAAAGCAAGAGTAGCGAAGGCGTTACCTATTTATTACGGGCATTGGGACAATACCTTTCTTTGGGAAAATCCTTTGCGATTGAGAAATTGTTTGAAGGAAGAAACGTTTCATTTCTTTGTCTGGACGATCCTGATCAATACCGGAAATCGCCTACCAACTGGCTGATCGACGGGAGCGAGGCTTATCCTGACGGCGACGGCAAACTCGTCAACAAAGAAAGAATTCCTCAGAAAGAATTGACTTATCGCTAAATGGCTTTATGACACGATACACGATAATTTTAACACATGAAAATAATTAATGTTTTATTGTAAAAATGAAAAAACGAATAGAAAAAAAGGAGTTGTTGATTTTGACTCCATTTGAATTGCCTGATGTGCGATTGGTCTTGGAGACCTTGAGAGCGGGAGCGTTCCCCCTATTGCATTTGGGGAGAGACAAAAAGAAAGCAAAAGAAAGTTTGGGAGAACTTGCTGAAAAAACGCAACAGTCGTTTGGCGTATGCTTTGCTTCCGACGAATTCAGTAATATCCAACTGCCAGAACAAGTGAGTAAAGTGGTAATGCCTTTTGGAGAAAAATTTTCCGTAAATAAATCCATCGAAATTTTATACCAAATTCATTCGCTTGAAGAGGCTCAAAACGCTATCAAGGAAAAGGTTTCGGCGATTGTAATAAAAGGAATCGAAGGCGCTGGAAAAACAGCAAACGAATCTTCTTTCGTTCTTTTTCAGGGAATGATGGATGCTTGTCAGAAGGCAGGCATAAAGGTCTATATTCAGGGCGGCGCCGGAATCCATACATCGGCCGCCTATTTGGCCTTAGGAGCGCAAGGAATCATTTTTGATTCGCAAATAGTGGAATTTCCCGAATGCAGCGTGCCGAAAGAGGTGAAAACGCTTTGTTCCAAATTGAATGGAAATGAAATTGTCTCAATTGATCATTTCAATGTATTGAGCCTGAAAAATTCGCCGGCTCTTCCAAAAGACCCCAGTTTTAAAGATTTACGTCCTTTTCTGAACGGATACGACCTTTCGGAATCTTACCTGCCTATGGGGCAAGACGTTGCTTTGGCGTCGGATTTATATCTTCAATACAAAAAGTTGAGAGATTTTGTTTATGCCTTTTATGAAGCTTCGTATGGGCATGTCCGGCAAGCAAAAAAATTAAATATACTCGGACCCGACAGCCCGTTCGCGAAAGAGTTGGGAATCCAATATCCCATTACGCAAGGTCCAATGGCGCGCGTCAGCGACGTTCCCGAATTTGTTAAGGAGGTAGCCGATGGCGGAGCGCTTCCCTTCTTGGCGCTGAGCGTTATGACGGGACAAGCCTTACGCGATACCGTAACAAAAACAGCCCAATTGCTGGGCGATCAAATATGGGGAATCAATCTTTTTGGCTTTTCTGCACCGGACAAGTATAAAGAACAGGTACAGTTGATTTTGGAAGTAAAGCCGAAAGTAGTCTTGATATCAGGAGGACACGGCATTCTAACCAAACAATTTGAAAACGCCGGAATTAAAGCTTTTATTCATGCTCCCAGTTCCACCCTGTTGGAACAGTATGTCAAAGAAGGAGTGGCCAATCTGGTTTTTGAGGGCAGGGAAAGCGGCGGTCATGTAGGGCCATTCTACAGTACTTTTATATGGGAAAAACAAATCAACCGCTTGCTGCAGGAAGATAACTTATCCCGATTCAATATTATTTTTGCCGGAGGCATTCACGATGCTTTCTCTTCGGCCTTTGTTTCGATCATGGCCGCAAGCCTGGCGGTTCGAGGCGCTAAAATAGGCGTACAGATGGGAACAGCCTATCTTTATACAAAAGAAATTGTAAAAACGGGCGCAATCACGCCTCTGTACCAAAAACTGGCGATGGAAAATACCCAAACGGTCTATATGGAAAGCGTTCCGGGGCAAGTAAGCCGGATTCTTCCATCGCCTTTTGCAGACTATTTTGTGAACGAAAAACAACGGCTTCTCGCCGAAGAAACCGATTCTTACCAAATGCGGATCGCCTTGGAAAATATAAGCGTCATGCACTTGCGGATTGCATCCAAAGGAGTGGAAGCGCAAGAGGACGATTTGGAAGATCAACCCATTGCCCGAACAGCCGAAGAACAATACGAGAAGGGGATGTTTATGATCGGCGATGTTTCCATTTTAACCAATAAACCGACCACGATCGAAAAGCTGCACACGAATGTCACGGTGGACAGCCAAAAGATTTTGTCGGAACTGAAAGAAATTCCGATACCGGCTTCCTTATCGAATCCGTTCAATATTGCAGTCATCAGCATGGATTGCATCCTGCCGGAAGCAAGCAGCCTGGACGAATATTGGCTGAATATTGTGACGGGAAAAGATTGCATAGAGGAAGTGCCGGACATCCGGTGGAATAAAGCTATTTTCTACAAACCCGATACGATGGATTCCGATTACATAGCTTGTAAAACGGGCGGTTTTGTTCCAACCATTGATTTTGATCCCATGGAATTTGGCTTAACGCCTCAATCGTTAGCCTCCATAGAGCCTTTGCAATTGCTGAGTTTGTTTATTGCAAAAAGAGCCTTGGAAAATGCCGGTTATGGCGAACTGACTCCTGACGAATCGGAGAATACTTCCGTGATTTTCGGCGGCGAAGGGGTAACGGATTTGGCCGCTCGGCTCGGATTCCGCTCGTCTTACCGTCAGTATGTAGGAGAACTGCCTGACGAATTGAAAAAGCGGTTGCCGACTTTAACCACCGACTCCTTTGCCGGCGTGTTGTCGAACGTAACTCCGGGAAGAATTTCTAATCGTTTGAATATGAGAGGACGCAACTATACCGTGAATTCGGCTTGTTCTTCCGGATTGACTGCCTTGGAGATTGCCTGCAAGGAATTAGCCGCTTACGATTCCGACATGGTAGTACTGGGTGGAGACGATTTTCACAGCATGTTGAACGATTACCTTATGTTTTCCTCTACGCACGCTTTATCTTCCAGAGGCTACTGCGCTTCTTTTGATGCCAAGGCCGACGGGATGACGATGGGCGAAGGCGTGGGGGTATTGATTTTGAAGCGATTGGAAGACGCCGAACGAGCCGGAGATAAAATATATGCAGTGATCAAAGGAATAGGAGGCAGCAGCGACGGGAAAGGCATGGGATTGACGGCGCCCAACAAAGAAGGACAAATGCTGGCGATGCGGCGGGCTTACCGCACGGCTGGTATTTCTCCCTGCGAGGTCGGTTTGATCGAAGCTCACGGAACAGGAACGGAAGTGGGCGATCGGACGGAATTCCGCTCGACTTCTTCCGTCTATTGGAACGGAGGCGCAACGGCAGGACAAGCTTATCTTGGAACGGTGAAATCGCAGATTGGACACACCAAATGTGCGGCGGGCATCTCCGGACTGTTGAGGGCTATTCTATCGGTTTATTACGGCGTCATTCCTCCTACGCTCCATCTCGTCAAACCGTTCAGCCTGTACGACAGTAAAACCAGTCCGTTTATGTTCACTGGCCAGTCGGGCATCTGGAACTCCGAAAAACGAATTGCCGCCATTAGCGCTTTTGGATTTGGCGGCACCAATGGACATGCAATCATAGAAAATTACCGGCCGGAAGTTTCAGGCAAAACGATCTTGAAACAATGGCCCTGCGAATTATTTGTGTTCAGAGGAGACGATCTGGAAGAAGCAAAGCAAAAAATAGAGAAAACGAGCAAAGCGCTTACCATTAATAATAGTTTGCCGTTGCGAGATATAGCCTATTCCTTAGCGGTCGAAAGCGACAAACCGATACAAGTTGCTACCGTCGCTTCTTCGTTGGAGGATTTGTTTCAGCGGACAGTCGAAATAAACCGTCAAATACAAAGTTCGGGAATATATTACCGGAACGAAAAAGAGGGAAAAGTTGCCTTCTTGTTTTCCGGTCAGGGAAGCCAGCGGGTCAATATGGCGCGCGATCTTTTCGTTGCATTTCCAGCCATGCGGCGTTTATTGATGCAAAACAGAGAATATGAAGAAATACTTTTTCCTCCTGCCTTGTTTACCGAAAACGAAAAAAAGGAACGAAATAAAATTATTACCGATACGCGGAACGCGCAAGCCGCGTTAGGCATTGTGGATTATGCAATTGCCGAATATCTGCGTTTTCTGGAAATAGAACCCGATATGGTGGCTGGCCATAGTTATGGCGAATTGCCGGCGCTTTGTTTTGCCGGCGCTTTCGATTCTGAAAAATTGGTTGAATTGAGTCGCGAACGCGCTAATTCCATTTTGAAAGCCGTAGGAGACGATACCGGAAAAATGTTGGCAGTCAGTGTGCCGGCAGACGATTTAAACGCCTTGCTGAAAAATGAAAAGGAAGTTTGGGCAGTGAATTTCAATTCGCCGACGCAAACTGTTTTGGCCGGAACAACGCGCGGCGTGGCGAAATTTACCGAAAAATTAGCCGAGAAAAATATTGCCTATGTGGAAATTAACGTAGCCTGCGCTTTCCACAGTCCTTTAGTGGCAAAAGCCAAGGATCTTTACGCGGATGTACTGAAAGATGTTTCGTTCGACCGCTTGCAATTGCCGGTCTGGTCGAATACGACAGCCGAACGGTATCCTGAAAGCGGAGACGAGATCAAGGAACGTTTGACGGAACACCTGATACGGCCGGTTCAATTCAAAAAGGAAATCGAACAAATGTATGCCGACGGAGCCCGTATCTTCATCGAAACAGGACCCGGAAACGTATTGGCAGGATTAGCTCAATCTATTTTGGGAGAAGAAATTACAACGATACAAACCGAAGCAAAAGGAAAAGAAGGCATTCCTTTTCTGCTGCGCGCTTTGGCGCGGTACCTCGCGGCCGGCAAAACGTTCAATTTAAGGAAACTGTTCGAAGGAAGGGATGCCAAACTCATTGATTTCAACCAACCGGAGAAGTACCGGAAATCCAAACTGATTTGGCGCGTGAACGGGCAGTATGCCTATCCCGCCGAAGGAAAACTTCCGAGCATAGGCGGAATGCCTTTTGACAAACCTCTGGGTTTGAAACTCGTTTCGGAAAGCGAGTGGACTTCCATGGCGAAGACGAACTCCATACCTGATGTAAACCTCCCGTCTGATCAAGTCGTGATGGAATATTTGGGAAGCATACGCTCGCTGATTCAAAATCAGCGCGATGTAATGATCGCCTATTTTGGTCATAATCCGCAGGAAGTCTATTCCCGTCCAGTTGAACCATCCGCTTCTCAAGCGGTTGAAGTCCGAACGCAGACATCGCAAGCGGTTCCATTGGCTGCGGCCGAAAATCCACCTGCCGCTTCGACGACCAATTGGGGAAGTCTGACTGCTGAACGTGTCAAAAAGACCTTATTGGAGGTTGTCAGCAATAAAACCGGTTATCCGGTAGAAATGCTGGGCATGGATATGGATTTGGAAGGCGATTTGAGCATCGACTCCATCAAACGGATGGAAATCATCGGCGATTTGAAAGATCAACTGCAATTGGGCGACGAAATCAGCGGTTCGGAAGAGGCCTTTATCAAAATGTCTTCACTCAGAACATTGAACGAATTGGTTGCTTGGATCGACGAGTTGAAGGAAGCCGCGATCACGGCCAATGCACAGGCTGGAGCGTCGACTGCAGTGGTTCCTGCTGATTCTGAAGTCCGTCCAGCTCAAACATGGGATATCGAATATGTTAAAAACACCTTACTGGAAGTAGTCAGCAATAAAACAGGTTATCCGATCGAAATGTTGGGTATGGATATGGATTTGGAAGCCGATTTGAGTATCGACTCCATCAAGCGGATGGAAATCATCGGCGATTTGAAAGACCGGCTGCAATTGGGCGACGAAATAGGCGCTTCGGAAGACGCTTTCATTAAAATGTCTTCCTTTAAAACCTTGAACGAATTAATCGCCTGGATCGACGAAATAAATAACAAGATGGCTGCCGGCAAACCGGCTGAGGAAGCGGTCGAAACTGTTGAAGCGGTCGAAGGATCGGAAGAACAAAAAGTTCCTTCCAAGCCGATTGAACTGTCGCGCATATTGTTTGAACTTCAAGCCTATCCCTTGAAAGCAGAAAAAATTTCCATCGAAGGAAAACGCTTTGCCATAACCGACGATGGCGATGGCCTGGCCGCACAAATCCAAACGCTGTTGGAAAACGCGGGCGCTCAAGCAGAGATTATCCAAGCGGACGCCGATATTGCTTCCTGCGATGGAGTGATTCTTCTCGATATAGCAGATTCGCTCAACAAATACTCCATACACGATCTCTTTAACCTGATACACGGAACTAATATGAGCCATTTGAAATGGATTTTCACGTTCAGCGATCTAATCGGGAAAATCAAGACGGAACAAAAATGGGATGAGGTCGAGCAGATACAAGGATTTTCCGGTTTATTAAAAAGTTTGCGATTGGAATATCCGGAAATAAGGTTCCGTTCCGTGATTTTCAATACGCCCTTGAATCGGGAAGTCTTTCCTCAAATTGTATGCGATGAACTTACAGTGGACGATTTTTTCCCCGAAGTGATATACGAAGGTTCCGAACGTTTCATCGACTCGGTCAAGATGGTCGATCTGACGCCCGATGAAACGGAGGTAAGCGCCAATCTGAAATTGGACAAAGATTCGGTGGTCGTTGTGTTAGGCGGCGCCCAAGGAATTTCGCCCGAACTGATATCGCAATTGGCAACAGAGTATCCCTGCCGTTACATTTTGGTAGGACGTTCGGAACGGCTCAACGAGGGAGAAGGCGTATATGCTTCATTGAAAACGCAAATGGATATCCGGAAACATTTGATTACGGTAGAAGGAATGAGAGTTCCTGCCGAAATTGAAAAGAAAATACAGAAGATATTCAAATCGAATCAAATAGCGGAAGCGATGGCAAAAATTGAGGCGACAGGCGCTCAGGTAACTTACCAGTCGGTCGACATTACCGACACCGATCAGTTCCGTACTTTCCTGCAATCGACGCGGAAAGAATACGGAAAAATCGACGCAATCGTTCATGCCGCCGGTTTGTTGAACGACAAATTCTTTGCAGATAAAACATGGGAATCGTTTGAAAAAGTTTATCAAACGAAAGTCAATCCTTTGCATGTCATTATAGAGGAAATGGGCGACGACCTGAAACTGTTAGTCTTGTTCAGCAGTGTAGCCTCTTCGTATGGCAATATAGGACAAACGGATTATGCGGCAGCCAACAGCGTATTCGACCTTACCGCCTCTTTGAACGGAATAAAGCCGGATTTGCGAATAGTAGCATTCAATTGGGGACCCTGGAAAGGCGCAGGAATGGTGTCCGAATCGTTGGAAGCTGAATTTGCCCGCAGAGGCGTATCGTTGATTCCTTTGAAAGAAGGCGGCGCTTATTTCGTAAATGAACTAAAATACGGAAAAGCTTCCCGAATCATAGTGATGGGAGGAAAAGAAGAAGTGGACAACTTTTTTAAAAATTTGGATAAATGGCAAGAGACAAAGATATAGCCATCGTTGGGATGTCGTGTTATTTCCCTGGAGCGAAAACGATAGGGGAATTTTGGAACAATCTGGTCAATGGAGTTGATTCGGTTACCAAAGCTCCGGAGGAACGGATTCATCCGATTTATTTTTCCGAGAGTAAAAAAGTAGAACCCGACCGTTTTTATTTTAATAAAGGGGGATTCGTAGATCCGATTACGATCGACCCCCTCCAATATGGATTGCTTCCGATTGCGGCAGAAGGAACGGATGCGGAACATTTGATATCCTTGCAATTGGTAAAAGACGCCTTGACCGATGCCGGCGTGTATGAGAAAAATATTCCGCTGCAAAAATGTTGTTTTATTCTGGGCAAAGGAGGTTATAGCGGGCTTTCAGCTTTTCGGATAGCCGAATATGTCTATCAGGCAATGACGCTGGAAGTGATAGCGCAAGACGTATGTCCCGGAGCATCTGCAGAGTCTCTGGAGAAAATCAGAAAAGAATATCAAATGAGGTTAGGTCGGTTTCAAGCCGATACGGCCGCCGGCATGATGCCCAACTTGGTCGTTTCGCAGGCGGTTAACCGATTCAACATGAAAGGGCCCGCTTATACCGTCGACGCGGCTTGCGCCAGTTCGTTGATCGCTGTAGAGCAAGCGGTCAATTTTTTATTGAACGATCAGTGCGACATTGCATTGGCTGGCGGCATGCACTTGAGTCAGGGCGCCTCTTTTTGGAGTGTTTTCAACCTTCTCGGAGCGGCTTCGCACAAGGGAGAGATTTCTCCGTTTAGTGAAGATGCCGACGGTTTGCTGATCGGCGAGGGAGCCGGCCTTGTCGTTTTGAAACGATTGGAAAAAGCCATAGCCGATAACGACCGGATTTATGCGGTACTGAAAGGTTGCGCTTCCTGCAGCGACGGGTCGGATGTGAGTGTGATCGCGCCTTCTTCCAAAGGACAGGTGGCAACCTTGCAGTTAGCTTGGGAGAGAGCGGGAATGGATCCGCAAAAGATAGGATATGTGGAAGCGCACGGAACCGCTACGCAGGTGGGCGACCGAACGGAAATTGCGACAATAACCGAATTTTTCGGCAATCAAACGACGTCGCCGGCATTGCTCGGTTCTGTAAAATCCAATATAGGCCATGCTATGTGCGCAAGCGGAATCGCGGGTCTGATAAAAACAGTATTAGCCTTGTATTATCGGAAAATTCCTCCTACCTTGCATTGCGAAAAACCAATGAAAGCCATGTTTGAATCCCGTTTTATGCCCGTGCAAAAGTTAACCGACTGGGACGGGGAAAAATATCCTTTGGTGGCCGCCGTGAATGCCTTCGGTTTTGGCGGAATCAATGGACATGCTATTCTGGAGCCGTATATCTCTTCCAATGCAAGTCAAGTCGATGGCTTGACCGTGAATCGGGAAATGCTGGAAATCATGGAAACGAACCCCGCAAAAGGCAGTAAACCGAACGCTAAAATGGCGATAGAAGTGAATTTTGCCACTAAAATGATTATGGATTATCCTGCTTTTCGAGAAGTGGTGGAACAGTATGTGGAACGAAGAAGCGGAGCCTTTTCGACTTTTTCGGCAGAAGAATTGGAGGATCCCGTCTTGCAGGAAGCCAATGCTAATTTGCGTGAAATAGTAACCATACAAAACAGTCTGTTGAAATGGTATCGATCGACGAATCCAAACCGGCGGCGGTCTGTTTTGAAAACGAAAAGTGAGAACGGTCTGTTGCCGGACGTCGGATTCCATCAGCAAAGAGCGGGGACTACGGTTGAAAAAACCATTCGATTTGATTTGGAAAATCATCCCTATCTGATGGATCACATGATCGTTCGCCAGCCGGCTCATCGGCCTTTGGAAGAAAAGAATCCGGTGGTTCCATTCACTATGACGATTGAAACATTGTGCGAACTTACCGAAGAATTGGTTCCCGCAAAAAAAATAGTGTGCGTGAATTCGGCGAAAGTACTGAAATGGATACCGGTACGGGAACCATTTGTTGCAAAAGTGACCGGACAATGGAAGACTGACGACTGCATTTCATGGGCGCTGCCGGATTATGTCAACGGAGAAATTACCGTGAGCGATTCATTTCCGGAGATTCCGGAAGAATATACGGAAGAAATTGATTTAGGAGACGATAATCTACTTCCCCAGTTGCCTTCAAAAGATCGGATTTATTCCATGTTCATGTTTCATGGCCCGAAGTATCAATCAATTATCGACCTTGTAAAATTGACGAAAAAAGGACTTCGCGCCCACATCCACAAGGTGGAAGGGAAAGGATCGCTGCTGGATAATTTGGGGCAATTGTTGGGATTGTATATTCAACTCACAGTCGAAGACAATCGAATCACTTTCCCGATGCGGGTGGAAGAACTGCGTTTTTTCCAGGACTTTCACGATCAAAAGGGCGTCTTTGAATATACATTGGTTATCAAAGAAATAAAAGACACGGAAGTGGTGAGCAGCGTAGTGATCAAACGAGACGATAAAGTTTGGTGCGTAGTAAAGGGATGGCATAACCAACGCTTGAATTATGGTCAAGCGGGCGCAAACATAATCATGTTTGCGGAGCAGTGCATTCTGGCTAAAAATTTGAATAAGAATGTATATTATTATTACAATGATCCCTATGTGAAAGTTTCCATCCTCGATTTTCTGCGTGAACGGTACTTGAATGCAAAGGAAAGAAAACACTATTTCTCTTTGTATCCGAACCAGGCCCGAAATTTTCTGATCAGCCGCATCGCATTGAAAGACGGCGTTCGGAAATACATTCAGAAGGGCGATGAAGATATGATTTATCCGATAGATATAGAAATCGTATACGACGAAAAAGGAAAACCTCATTTGAGCGGACACGAGAAATTGAAAGGAATCGAAATATCGATCGCTCACAAAGGGAGCGAAGCGGTAGCGATGATCTCAGATCAACCGGTGGGCATCGATATTGAAAAAATAGAAGCCCGCAGCAAAGAATTTGTCAACTTGTCTTGTACTCCTCGTGAATTGGACTTGTTGAAGGAAAAAGAAGATCAGGAAGAATGGATCACCCGTTTTTGGGTCGCAAAAGAAGCGTATGGAAAAATGCTCGGTTTGGGTTTGCAAGGCAATCCTAAGTTATACGAAATCGAAACAATAGACGGAGAAAACTTACTGATCAAAAACACATGGATAAAAACAGCTAAACATAGAAATGATTTTGTTATAGGATGGACGCAAAAATGAAACTTCTGTGTTTCCCTTATGCCGGAGGCACAAGCGAGATTTTCCTGAGATGGGGAAAAAATATCGAAGGTCTTCAAGTGATCCCGCTTGATCCTCCGGGAAGGGGGAGGAGACTGGCCGAGCCTTTGTCTAAATCGATGGACGAAATGGTGGAGGACATAAAAAAGCAAATAGCGGCTGAGATCGACCCCAACGAAGCGTATGCAGTCTATGGTCACAGCATGGGAGCTATACTGGCGTATGAAGTGTTGCATAGTTTATTGGATGCGGGATTTCCCATGCCGGTACATGCTTTTTTATCAGGGAAAAACGCGCCGCATTATAAAATGAGGAATACCATCCATCAATTTGATGATGCTAAACTAATTAAAGAAGTGGCGAAAATGGGAGGAATAGAAGCCCAATTCTTTGAAAATCCTACATTGGCTAAGATATATCTTCCAATCTTGAGGAATGATATAACAATCATAGAAACCTATCGTTGCAAGAAGAAAGAACGGCGGCTTTTACCCATTGATATCAGCTATTTTTTCTCTAAGGACGATACGTTAATCGATTTTTCTTATGTAAAACAATGGGCGGATTATATCGAAGGATCTTTTCGTATCTATTATTTTATGGGCGGACACTTTTTTATGCTTGAGCATAAAGAGGAAATAATCGGAATCATCCAACAAACTTTATTGGAAAATCAAGATATTATTCCTTATTAGTTTGCAACAAAAACGCAAGGACGGGATGAACAAATTGAAATGCCATGTTTGATATGGACAATTGGGCTGAAATTTTCAGTTCCATTCAAAGAAACCGGTTGCGGATGTTTCTAACGGGATTTTCTATTGCGTGGGGTATATTTATGTTTGTAATACTTCTATCAACTGTTAACGGGGTACGTAAAGGCATCTCCATTGTTTTCGAGAAACGCGCTTCCAATGCCGTACAAATACAGGGACGATCGACCTCGCTCCCTTACGAAGGCCTTCCGGATAACCGGAAAATAAATTTGGATCAAAAAGATTACGAGCTGTTAAGTAATCGTTTTTCAGAAAAAGAATACCTTTCTGCGTTAATTCCGGCCGAAGTTGCAATGACCTATAAAAACAATAATACCTCTGGCATTTGTACGGGCATTTATCCGGAGTACAGTAAAATCGGCGGCATAAAAATTGTGGGTAATCAGGGACGGCTCCTTGGCGAGATGGATATGAAAGAAAAACGGAAAGTAGCCATTATCAACCAACGATTAAAAGACGTATTGTACAAAGACGAAGATCCGGTGGGGAAGGAGTTGTTGGTCAATAAACTGAAATTTACGATTGTCGGCGTTTACACGGAAAGCGCCATCTTAGACAGGGAAAGAATCTATATTCCGTTTACGACGGCTCAAACCCTGTTTAATGGAGGATGGGGATTCAAAAGTTTAGCTTTTACGGTTAAAGATTTGAATACAAATAAAGAAAATGACCGTTTTAACAATCGTTTGATGGATAATTTGTCCGAAATACATCGGTTTGATCCGAACGACAAAATCGCCATCAATTTATCCAATCAATTGAAAACGTATTTACAGACGGTAGGAATTTTGAATGCAATTAACATTTGTATCTGGATCGTGGGAGGCGGTACGCTTTTCGCCGGCATGGTTGGCGTAAGCAACATCATGCTGATTGCCGTGCGGGAACGTACCAAAGAATTTGGCATTCGAAAAGCCTTGGGCGCTCCTCCCTCGTCCATTATCCAGAGCATTGTCTTGGAATCCGTCTGCGTTACTACATTTTTTGGATATTTGGGACTGTTTATGGGGATTTGCGTGACTGGTTTATTTAACGTATATTTGAAGAATCATCCCGATGCGTCCAATTTCGCCGTATTTAAAAATCCTTCGGTGAATATCGAAGTAGCTTTGGGCGCAATGTTTGTATTGGTAGTCGTAGGGGTCCTTGCCGGATATTTTCCTGCTCGCCAAGCGGTGAGAATCACTCCGGTAGAAGCTATGAGAGATAAATAAGAAAAATAAAAAAATGAAATGCTTGATTTAGACAGGATCGAGGAAATATGGGTCACAATCGGTCAGAATAAATTACGGAGTTTTCTTACGGCGTTCGGCGTATTATGGGGCATTTATACGCTGACGCTCATGATGGGTACTGGAAATGGACTGAAACGCGGATTTGTACACGGCATTGGCGGATTTGCAACCAATTCCTGTTTCCTCGGAACTTCACAAACAAGCATTGCTTATAAAGGATTTCAAAAAGGACGGGAGTGGAACATCCATAACCGAGATTTGAAAATTCTTACCGATTCGATCCCCGAAATCGAATTTCTTTCCCCTATTACGGGGGCGCCCCTGTACATCAACAATGTAGTCTTCAAGGAGCGTGCGGGTTCGTTTTTGATACGGGGCGTATATCCGAATTACGCAGAGATCGAACAGCAACATCTGGTTTACGGACGGTTTATCAATGATCTGGACATTGATCAACGGCGGAAAGTCTGCGTAATAGGAACCAAAGTATACGAAGAAATGTTTCCGTCCAGGGAAAATCCCATAGGGCAGGAAATTCGTATTAACGGTATTTCTTATCAAGTGATGGGCGTTACTTACGGCATTTCGGACATCAGCGTAGGAGGAGCCAAGTTGGAAGAGGTAGTATTGATTCCGTTTACTACCTTACAACAAATCAATAACCAAGGCGACATCATCCCTACTTTGGCGGTTACGTCCAAAAAACAAATTCCAGTGAGCCGGGTAGAAGAACGGATCAAAGAAGTATTGAAAGAGCTAAACCAGATTCATCCCGACGATTTGAAGGCCGTATGGAGCATTAATCTGGAAGAGGAATTTAATTTATTTACCAATTTGTTTGCCGGAATAGACATTCTGATCTGGATTATCGGTTCGGGAACGCTGATTGCAGGGATTGTCGGCGTATGCAATATCATGTTGGTAACCGTCCGCGAACGAACGCGGGAAATCGGAATCAGACGAGCCATAGGAGCAACTCCTCGCACCATTATCAGTCAGATCATGATGGAAAGTTTGGTTTTGACTTCCATTGCCGGCATTCCCGGACTGTGTCTGGGAGTTTACACCCTGTTTTTAGCGGATAAATATTGGTTGCAAAATTTAGACAATGTCTTTTTTTACAAACCGATGATTACTTTCGAATCGGCCATAGTATCCATTGTTATCTTAATGATCAGTGGATTGCTGGCGGGTTCCGTCCCCGCTTCGCGAGCGTTGCGGATCAAAGCCATTGATGCGATCAGAGAAGAATAATTCTTCTTAATATAATATAATAAACGTCATTAATATTTACTGATAAGTTTTAATATTTATATTTATTCATTTGCTTATCATTATTTTAAGTTTATAAGTGTGTATTTAT
>JGI24699J35502_11133965_pt1 | contig 21875 bp, 25 predicted proteins | sample TergutMp193P4_FD_35502 | JGI IMG/M metagenome (IMG submission 35502)
ATTCGGTGTTCGTGAAAGAGAAAGGCGACACGGTACGGATCGAAAAGTATACGCATCTGTATAGAGACAAAATCATCCGGGATTCGATCCTGAAAATCGATTCGATTCAGGTGCTTTGCCCCGTCGACAGATACGTGAACCGGTTGACCGGCCGGCAGAATTTTCAGATATGGTTGGGGCGGATCACACTCTCAATAATCGGCTTGTCGGTTCTTGTTTGGATTATCCGCGCAAAGCTTAAATAACGCGGAAGCATTTTCTCATCATACTCACTCAATTACAGTTTTTCATGATTCAGACCCGTTTTGCTTGTGAAAGTGGAACGGGTTGTTTTTATTTTTCCTCTTTTATCTTCTCCAAGAGGTTTTCAATATCGGCAATGGAGTTGATCTCATAAACTTCACCACGATATTTAATAAAGCCAAAAACATCACGAGACTTAAATAAATCCGCTATCGGGATATTTAATGATTCGGCAATGCGATTTATTGTATCTAATGACGGCATAGTTTTGCCGTTTACAATATTACTCATATTTGCTTGAGCAATTCCTACATCATCAGCAAAAGAACTGATTGACTTACCTCTTTTTTTAAGTATCTCTTTTAATCGCAGCTCCATATCACCATTTTTGCCGCAAATTTACCTTATTATATGTAATGTGTTATAAAAATAGTGGTAAATATATCGTATTTTATATATTTTTAACTTACTTTCTTTGGTTGATTATAGTATAATAACTATATTTGAACCATATTAATATAGCAATTAAGTAATAAAAATCACACATAATACAACAAAGCAATGAAAATCAAAGAAATTTTTGAAGCAGTGAAAGCAGGTCAGTACTATATGGTGAAAACCCGTGAAACAGGTAACAACACCTATGAACAAATTGCAGATAAAAAATTTGCAAAATTAGCGGAATTGACTGAACCGACTTCGAAAGACGGTACCGGCGGTATTATCTGGCAAGAATTAAACGGTTCAAAAATGTATTTGCAAATATCAGACAAACAAGCGTGGTGTATTGCTTACGCATTTGCTAAAGTTAATGACATTAAATAATCAACTTAAGTAAAAATGAGAAACAATGAAAACTTATAAACTCACAACAAACAGAAGCAGGAAGACTTACACAATCAGAGTTTTTGAAAACGGCAAATTGATCAGCAAATACCGCACAAACTCACAAGGCAGTGAATATTCAGAAAATTGGACTGAAAATGATATAAAAAATTTTCTGCGTTATTCAAATGATTATTATGTTGTAAAGTGATTAATTAAAAAACGGCTGCGCTACCGGCTTGACGGGCAAAAATTATAAAAGCTAATTTGGTGTATCGGTGAAATTTATCCGATAAATTATTTTGACTCATTCTAAATAATAAAATTTTTTTCTTATATTTGCACTAAAATACATGAAGGTGATTGTTGCTTGTTTTTTTGAGACAAAAATACGATTTTATTATGTAAAATAAAGATTATGAACATCTTAATATTAAGCATAAAGCAAAAGCATTTTGATGATATTGCTTCCGGTGTAAAGAAAATCGAAACGAGAGAAATAAGGCCGAATAATTTCTCCCGTTATTGTCGTTATCTGCATAAAGGCACCGAATATATTAACGCAGATGATATACCGGATGACGATGCCGATATAGAAGTCGTACCCGTCAAATACGACGCCGTTAAATTGCTGACAGGCAAATATACCGGTAAACGTCCTTATCTCATTATTGAAATAAAGGATTCAAAGGTATATTTTTTGAAAGACGAAAACGACGAAGAAATGACCTACGAAATCGACGGAAAAACGTATATAGCGGCTGAAATCGATTATGAATTAGGTGATGTAATAGAAAAATCGTTTTAATTCACATATTGTTTAATTTTTTTTAAATTTATTGCCGAGTCAGACAAAGAACAACATTTTCATCGTCCGGTTACAGAGGAGGGCGACAATCCGCAAGTACATCCAGCGGAGGAGCAATTGGCAGAGGCGGACGTTTTATTTCAAGAAACCAGAGATATAGAGATATAAGAGCTGCTCTTGGAACAAGTTCCGGTTGATATGAATCTCATCCGGAAAACTCAAAAATGCATAGACCGTATCAGGCAAAAAACTGATACGGTTGTGTTATTTTGTTCATTCGGTAAGGATTCATTGGTTTTGCTTGATTTACTTGCCCATGAATTCGACAAAGTGATATGTGTTTTCATGTATTTTGTGAAAGGATTGGAACACGTGGAAAAGTATATCAGGTGGGCAAAGATAAAATATCCGAATATTGAAATAGAGCAGGTTCCGCATTGGAATTTAACCTATATTTTACGAAGCGGGATGTTTTGTGTGGTAAATCCGAAAGTAAAATTGCTTAGCCTCGCAGATATGGACAAAGCCATCCGGTTAAAGTATAATGTTGATTATGTCTTTTACGGAATGAAAAAGGCGGACAGCATGAACCGCCGTTTAATGCTGAATACCTATATCGACTGTGAAAACAACGGAAAGGTTTATCCTTTAGCCGACTGGACGCAAAAAGATATTCTTTCTTATATCAAATTTCATAAAATACCAAATCCCGTACGATATTCAAAAAACGCATCCGGCGGGTGCGGCTTTAATATTGAATGCTTCCTTTGGTTGCGGGAAAACTACCCGCGGGATTTACAGGAGATATTAAAAACATTCCCGATGAGCGAAAAGATACTTTTTGAATATGACGACAAACAAAAACGATCAACATGAATTATAATCAATCGGAAACAATCATAATAAAACGTTCTCAAATAAACTTTGCGCCGTACAATCCGAAAAAACACAGTAAAGAGGCAATCAACGAACAGGCTAAAAATATTAAGCGTGTCGGTATTCTCGGTGGTATCGTGTGGAATAAAATGACCGGAAATCTTGTATCCGGTCATAAACGAACAATGGCGCTTGATAAAATCAACAAATATGACGGTACTCCTGAAACGGATTATGATATGAAAGTTGAAAAGGTCGAAATGGATGGAAAAACAGAAAAGGAACAAAACGTCTATATGGATGCCGCCTACACCAATACAATGCAGGATGTAGATTTACTTGCCGAATTAATTCCTCAAATAGATTACAAAAATGCAGGACTGACAGAGGAAGATTTGAGCATAATCGGCGTTGATTATTTATTTCAAACAGATGAAGAGACCGCCATAGCTTCTGAATTGGATAATCTGATGTCCGGTACAAATGGACAAAAAACAGCCGAAAAAGAAGCAAAGAAAGCAGCCGTAAAAGCAATGAAGGAAGAAATAAAGCAAAAGGCGAATGAGAAAGTGCAGGATATGGTTGCTTATATAATGATCTCCTTTGATTCATCGCAGGCAAAAGAGGCCTTTATGCGGCGTTTCGGATACGATAAAAGAGAGAAATACATTAAAGGGGAGGCATTCTCTGAGATGATAGAACGGATCGGTTAACGTACAAACTTCACACTTCGCGCGTGTATGGGAAAGCGTCCGAACATAGATGATTTTGAAAAAGTATGCAATGCAAAAGGCGGCATTGTGTCGAATATAGCTTCTGTTTTTAGAGTAAAACGCAGAAGCGTATACGATTGGTGCGGAAAATACCCGAAATACAAAGAGGCGTTGGATAATTCCCGCGATGTATTTCTTGATATGGCAGAGACAAACTTACAAACGCTTGTAAAAGGAATACCGAATATCAGAGAAGAAGCTGACGGGACGAAAATATTTGACGGCTGGCAGGTTCCGCCAAGCGAATCAGCTATTTTATTTGTGCTGAGAACTATCGGGAAAAAGCGCGGATACACGGAAAAGCAGGAAGTCGACATTAATAATAATGTTAAGGGAAGTATATCCGTTGAAGAATGGATTAAGACCAGAGATAACAATAATGATAATTCCACAGAAAATATATGATCCGCTATATACGAATAAGGATAAATTCATAATTCTTGTCACAGGCGGAAGAGGAAGCGGCAAGTCGTTCAATGTATCCACTTTTATCGAACGACTTTCGTTCCAAAGCGGACATGTCATCCTTTACTCCCGCTACACGATGGTTTCGGCGTCTATTTCCATTATTCCCGAATTTTTGGAAAAAATGGAAATAGACGGTTCGGGGATATTTTTCGAGGTTACAAGCATGGATATTATCAATAAATATTCTGGAAGCAAAATACTTTTCAGAGGTATAAAAACGTCTTCGGGGAACCAGACGGCAAAACTCAAATCAATTCAAGGGTTGACCACCTTTGTTTGTGATGAAGCCGAAGAGTGGGCAAGCGAAAATGATTTTGATAAAATCATACTGTCCATTCGTCAGCCGAATATTCAAAATCGTGTTATCATCATAATGAACCCGACGGATGTAAACCATTTCATTTATAAAAAATACATTGAAAAAACATATAAACAGGTAACCATTGACGGGGTAGACGTGCAGATAAGCACACATCCGAACGTATTGCATATTCATACGACATACCTTGACAATCTCAAAAATTTAGGGAAGAATTTTATCGATGAAGTGCGGGAAATCAAAAATCAGGATCCCCAAAAATACGCGCATGTCATTATGGGACGATGGGCGGATATTTCGGAAGGTGTTATTTTCAAAAAAATAGAGATTGTCGATGAAATTCCTGAATATGTAAAAAAGCGGGGAGTCGGCATCGACTATGGTTTTACAAACGATCCGACGGCAATAATAGAATGTGCATTATATGGTAATGATTTGTATTTAAATGAATTATGCTATAAAACGCGCATGCTGGCAAAGAATATTATCGATGTTTTAAAGCCGTTAAAAATGAAAGTAATGTCAGAAAGCGCAGACCCGCGTTTAATACAGGAGATAGCCAATGCCGGGATATTGATTTATCCTGTCGATAAATATCAAGGATCAATTATGGCCGGAATCGGCAAAATGCTTGAAATGAACATACGGGTTACGGGAACCTCATTAAATATTTTATATGAGTTTAGAAATTATACATGGGATAAAGATAAGGACGGCAATTTTATAAATCAACCGGTTGACAAGTATAATCACGGAATTGACGCATCACGATATTGGGTGCTCGGAGAAATATTGGGGAAAATAAGCATATTCAATGACACAAAAACAGAATCATGGCACAAAAAATAATATTTGCCAAGCCGCTTCCGGAAAACTTTGTATTCATCATTGTTTTTGAACGGGAAGGGGAAATATATCTGGATGATGCCTTCTTTGCGGATAACGCGAAAGAATTGAACCGAAAAATAGCCGAAAACATATCAGGCATAGAAAATGTACGGTATGACGTTTCGGTGTTTATGCAGGAAGGAAAAGATCTGAGAACATTAATTCCGGATGTGCATGTTTTCTGCTACACGCCGAAGAAAAAGCTCAATGAAAGAATTGCATCGCAAACCGAATGGCTGAAAGAGCATTTGATTATCGATAATGAGTATGGACATCCGGATTACATCCGGTTTGTCGGATCGGTCAAAGAATACGGCCGTGAAGATAAAACATGCAACACCATTGCCGTGGACATATTATCGGATGTCGCAAAATATTTCAGACGAATCATCGGGTATGAATAATTTTAAAAATATTATTTAGAATGTTTCCGGATAACAAAAATATCATTACTTTTGCCGAAAAAGATGACGTGCGTTGCCCGAATTGCAAAAAGCTGCTTTTAAGGCAACGGGTGGCGAGGGGAATACAGGAAATAGTGTGTGTCCGTTGCGGATTCAGATTTGAAATAGTCGACGGAAATATCAAAATGATACAAAACAATGCCATAAATGCGGATTCAGTAAAGTAGGGAATCCGACATTTTGTAAGCAGGAATATAATTTAGAGCTCAAGACAGCCGATTTTCATAATAATGTGAAATCGGCTGTCTTTTTATTATGTGGCTATACGATAAGATAAAAAAATTATTCGATCCGGATACGAATGATCCGGATACGAATGATTCAGATGCGAAGAACAGCGATTCGGATATTCCCGTAAGATTACAGCGAAGGAATAATGATTATTCTTTCCTGTTTGACTCCGGAATACCGTTCGTTGCCGACAGAAATTTTATAACGCTCTTTGAAACGGTTCCGGAAGTTGCATTTCCCGTGTTATATATATCCGACCGGATTGCAGGCGGAAATTATCAACTCAAAAGAACAAAAGATGATTCCGTGATCTGGGATAATGAACAGATAAACAAACTGCTGAATAATCCGAACAGCATATCTAATTTCAGCGAATTTATAAAAACATATTACTGTTATTATTATGTAACCGGGAACGCTTATATCGAAGCTTCAATATCGGATACATTTTCTAAAAAGGGGGAAATATGGGAATGGTGCGATAATTATTGGGTACTCCCGTCAAACCGCATCACGATAAATACGCCGTTATATGTCCCGCTGTTTTCAAACGCAGAAAGGGATAAAATTATAAAATCGTACAGGCTGACTGTAAACGGACAGATGCGGGACATAAACCCGAATGCGGTTCTGCATAAAAAAGAAATAAACCTGTCGATAACCGATAATTTTTTGCAGGGGAAAAGCCGTCTGGCATCCCGGATGATGCCCGTATCGAATCTGATTTCCGTATACGAAGCGCGAAATGTGATCTATACAAAAAGGGGGGCGTTGGGCGCAATCGTAAACAGGCAAAGAGACGAATCCGGCGACGTTCTTTTGACACCGAAGGAAAAAGATGAAATAAGAAAAGAAAATCTGGAGATTTACGGATTGCGAAAAGACAAATCTCCGGTTGCAATCATTAACCACCCGGTTGATTTTGTCCGGATGAATATGTCGATCCGGGAATTGATGCCGTTCGAGGAAACTTTTGAGGATGCGATACAGATAGCGGCCGCATACGGAATACCTTCCATTCTGGTTACGCGAAAGGATCAAGGCACTTATTCAAATCAACCGACAGCCGAAAGATCGGTCTATTCATCCATAATCATTCCGGAGGCGAAAAGATTCTGCAATGAGTTGTCTTCGTTTCTCGGACTTGAAAAAAGCGGAATGTATCTGGATGTAGACTTCTCCCACATAGCCGTAATGAAGGAAGGATTTAAAGAAGAGCAGCAGACAAAAGCACTCACATCGGAAAAATGCGGAAAGGAATTTTTGAGCGGAATAATAACATTGAATGATTGGCGTGCCCAAATCGGGGAATCAAAAGTGGAAGATCCGATATACTCGAAATTAATTCTTCAAATGGATGATAAAGAATTAGACAGGATAAGAACAATTTTAACGATTCAATCAAATGGAAGAATTGAAAATCAAAACATACAGAACTAAGACAAGTGATGTAGACGAGATAAAAGGCATTGTTTCCGTTGCGGTAAACGGGATCGGGATAAAAGATGCCGACGGGGATATTTCCGATAAGGGTTCTTTCAACAAGACCTTGAAAGAGAATTTCAGTCGTGTCAAATGGTTTCTGAATCACGATAAGACAAAATTACTCGGATGTCCGATTGAGGGAAAAGAGGAAAATAACAATCTTGTCATGACAGGCCGATTGAATCTGAAAAAAGAAATCGGACGGGATATATTGGAGGATTATAAGTTATACGCCGAGTACGGTAAAACGCTTGAACACTCCATAGGGGTAAAAGCCGTCAAGCGGGATGAAAGCGACAAATCGATTGTTAAAGAATGGTCGCTGTGGGAATATTCCACGCTTACCAATTGGGGGGCCAATCCGAATACCTATTTAATCGACATCAAAGAAGAAAAGGACATCAACTATCATGTAAAGATGATCGAAAAAGCTTTGGGGATGAGATATTCCGATGAGCGGTTAAAATCACTTGAATATAATTTGGAAATCATAAAAAAAGCGGTTATGGGAAATAATATGGTAAAATGCGGTCATTGCGGACTTATATTCGATTACGACAGTGTTCCGGAAGAAACGCTGGAATCGCAGATAATCGATACCGTCGGAGATTATGTACGGTGGGAAACGGAAGGAATAGTAAGTCAGGAAATACGGAAATTACGCCCCGAAATTCAAGAACGGGTTTTGAACATCATCGAATCGAAAAAGTCAATAGATGATTTGTCATCATATGTGCATTGCCCGAAATGCTATACGAGAATATACAGATCAAGCATTATATCCGTTGAGCCGCCCGAAGGCACTCAGCAAAAACAAAGCCGTCATACAGGCACTTTGGGATTAAAGGATATTTCAAAATATTTAACAGATTAATAATTAAAAAACATGGCAGAAAAAACTATTTCATTCGTCGGTTTTGCGAAAAAAGAATCGGAGCTGACAACAGAAGAAAAACAAACACTCGGAAATATCGAGAAGCAGGTGAACGGTGCCGTTACTTCTCTTTTGGAAAAATCCAATCAGGAGGTTGATTCGCGTTTTAAGGAGTTTGAGACAAAACTGGACAAAATGAACCAATCCGGCAGCATGGATGAATTTTTGAAAGAGTTAAAATCATTCAAGGATGATTTAAAAAGTTTGAACAAAGAAGTTGCGGACGTGAAAGCCGGGGGGATAAACATTTACGACAATGAGAATCCGCTTTTCAAGCAAATCGACGAAATCTATGAGTCGGAGAAGTTTAAGAGCTTTATGGAAGGAAAAACAAAAAGCTCCGGGAAAATCGAATTGAAGCTGAAGGATGCCGTAACAAGCATAACGAATAATTACACCGGAGACCGGTTGATTACGCAACAATCTCCGCGAGTGGTTCCGCTGGTAAACGAACGCAGCCTGAATATTCGTGATCTGATGATTGTTGACCGCGGGGAAGATGCTTTTCCGGCAATGTCTTTCACTCAAATTTACGACCTCGACCGTAATGCCGCAAATGTATCCGAGAACGGAAGACTGCCTAAATCATCTTTCAAAATCAGGGAAGAACATACCGATGCCCGCCGTATCGGTACTTATCTCGACATCAGCCGGCGACTGCTGAAATCCAGAATATATGTACGTTCCTTCATTGTCAACCGTCTGCCTTTATGGGTGCGAATGGCAGAAGATTTCCAGATTATGTTCGGAGACGGACAGGGCGATACCAATTTGAAGGGAATCACAAGATATGAAGGCGTAAAATGCGTTTCAAAATACATAACGGAGAATATTGTCACAGGCGGAGCGGGAAGCGTTAAGTCCGTATCGGGTTATGCCGACGGAAATGAAACCATGGTTGAATTTTCATCCCCTCAAAACAAGATTGAAACAGGGCAGAAAATAACTTTCGCAAATGCCGGGACAGGTCTTGACGGGACGTTTACGGTAAAGAAAATGAATGACAATAACATTGTCGTGGAGGCTCCTTATTCCGACGCCGTCGCAGAGGATATTACATTTGAGGTGAGAAATGATTTCTTCAACAATACGGAGGCTCCGAATATCAGCGATGCGGTTGCAGCCATTTTCGCGCTGATGACTTATGCGGAATACACGCCCAATTTCATTGCATTAAACCCGTCCACCGTTTTCCAAGCCGAAACAGCAAAAGATACTACGGGCCGCAATCTTGATCTGGTGACGGTTGTAAACGGAATCAAATATATAGCGGGGCGTCCGATTATAGAAACAAGTTCCGTCATACCCGGTAAATATTTTACGGGAGATATGATAAACGGAGCCGCACTGGTCGATTACACGACTCTTACCCTTGAATTTGCGGAAGACAGGGAAAGCATGCTGCAAAACTTCATTACGCTGATTGCGCAGGAAGAAGTTATGTTACCGGTTTATAATCCCTTCTCATTTGCTTACGGAAATATTCAGGACGTATTAAATGCAATAGAAAAGGCATGAAAATGACGAAGGTAATCCTGACGGGCGAAAAAGCCGAAATTGAAAAAATCATCCGGGAAAACTCGATAAGAGTCGGTCGCGGATCGGTAAATTTTTCGGAATACCCTGAAGAAAGAGGCGAAAAGGAAATCGATGATAAAAAGCCCGAAAAAGCTCCTCCTACAACATCCAAAAAGAAAAAAATAGACATAGACGAATGATCATTATAGATAATTCATATTTTCAAGGCGAGCTGTATCTGCCGGATCTTGAATACAGGATCTCGGATGATGTGGCCGCCGCCTTGCAGATAGTCGGGGAAAACAATCTCGGATGGTTTGCGGATAAATACGAATATGAATATCTGGTCAAATTACTCGGAAAGTCTTTTGCCGATGCTTTTATCAAAGGATTGAAAGATGATCCGGCAGATAAAAAATGGTCGGATTTGAAAGATCATCTTATCATCGATACCGGTGAAAACAGATATTCCCCCATCGCCAATTATATATACTACTGGGTTATGCGATCCGGTAAAACAAAAACAGCGGTGACAGGGGAAAAGGTAGGGAAATCATCTTATACATCCACCGCTTATATAGGCGATAAGGTCGTTAAAGCTTGGAATGACATGGCCGATATGTCGGTCGGGTTTCTCGTATGGTTGAAGAAAAACAACAAACCGTATGAAGAATATCAGACCGGCAATCCGGATTGGAGAGACATATTGTCAAAAATAAATACAATCGGATTATGATTAATTTTTCGGCCAACAGGGTAATGGGCTCCGTAATTTACAGAACAAGGGAAAGCCTGAATAAGAATATACAATTTCTGGATAATATCAAAAGATGTTATTTTTATCCGACTGTCGTAACCGGCGGAAAAATAAATCTCTGGCATTATCCGGGAACACAGAACGAGATTTCGGACATTTTCCTGAAATTGGCGGAAAAACCGACAGGAAGAAAATTGAAATTTCCCTCTGTTTTTAATATGCAGGCAATTCATCAGCAGAGAGGAGGTGCGGACTATTTAAGTAATATCAATTACAGTCTTATATTTACCGCTCCTGTTGTGAGTCATTGGACTACCCCGGAGAGAGAAAAAGAAGCATTTGATTTCATTTTAAGGCCTATTTACAATGAATTTATGAATCAGGTGCAAAGATGCGGGTATTTCGATTTGCCTTATGGTATTCCTTTCCATGATTATTACGAAGTATTTACCACCGGAGAATCAACCGGGCATCTGATAAAGCGATACGGAGATAATTTTGATGCAATAGAACTTTGGAATCTGAAACTTAAATTAAGATTATTATGCGAAAAAGATTTTCTTGAAATAGAAAATGAAAGTAAAAAAGTAACGGAAATATTTATATTTAAAAAGTAAAATTATGAGCAGTTGTTTAATGAACGCCTTTAACACAGGTCTTCCGAATTGTGATATAAAACCGGGCAAACCCTCCGGCCTTTTATTTTGCACCGAAGACGTACAAATTCCGAATACCGCAGATGTATTGTCTGTTTTTAAGGAAAAGGTCATTGCCGAAAATCCCGAAGACAGAGTATTCCCGATATACGGAATGAAACAGGTAGACAACGGTTATACCGAACCTACACAGGGTACTCTGGCCGGATACGGATACTCGGAAAAACTTGCCGACGGTACCATTATCAGCACATTCAATTTTCCGATGCAGATATGTGTCGCCAAAATGCTTGCCGGAACAGACGGATTCAGAGGGAGGGTGTTTATCCTTTGCGATAACGGCATTCTGTTATGTGAAAGGGGATCAGACGGAAACTATATCGGATTGAATGTGGACAATGTAGGATTTCAGATGAATACACCGTTCGGTGACGGTCAAAATGTTGCGGTCGTAAAAATTTCCGTGAATTTCGGTTCGGATTTGAGAATGGCAAAATCAATATTCGGAATCAAAGCGGATTTCGGCGCGAATGATCTTCCCGGACTGATCGATCTTTCTCTGACCCAATGGACTCCGATGACATTTGTCGTCACAACCACTTGTATGGGGTCGAATTTGTTTGACGGATACAAAACGGAATTGTCGACGGCAACCATCTGGAATGTGACAAGGCTGGATACAAACACGAAAGTCACCGTAACATCGGTGACTCCCGATGCCGTGAAATCGGCATTCAAATTGACTCTGTCCGGAACAATCCCGGCCAATACAGCCTTGAAAGTGTCGCTTGCGCCGCCTTCACAGTTGGATAACGCAGGAATATCCGGATATGCACAGGCTGATCCCGTCATCGTAAAAGCCGTTTGATTATGATTATAGGAAATACGGGATTTAATGCCGGTTACGCAAAATCAGTCACTAAAAATGAATTTGTGTCCCATTTCGAAAAGACCGGCGTATGGATCGATAATCCGGACAGATTAAAGGATTTTGCGAAAGCATACGACGTGCTGACGGGGAAAAAGGAAGAAAAAGAAAAAAAGGGGGATGAGTCCCTGCCTGACGAAGGGGAGCATTAAGCTCCCTTTTTAATTAAAAAAATATGGCTACGGTATCAGATGTCATGAATAATCTTTCTTCTCTGAATATTGAAGAAATGATACAGGATATAGTCAAGGATGATTCCGGTACTCTTCTGGACATTCAAAAAGAGCAGTTAATGGCCGGACAGGATAACGAAGGAAATCCGTTGACGCCTTCTTACCGTGATGATCCGTTTTTTAAAACACTGGAGGCGGCACAAAGATACTCCGATTGGAAAGACAGAATAACCCCTCCGACCGGCACGAGAGCATATTCCGAGAGGCCGAAAGGAACCCCGAATCTTTTCATCAACGGATATTGGCAGAGCGGGATAAAGTTTATACCCGAAAACGGACTTTTCGAGAATGACAATCCGCTGAATACGGAAATAAAACCCAAATATCCTTCTTCACTCGGATTGAATCCGGACGGTATAAAGTATTACAGGGATTTCTATTTCGATGAAAAATTTTTCGGGGAGATTCATGAAAAAACGGGATTATGAAAGATTGCGGATGCGGAAAAAGCAAACAGGCGGACGAAAACTACATGAAGGTTAAAAAGCTGGCACAGGCATATTCGGATAAAACAAAAGAATGGATCGTTTTGTATTTTCTTGATTGCGGAAGCTGGGATTTTTCAAAAACGGATGAATTTGATGAAAGAGGAAAAAAGAATATCGAATATATCGTGCCGGTGTATTGACATTACGCTTGACGAGTTCATGGATTGCGTATGCAACGGCAACTTTTCCAGAATAGTGCGCGGCGGGAATCCGTCCGACGGGGAAATCTCGGAGGCGTGGTCTGAATTGTACGCCGAATACTCGGAACTGTCCAGAAATATGAGGTATCAATATATTTTCAACCTTTCACGCGAGATTTATATGCTTTCGGCAAAACTCGAATTAGTGGGCAGGATACTCTTGTTACCGAAAGACAATATGACGGCACATCTTAAACTTCTTAAATATAACGGAACACCGAAAAATATCAAGGCCGAAATAAAGCGGCAAAGTCTGGTTTTATCCGAAAAAGAAAAGGAGTTGTCGGGAATAAACAGAAAAGACGGCGGAAAAATGACAGAAAGAGACTTTATCAAATGGATCGTTCCCGTAAGCAGATTTATGAATCAGAGAATCGACAAAAAAACGACATCTCTATTGGAGTTTCTCGAAATGAACAGGGAAATGGAAGAATATTACGAACATCTTAACAGAAAATAATCATGGCCGGACAAAAAGGTATAATAGATCAGATTGCCGACATAAACGCCATAAAAGCGCAAGTAACCGAGGTAAACGGAGAGCTTGACAAAATTTCCTTTAAAATATTGGAGATAGTAAAAGGAGGAGCCGAAAATCTTGAAAAGATGAAAAAAGCGGCGAACTTTTCCGATTTACAAAAAGCGGCTCAAAATTTTAAAGAAGATATAAATAAGATGACGCAAGCCGAAAAAGAAAGGGCTAAAGTTATTGATGATAACAGGGTTTTACTTGCTAAAGCAACAGATATTTTAGAGAGATATTCGGCAGATACTTATGAGACTCAAAAAGCTTTGGCTAAAGTAAAATCCGAGCTTATATCCGTTAATGAAAAAATAAGAGAAAACGAAAAAGAATATAAATCAGGAGTAAAAACAGAATGGCAATATATAGATGCATCCACCGAATTGATAAAGAAGCAGCAGGAGCTCAAAGCCGCACAATCAGAATATTCATTGCATTTAAAAGAGGCGGTAAAATATGAAAAGGCAAATGAAGATACAGACAAAGGAAGAGCTGTTATACTTGGAAGATTAAAAGATTTGTACAGAAATCTGACCGATGAAGAAAAAGAGTCGATCAATCAAACTAAAGGGTTGATTGATGTCATTCAAAAATTAGACAACGGATTAAAAGAATCGGATGCCGCAATAGGAAATCATCAACGCAAAGTCGGAAATTATGAAGTCGCAGGAAACTCAATGCGATCCGAACTTACAAAAATGACGAATGAGTTGGCACAGATGCGATTAGAGGGAGAGTCAGGCGGAGAAGAGTACGAAAATCTTGCAAGAAAGGCAGCTGAATATAAGCAATCCGTAAATCTCGCCAATAGTGAATTGAAAAATTTAGCATCCGGGACGGGAAATTTAAAAGCGGTGGGGCAGGCAGTTCAAGGGGTCATGGCTTCATATGCCGCATTCAAGGGGGTGACGGCCGCGCTCGGTATTGAAAACAAAAACCTTGAAAAATCAATGAATACGTTAATGGGATTGATGACGGCGATGAATTCGCTTACTCAAATGTCAAACGTATTCAGAAAAGACAGCGCATTAATGGTTGCACTCCAAAGAGTTCAATCATGGGCTTTAACCAAAGCAAAAGAGCAGGAAGCGGCTGCCATTGCACGAAAAATGATTGTCACGCAGGCGGAAACCTCGGCAATGGCGGGAAATACGGTTGCGGGAACGGCCAATACAGCGGCAACGGCGGCGAACACCGTTGCGGCAACGACGGGCACGGTGGCAAATACAGGACTTGCCGCATCATTTCACGCAGTTAAAGCGGCAATTTTATCTATTCCCGGTTTCGGGTGGATTTTGGCCGTAATGACAGCATTGATCGCTCTTGTTTCTTATTTTTCAAAAGAAACAAGTGGGGCTTCAAAAAAACAGGAAGAATTAAACAAGAAAATGGAAGAATCTAAAATAATAAATAAAGAGCAGGCTGATGAAATATCTAAATCTTATGGACAATCAATAGGGAAAATAGAAGCATTGCGTGCGGCATTAGACTCCGAGAATATATCAAGAAATAATAAGCTGAAAATCGTAAGGGAATTGAGTAGGATAATACCCGGTTATAATGCTAAACTAAGCGAGGAAGGTCGTATTATTTGGGAGAATAAGGGCGCTATTGATGCTTATTTGGCGAGCTTGGAAAAACAGTTAAAATTCAAAGCCGCTGAAAGCAGATTGCAGGAATTGGCCAATAAACAAATGCAGCTTGAAATAACCAACAAAGATGCGATTTTAGCATTTAAAGCCTTTGAAAAACCACTTCCGGGAGAAACGGAACAATCAAAAAAGGCCCGCTTGGAAACGTTAAAGATATACAGAGATCAATACAATGTATATAAGATGCAAACTCAAGAGATAAAGAATCAATCTAAGGAAATAGAGAATTTTATCAAAAGAAATGATCTGTTCACTGAGCTTGATTTTAATGATTCGAAAGGATCGTCGGGCGGCGAGAATAAAACAATCGAAAGAATAAAAACCGAACTCAAGGCATACGGAGATCTGAATGAATTAACCGAAAAAATAAATGCGGAAAAGAATAAGGCTGTTGTCGACCAAGATAAAAATTCCTACAATGAAAGAATAAACCTCCGTGAAGCTTTTGTGAATAAGCAGAAGGAACTTGTCGGAAAGGAAATGACGGAATCTTTCAACGGTAATGTAGATCTTCTTGCACGTCCTCTCGTTGATGCCGCCGAATTAGTCAAAAAAGGATGGGAAGACGCGGGTGAGGGAATCGCCACCGTGTTCAGTTCTCAATTCGGCATTGAAGATAAGGACGGTAATATCGTCGAGATTTTAGTAACCCCGATTTTACCGGACGGAACGATTCTGTCGCCGGAGGAGTTGGACGGCTATATACACGGACAATTGGAAGGGGCTGAAAGTATTTTGGCTGCCGATACAAAAGGCATTGTTATTTCGGTGGATGTAGACCCGGACGGAGAAGCAGGAGAGCGGCTTCATCAATTACAGGAACAGTACCACAATTTAAATGATGAAGCCGGACAAAATAAAATAATTGAAAGTGACGAGGAATTTTTCAGTTTGAGACTTAACGCTTTGGATAAATATATAAAAGCCCGACAATCCGCCGTTGAAGCATCAAGAAAGGCTGATATTGATGAACTCAGAAATAAATACAAGGGTCAATTCAAAACAGAGGAAGAATTTCAAAAGATAGCGGCAAACTCCATTAAGCTTATAAATACAACGGCGGATAACGAAAAAACCAAAATAACCGAAGACGGAGAAAATCTCCGTTTGAAAATTACCGGAGATTATATTAAAGAAAAGGTCAAGGCCCTGAAAGAAGGAATGGAGAATGAGGCAAACGCCATCAAAGATAAAGAGCAGAAGGAATATGTCGAGCTGTCAGAAGCTTATGCTTCAGGTAAATTAACCAAAGAGCAATACGAAAGAGAAAAGAATGCGGTTGAGCAAAAATACAGGGATTTAAGTTTTCAAAACGAGATCGATCATTTGAAGAAAATGGCTGGTCTCATCGAAGATCCGGGTGAAAGAGACGCCGTTTTGAAACAAATCAATGACAAAGAAATAAAATACAATGAGGATAAGAATAATGCCATAGTCAAATCCAACGAAGATACGGCCAAAAAAAAAGAAAAAATAGAAGAAGATCTGGCAAAGCGTATAAAGGAACTTCAAAAAAAGCTTCTTTCAGAATCGGTATCCTTACTTAAAGATGCGCTCTCGGCACAATTCGAGGCTCAAATAGAGAGTCTGGAAAATCAAAAGACGCTCGTCGACGAAAGAAAAGATCATGAAATAGCCGCATTGGAAGCCATGGGCCTTTCATCGGAAGAATACGAGGCCCGCAAAGCCATGGCCGAAAGACGGGCGGACGAACAAAAGAAACAGATCGAGGAAAGGCAGAAAAAGATAAAAATACAGCAGGCCAAGTTTGAAAAAGCCGTAGCCGCAATGGAGATAGGAGTAAGTACCGCAGCGGCGGTAATGAAAAATATAAAACAATTGGGATATATCCCTGCCATTCCGATAAATATTTTAACCATTGCATTAGGCGCCGTTCAATTGGCGACGGTCTTGGCAAAGCCCATTCCCCAATACGCACGCGGAACGAAGGATCATCCCGGCGGCCCGGCATTTTTGGGAGACGCGGGGAAAAGCGAGGCGATCATATTACCCGGCGGAACCGTGATGAAATCCCCTTCACATAAAACGCTGCTTGATCTTCCCGAACACACGGCGGTATTGCCTGATTTCAACGATATAGTAAAATTCTCCGAAGGAGAACGGTCGTATAAGATCAACCGGATACTCAAATACGAGAGACGGGGGAATAATTTCAATGACAAGAACATCATCAAGGCAATCAGAGATTCACAGACCTTGTTAAACATCAATCTGGACAGGAACGGAATGTGGAGATACGGCAGCGGTAAAGCGGAGAAGATCCGCATTTTGGAGTCGAGGCTGAGATTAAATTAAAATACGGACAATCCGATTTGTTGTAAATAAAATCACTACCAAAAAAATTATGGAAGAAAGCATTTTTAAAAGAGATTTCCGTTATTCTTTTTTAAGAAACGGTGTCATAGAATTGGTATCGGAGCATGCCCCTATCGGCTGGGAAGATAATCCGGTCACTTTTAAACGGGCGGCCAATGTCGACAGTCTCACGTCGAGCTATGTCTCCGATTTTGAATTTGTGAAAGAGGCAAGGGATTATCTTAAGGAAATATTCGAAAACGAATATGAAAAAGGAATGAATCCCAAAGTGCAATTGAAAATAGAACAATTCGACACAAGTGATTTCAAATACAAATTTTTCTACATCGGGGATGTATCGTTCTACGAAATGGAAATATCGAAAATTTCGGCAAAGTTTAATGTCCAGAACTTAAATCTTGAATCGAGAATAAATGCAAACACCAAAACGGTATTCGAGTATCCTCTTTCCGAATTGCCGACACGATCGGTATTTTATGGCAGGTTGATATTGGAAAATAAAGCCGAAATATTTGTCCAGACAGTTGATACTAAAATTGCTTATGAACATATTATAAAAACATTTGACTTGGGGATAATTACGGATGAACTTCCGTCAGGGGGATTCCTTATTCAAAATAATATAGATAAAGAAAACAAAAATAACAACAATTTTTTTCTCCAATCTCTTAGAATATTTACTCAAAGTGTCAATTTTGATATAAAGTTTAACGGAGACGTTCGTGTAAGACCGCATGACTATACGCACCTATATGTTCAGATTATGATAGTAAAGCCCGACAATACATCTGACTATAAAACACTTTGGTACGGAATATGGCGTAACACAAGCTACGAGATAAACGGAATCACATATCAAAATCCGGTGTATCCGTCAACCTTTCCGATTGAAATAAATTATAACGAAAGCATTGATTTTAATAATGAAGATAAGGCGTATTTGATTTATGATTTTCTAAATTCGGTTCCAAATGATCTTGTATTCGTTTTTTATCCAATCTTAAATCTTTCGGGATATATGAATCTGTCATATTACGCAAGATCAGAAAGAAGCCGGCTGATACCCGCCGTAAAACCATCCGATCTTTTACGTTCGGTATTGACAAGATTAGCCGATGATGCTGTTTATGACCTTGATTTGAGTTGGCTGGAAAGCAATCCTTTAAATAATTGCCTGATCACATCGGGGGACGGCATACGCGGAATAACGGATGCGAAAATAAAAGTGTCTCTGGATAATCTGATGAAACATTTGAGATCGACAATCGGAATGGGGTACGGATACCGAATGGACGAAGCCGGAAAACAGACTTTTTATGTCGATCTCATCGATAATTTTTATAAAAAAGACGAACTTCTTTTTGAACTTGGAAGGGTGAAGAATCTTATCGTAAAATCCGATGCGAATAATATATACTCTAAAGTGGACGTCGGATACAGGGATCAGAATATAGACAATCTGAACGGAAGGTATGATATTCATTCCACTGTTTCGTTTACCACAATGGGAAATGATTTGGATAAAAAATTCGACTGCGTATCCCCTTTCATCGCATCCTGTTATGCGATAGAATATCTTTTGCTCGATTACGAAAAAAATCCGTCGACGGACAGTTCAAACGATAACGATTGTTTTATTTTCCATTGCAACTCTGATGTGGTTAATGGAATGGTGACGCTTGACAGGCGCATCATCTCCGCCGGGCATCCTGCCGGAGATTCGTTGTTTAATCTCGGATTTACCCCGAAAAGAAACATGTTGAGATGCATCAGCATCATAAGGTCTTTCACTTCTTTATCGGGAAATTCGCTGTATTTCGCATCCAGCCCCAAAAATGAGAATGCGAGAACAAAAGAGCCGGGAAATCACCCGTATATTACCGAGTTTGATGATCTAAACAATATGGGTGATTATAAGGAAATATTCAGGATGATCAACTACGAATTTGAGAATCAGGATGCCGAAAGACTTGCGGCCAAACTTGTGACGACGGGAGGATACGGATACATTACTTTCACGGACGATGACGGAAACACGCGGAAAGCCTTCGTACAGGAAATCGGAGAAAATGTGGCTGTTAACATGGATCAGAAATACAAACTTTTGAAGATGATTGAAGATGATTGAATAAGTCCAAGAGAGTATGCTCTTTTTATTTTAATGCTTAATCAATCCATTGACCTTGCCACCGCTGTTTTTTGCAGTTGTTCGGGCCTTCTCCTGTATCTGTCGAAAGCTTTGGATTTTTCCGAATGCCCGGACATCGAGGCAACAACATGGAGAGGTTCTCCGGCCTGACAAAGAATGTCGATAAATGTTTTTCGTGCAAGGTGGGAAGATGCCAATTCATACAGTTTAAAGAATTTTTCTTTTTTTTCGTCCCTGTCATATTGCACTATAACCCTGTCCAATCCGGCAATCCTGAAAACCGCTTTAATATTTTCGTTATAATCGGATGAGTTTAAGAAAGGCATCAACAATTCATCCCGTCTCCGGTCTTTTTTATATTTGTTGATTATTTCTTTTGCTCTTTCGGAAACAGGTACGATTATTTTTTTCAAGACATCATTACCTCCGGTTGTTTTTTGCGGGTAATAAACAACTTGATTGTTTTGCAGGTTGTTTACGGTCAATCTCAAAAAATCACCCACCCGACATCCGAATGCGGCTTGTAAACAAAACATGTCTTTTGTCAATTCAAATTCTTTATTCTCAAATTTTGTATTGTATAGTTGTGCCAATTCCTCCCGCGACATGCAGACGGGTTCATCATAGGCTTCCCTTCCGATCTCCTCTGCAAAGTCTATCTCCGAAAATGGATTTGATGATATATATTTTTTCTTTTTTGCATGGTTGAAAAATGCTCTCAATCTCTTTAACAGACATACGGCAGTGTTTTCGGATAATCCCTCATCTTTTTTGAGATAGTTTTTATAATGCATCGGATCGAAATTATGTTCATTCAGTTCATGTTTTAAGTATGAAGAATAGGCTGTCAATTTGTTTTTATCGGATTTTAAGTGCTTCATTCTTTCCTTTGACACTTTTCCGTTTTTATCGGATATGTATAATTCATATATATCAAAAAAGGGCAAATTTTGGTTGATAATCGCCTTTTCATTATCCGATTCTTTTTGCTCCCCTAATTCTTCCCGCAAATACTTTTTAAAATCTTCCTTTGAGAATATTTCAAACTCCCGTCCTTTGTAGTGTTTTTCAAAGACGGACAATGCGGCATTATCCAATTCTTTTAATCGTGCATTTATAACGCTTGCGGAGACTCCTGCCTTATTAAACGTATTTTTCTTTGCCTGTTGGATATAAACAGCCGAGTTGCTTAATATCACCTTTTCTTTAATAAAGTTTTCCGGACTGATTCTATGACCGGAATAGTAAAATATCTCGTTTCCCTCTATTGTGGCTACAAGGTGTATCTGACTTTCACCTCTGCTTTTTCCGGAAGTGATCAAACTGAATCGTGTTTTAAATCTGTGTATTTGCATATAGCATTTCCTAAGTACCTGACAAAAGTACTTAGGAATTTTATACTTATGAAATATAATCGAAACTAATTATCACTAATTTAAACTAACTGATTATATTTTTGATTGTCAGATATTTAAATACACAACTGACTCAATATATTAAAAAACAATTGATTATATTATGTGAAAATAAAACTCCCGTCAGGGACGTAATATTTCCCCCGCATATTACGTCCCTGACGGGACTTTATCCATCGGAGAAATTCTCCTTTCTACCGATATGTTGTCCCTGACGGGACTTGGGCGAAAAGGAGTCTGACATTATTCTACCAATATTCAGTCCCTGACGGGACAAAAAAAACAAATATTTTTTTAATATTGAAACATTTTTTATACCCCACTTGTGCGGGAACAGGTAGGTATAACATTCGATAATCATAAAATGTTATTATTGACATTATGTTTCTCCCGCCATGACGGACATGTTGTCCGTCAGACAAAAAGATTTCTCATTGGAAATAAAAATATTTTTATCGACATTTTCTTTCTCTCATTATCATGAAATCGGTGTAAAGAGTCGGACTGCAAGTTTTTTTGAACAGGCAACGGACGGACAGCATGTCCGCGGGGGGAAAAACGGTCGGAAAGATGAAACAGGGAAATCCCCGCGGGCTTTTACCTTGTTCTTTACTTGGAGTTTTTGATATATTTCAGGTTGCGGATCATGGCCCGCAAATCTTCTCCCGGAGTAAACAGGATTTTGGCCGAACGGATGTAACCGGC